>Ga0247760_1001692_pt1 | contig 19349 bp, 21 predicted proteins | sample UWRJL171409R4_FD_179936 | JGI IMG/M metagenome (GOLD analysis project Ga0247760, IMG submission 179936) | Plant litter microbial communities from Arlington Agricultural Research Station in Wisconsin, United States - UWRJ-L171-409R-4 | ecosystem: Environmental > Terrestrial > Plant litter >... | reverse complement strand
GATGTCACCGAGACCGAGACCGTCAACCCTCCTTTTTCGACGATAACCGGCACCCCGCCTCCGAGAACGGAGAGTGTTGCCACCCTGCCGATGCCGACGCCAACGCGCCCCTCTCTTCTCACAACAATTACCAGTTGGGGCGGTGCTGCCTCGACAGCTCCGATTGTAGCTAGTCCTAGGCCGTCGTTCCTCACGACGGTAACCAGCTGGCCTGCTGCTCTCACGACAGAACCGATTGTTTTGAGTCCCAGACCGTCGTTTCTCACCACCATCACGAGCTGGCCTGCGGCTGTGACAACGGAGCCAATTGCTCTCAGCCCCAGGCCTTCTTTCCTCACGACACTAACAAGCTGGCCCGCTGCTATCACGACAGTACCAGTTGTTGTCAGCCCCAAGCCTTCGTTCCTCACCACCGTCACCTCTTGGCCCGCCGCGGTGACGACAGTCCCTGTCGTGATCAGCCCCAAACCATCATTTCTCACCACGGTCACCAGTTGGCCTGCCGCGGTGACGACCGTACCCATCGTCATCAGCCCCAAGCCGTCGTTCCTCACCACCATCACCTCGTGGCCCGGCGCCGTAACAACAATTCCCGTTGTCCTCACGCCCAAGCCAACCCTCGTGACCAGCAGCAAGCCCATCATCACCTTCAGTAGGACCTGGCGCCCCCGGCCCACTCGGTCCAGGAGGCCCCCCTTCGTCACTCCATCTCGCCAACCAACCGCCGTGACCTCAAAGCCCACCGCTACCGTATCCCCAACACAACCAGGCGGCGCCATCGCAACCCCCTCCCCCCTCCAGCCCGGCACAGTCGACAACTGCTCCGCCTTCTACCTCACTAAAAAAGGCGACAGTTGCATCGCCGTAGCTGACGCCCAAGGAATCTCCCTCTCCGACTTCCTAGCCTGGAACCCCCGCGTAGGCGGGCAACGGTGCGACAACCTCTGGGCCGACGCCTATGTATGCGTCAACGTCATCGGACGGAAGCCAAATAATCCGAGACCGACGCCCTTGCGGCCGGAGAATGGGGTGTCGACGCCGGAGCCGTTCCAGCGGGGGATGACGGATGAATGTAAGGTGTTTTATATGGTTGAGAAGGGTGAGAATTGCCGGAGCATCTCGAGACGGTTTGGGGTTTCGTTGGAGGAGTTCCTGGAGTGGAATCCGGCGGCGGGGAGGAGCTGTGCGAATTTGTGGGCGGGGACGTATTGCTGTGTTGGTGTGTTTTGAGGTTCGAGGTCACTCAAGGCAGATGTGTGCGATACTCGTTGAAGGCGAGGGCTCCGATTGTGTGTGCTTGGCTGCGGCGATAAGATCGGCGATGTGATTGCTATCTTCTGGCAGTTAGTTCCGATATAGACTTGTCCTTGATGTCCAAAAATTACAATGATCTTCAACATCCTGATTGGGCGATAAGGGAGTCGGCTATCGGTCATCGTGACTCGAGGGTGTAATTCAGGGCAGATGCCACAACATGATTGTGCTTCGAAAGGGCTTTGAGCTCCCACCGATCAGTAAGGGGAAAGTAGCAGGAGAGATCAAAGTTTGCAATCGTTTGGATCTACCTACGGATTCACGGAGATCGGTCGACTCCGCTGGATAACGATGTGGCCGCAGGTGTGACTGTGCGCTTGACGGAACGGGCGCTCCGCTGGCGTTGACTGGATAACACTTTGTTTGGTAAAGCTGTCACGGGTAGGAAGGTCGGGAGACGGATCGGATGAGAAACCTGAACAGACAAGACGGTCTTTTCTCGCGGCCAAAGGTTGGACCATGACAGACGGAAGTGGCCTCCACAAGTAAACATATCATGCGAAGTCGGCTTGGCCTTGTCTAGGACAGCTCTTTCTCCCTTAGCAGACTTGCACAGAAGCTCGGACCTCAGCACACGAATTGGGGTCGGCTTATTTGGAAGCATCATTCTCAAACCTATCTCCATCGTTCTTTCCAATTTGTGGCAACCCCGCGTCTTCCACGTCACGCACCTCGGAGCAATCAGCAAAACAGCAAACAACCCATTCGCAATTATCCGGCGCCGCTCCACGTTGGCTCTTTCATCGCCGAGAAAGAGAGCACCGGAGTTCACCAATTCCACGAAAAGAAGCTCAGAGCAGTTCTGTCCTGAGGCGCACCAAGTGGTACGTGCTTTCGTTCTCCTTTCACTGCCTTCCCATGAAACCGGCTTCTCGCAGAGGAGCCGAGCGCATGAGGTCTCTTCCAATTCGAACCGACTCTCATCTAACGTTACATTTGCAGATTTCTCCGATAATCGGAACCCGACGGAAAACCATCGACAGAATGAACCTCCCGAGAGACCCCTTCGTTTTCCTCCTCGCCTTTGTCGCGTTTCTGGCCCTGGCACCTCTCAAAACTTCAGCTCGGCTTATTGGTATCAAAAGCGAAGATAACGCGGTCGCCGTGTCAAAACTCCAAGATGCCAAAAACCACAAGCGCGCTGACGGCGCCCCCATCAACTGGGTTTGCCGTCCCGAAAGACACGGTTGGTGCACGGTCACGATCGTCACCGAGTACGACAGCATGCCGAACATTCACGGTGAGCTCTTCGACAACAACTGTACCCAGTTGGCAAAGATTCCCAACATGTCGTGGGGCGTCTTGTACATGTTTCCCACTTCCGCACTACCCCGGAACGTCAGGATCGAAGCGCACCCCGTCATCTCGGCCGTGTCGCCCGACATTTCTGAGTTCTGGTACGGCGATGGACACTGGCTTGGAAACTGGGAGCAGTATATTGATGGAAAGCCCACCGACAACAACTTCAAGGGCATCAGCACGAGGCCCTTCGACTGCTCGTTCGTTCAGGGACATCAGGACAACCGAGGGGTGGCTCTGCAAGCGATGTCCACTGGGGTGATTGGACTGTTGGTAGCATTGGTGGCAGCATGGGTTATCGTCTTCTAGCAGTGAGGTTCTGCTCGGTATTGGGACGGTCTGGCATTGGGGCATAGCAGGGGAAGATGTTGACTTGGCAACATGCGGATCTGAGTTTCTCAACTTACGAGGTTTTGTATCTAGGCACAGCCCCGGACACTACTTGTAACCATTGGGATCTAGAACTTGGACCTGATCTCCAGCACACAGTTTGCAATCTGAGGCGCGCAATGCCGCCCGTTCGTTTCCAATACCGCGTCCCTTCCATTGTGCCTGCCACGCTTTCGCCACAGAGCTTCTCCTAGAAGACCCTCGGGACCAGCAATGGTGTACTTCTCCTCCACTTCTGGTAGTCCTTGCGATCACCATACAGATTGTCGTACTTGCGCTCGCTCAATGGCACACCGCTTACCCGTAGCAGAAGCCACGAGATGAAAGCCGGCGCTACCGCAGACGAAATCACAGCCTTAACCTGCCCTGCGGTTCCATACCAGCCCAGACTCGCCTGGATTGGTCCCCGCGTCAACACCCCCCCAGCCGCGATGGCAATCCCCGCCCATAGCGTGATCTCACCGAAATAATTCGGATACCGGCTGCCACCAACACCGTCAGCAACTCATTCATCTCATCACCCCACATTTCAGGGTTCTTTTGTACTCACCACCTCCCCCACAACCCCCTCGTGATAAACAACTCATCATGCACCTTCCTTTCCTTCTTCGCCTGCCACGCCGCCTTCTGCCAGTCCGCAACAACCTCAATCAGCAACCCCACCCCAAACAGCCCAAACCCCACAACATCAGTCAGCAGCACCTCAGGCACCCCGAGACCAGCCTTAAATGCCGCGGGGTGGACGGCGCACACGGCAATCACGGGCGTGAGGCATACTATTGCCCAGATCGCCTGGATGGCCCAGTAGATTACGAAGCGATGGGGCTGGGTCTTGACTTTGTCGAAGCGTGAGTCATGCCCGTTTTTGAGGACGCGCGTGAACAGGAAGGATGCCACTGCCGTGTGTCAGTCAGGGTGGATGAGGTAAGATGAGATGAGATGGGATGAAAGGGAAGGAGGGATGCTTGCGTCTAATGATCCACACCGCCGCCGCACCCGTCAGAGCCAGCTGCCGCCAGTTCCAGGTCTGGAGCGCGGCATCGAGAGATACGGTCGCGTCGCGTCGCAGCGCGGGGATGAGTAGGGAAGAGGAGAGGGTTAGTAGGAAGGAGAGGCCGCCGGCGAGGTCGTAGAAGATTTCGGTGCGGCGGAGGATGCTGGGGGCGCCGATGAGGAGTTGTACGGAGTAGGATGCGGCGACGGCGGGGATGTAGTTGGAGAGGAAAGGGCTGGACTGGAAGTCGGTGAGGTGTATGAGGGTGTTGATGAGCGCCATGGTGTTGAGAGGTTGTTGTTAAGCCCGATGTCACGGCTGGACTCGGATTGTATGGGGCGAGCTTGAAATGGAGGATGTCATGGAGGTGTCTTGAGCTGACGTTGGCTTGGTCTTTTGGTGTTGCGCTCGGTTGATGTTACGCGGCACTTGAAACGGCATGTTTGCACCAATCATCGACTAGAGCGCGAAAGTCCCGATGTAACCTCATCATGCACCCCTCTGACGGGATCTTGGCCGGTTGTGTTGGTGCCCCTGACTTTCGGTCAACAAGATAGAACTGTGACAACAACATCTCATCGAAAATCTGGGCCTTATGGAACACCCTGTTGTTTCACACATCTCATTTGAACCGTAGTGGTGGGCTGTTCAACACACGGCAAAAAGGGGCGGATATGGTGGGGTTTGCACCGGCAAAAAACATACAACACAAGGGATTCGCTGGTCGTCACCGACACAACTAATAGTCTGGCCCTCACTGGCTTTCTATGAGAGAGCAGACGGGACCTTAAGACAACATTATTTTGTAATTCCAGGGTTAGGGTTAAGTCACCATAACGGATGCAGCTAAAACGGTAGCTCGCTAGGTACCGTTCTGGAGACGCTACTCCCAGATATATCTTGCAGGAACGGACTAAAGTCCAACGAAAGGGATTGCGTGGAAAATGCGCACCGAGCTCGCACAAGCCCCCGAATAAGGGGCAGTATGTCTCATCATGCTTTGCAACGGTGACCCATCTGCATTTGTTGGTTGTTCATGCCGCGACGAAGGCAATGCATCCAGGCCACCCAACCGCTCGTCCTGTTCAAGCGGGGGCGCGGCCGGTAGCAGGCTGCCGTCCTTTATAGTAAGAATGTGGAACGTTTTGACTGAGGAAAGAGGGGCTCAGGAGCAGCGGAAGTGCAGTTGCAAAGTGACTTGATTTGGTAGAAAAGGGGAGTGCGAAGCACTCCCCAATTATATACAAATGGAAGCTCCCTGTGTGTGGGGAGAGCACATGATCCAAGGCCCCTGCGCTCCAGCTCCACGGCGTGCGGCGGAAGGGAAGCCTGCTCAGTATTCCGATACATATTATAAAAATTCTCTAAAGCAGCTTGAACCGCCACAGTACCTCCAAGGAGGGAGCTGGGCCAGGAGAATTCGGCAGTACGCTCTCTATGTAGGAAGTACCTACTTGCCGCAACGAGGGACAATATGTTGGAGCCACTTCAGAGCACCTTGAGCGCCGAGGGACGGCGTGATGTTTCTTCATGGAGCTGGCCTCTTAGATGAGCCATGGCCAGCAAGCTAGCTTTGCAAAGACCTTGTTAAATCTCTGCTTCTTAAGTAGTATTTTAGCAGTCTGTTCTTTCTTCCAAATTCTTTTCCCGCCAAGCTAATAACAGACATATGTTTGGAAGCCTGCGCAGGAGGCTTCCTGTGGTCCGCAACACCTCTAGCATGTTCGAAATTTGATTGGGGAGACTGGATACTAAGAGTCAGACAGGGTTGGAAAGGGTAGTAAGAGCAACCGGTAGATTACTGTACGCTGAATAATAAGCATGATTGGTTTCTTGACTAAGTGACCGAGCGAGCTGTTTTCTCTGATCCAAATACTTCCTGGTAGATATGCTCTTAGATCATGAGAAGAACAGCGGTCCAGACATCCTATTGGTACTGTGTGAAGAGCAAAAGGCTGATACGAGTACAGAACTTGGTGTATTAACCATCTAGAAGGGAGGCCAACTGTAGTATCGTGAGACAAGGAATGATATCTTCCGTGTTCCAATGAATTAAACTACTCAGACCGTCCAATCGAACCACTGGTTGAAGCCTCGAGACTGGCTACTTGTAAGTTACACAACCAAGCCATATACGCCTACACAAAGAAGTCAAAGATGCGATTTCCGACTGCCGAATAGCCCGGCACGAAGGCGTCTCCAAAAGCCTGTTGCCACGAATCTGCCACGGATCGTCAAAGTTAGCACGAATTTTATCGTTGCATTCAGTCGCCGTGCCAAGGGCTACTACTAACCATAAGTCGTGTTCCGCTTCGTCGTACAGAGTTCCACGAGCGTTGCGTTGACAGCGGTGATGAAGTTCAGCCTTGGGAACGCTTCCTCGACGTTGTTGTATTCAGTATCCGTAATACCATAGGCCGAAGTAATGGCCAGCCCTTCCAAATCAATCAACACACCCTGCACCACTGCGGCCACGGTCGGCTGCTTATATAGTGAGAACCTTGGCTCCGAGCTCAATAAGACCGAGTCAAACAGCAGCTGCAGCCGGTTGGCGTCCCAAGTGGTGGCCCCCTCGCAGTCGTTCGGGACTTGGCGCTCGACGAAGTTGGTCGTGGCGATGGCGGCGTCGACTTCAAAGCGGCGGTCGTTGCTGATCCAGGAGCCGTTGAGCACCAGGCCCAGGTCGTGCAGCATCGAGCCGACAGCGTGGACCTCGAGATCGACGGTATTGTGCAGCGTGGTGTTGTGTTTCAAGACGAGCGCCCCAAAGAGCCAGGTCCGCATGATGTGGTTGTAGAGGTGAACTTCGCTGACCTGCTTGGCGTATGCTTGGGCGTTGCGTACACTGGTTTCAGAAAAGTATTAATTGCTTTGCTTGAGGGAAAAAAAACGTGTTTTGTTCCAGATAGAGAGGGTTGATTTACAGGGGCGTGTTGATGACCGTGACACCGCCAATCACTTGCGTCGGCTTCTGGTTGATATCCCGCGGAAGTGCATGGTGAAAGCCGAGGGATGGGTAGGCGTAAAACGCCAAAAGCAGTTGAGCAATCCAAGCGAGCTTGAAATCCATGGCTGCGGGATCTCTATTGCAATATTGGTTTGCTGTATGTGGGGTTTGATGGACTGGCGAGAACAGGTTGTTGCCGGTGAGAGGAGGATGCACTTGTCATATAAGCCAACACAGGAAGAAGCTGAGCAGCTTATCGAGAGCATGATTATTAGCAAGCTTCTCTCAGGGGGAGATATATCAGTAAATGACAGCGGTCTGCCCGTGCTTTATACAATCAATGCTGCCTGTGAGGTTTTACCCTTTTGGAAATTCCAGATATTTCCTAAAAGGGTAGGTGTGGCTCGCTTACCGTACCAGAGTCCACCTGTGCACAGTGCTGACTCACCCTGAGATAAATGCTGCCTGTTAGGTTTTACCCTTTTGGAAATTCCAGATATTTCCTAAAAGGGTAGGTGTGGCTCGCTTTACCGTACCAGAGTCCACCTGTGTGCACAGCGCTGACACACCCTGGGACGGATGGGGCCATCTATGATTGGCAGAATGCGACTTCTAGAACGCCTTTCCCTTTTTCCTCTCTTGATTTCCCAGCCTTTGGGCTTTTTAGCGTAGAGACGCATGATTATATGTGAGCGGCACCCACTTCCATCAACCTACCACAAACTTTCTTGATTCCTCATACTGAGTCGTGATTACGTCTCCCCAACGGCATCAAACTCCCCAGCCACACGAACTTCTTGTTCCTGGACAATGACCCGATCTCGCCTCTGGAGGCCACTCAAGATTTGCGGGGTCGAGCTGAAGCACCGCATTGGAATGCCCAGCCTGTCCCGATTACGGGCCAGTGACGACCACACTGCCACGCCCATGATGAAGGAGTACTACGGCCAGCGGTCGCAGGTCGCAGGTACCCTGATCATCACCGAGGCCGGGATCATCTCGCCTGGCGCTGGTGGCTTCCCCAATGCACCGGGCATCTGGAGAGACGACCAGGTGGCGGCGTGGAAGACCATCACCGATGAGGTGCACCGTAACGGCTGCTTCATCATCTGTCAATTGATTCATGTTGGCCGTGCCGCGAACCCAGAGACTGCCGAGGCTGAGGGCATTGAGCTGGTGTCCTCGAGCGCCATACCTTACGACGAGGCCGCTCCCGAGCCGAGGGCTCTGACTACCGACGAGATAGAGCGGATCGTGCACGACTTCGCGACTGCGGCGGAGAACGCTATCCGCGCGGGTTTCGACGGCGTCGAGCTCCACGGCGCGAACGGCTATCTTATCGATAGCTTCACGCAAGACGTCAGCAACATCCGCGCCGACGAGTACGGCGGCAGCGTCGAGAACCGCTCGCGTCTTGTCTACGAGGTCATGAGGGCCGTAGGCGATGCCATCGGCCCCCAGCGCGTCGGACTCCGTCTGAGCCCCTGGAGCACCTTCCAGGGTATGCGCATGAGGGACCCGGTCCCGCAGTTTTCCGACGTGATTACCAAGGCCAAAGAGCTCGGTCTCGGCTACATCCACCTGATCGAACCACGCGTGACCAACAATGAAGATGCAGAACACGCTGTCCACGAAACGCTGGATTTCGCGATTGACCTCTGGACCGGGCCCATTCTTCTTGCCGGAGGGTATCGACCGGATAACGTGCAGCGAGTTCTCGACGATGCTTATCCAAACAAGGATATTATGGTCATGTTTGGCAGGGCCTTTGTTGCGAACCCTGACCTCGTCTTCCGAATCAAGAACAGTTTGCCACTCAATGCTTATCATCGCAGCACGTTTTACGCCGTCAAGAACCCTGCAGGATACATTGACTATCCGTTCAGCGAGCAGTTCCTACACAGGTTGCAGAATTTAGTAGTAGCTGGATCGAAGAAGAAGAAGAAGAAGAAGAAGGAGGAGGAAGAGGAGGAGGAGGAGGAGGAGGAGCAATAAGGTGGCAAGCGGTTGACAAAATAAAACGCACTCACTACCTATTCTGGCAACGAGGTACCTTTCTTGTACTACCACCCAGTCATTTGACCTCCGCCGGCTAACACATCGGCCATCCGCACTACCATAGAATCCACCAGCTTATTAATCATGGGAATAGTTACAACCTTCTTCCAGGCCTCAATTATTAAGGCCTTCAGGTCAGAACCTAACCGAAAGTTTGCCCTGATATACTGCTTTACAGCACGCCAGCAATTTTCGATTGGTGAGAGGTCTGGAGAGCCAGGAGTATTAAAAAAGTGCTTTAAGCCGTGTTCCTCTTTCCAAACCTTCACGATATTCCGCTTCCCAGAGTTACTGTCAGAGTACAGCACTTCCGGTAGATTGTAATAGTTCTATTGTATTGTTGTGTCTTGCGTTGTTCTGTTCAAAAACTGTGAAATCTCTGACCCCTGAAAAGGGCCTGGTGCCAAGCCGGAATTATCCGCAAGTTGGCCCCCACAGCCCCATATACGCTGACAGTTACCACCACCGTGTCCGGAATCGCCATCCTCTTCCAGGATAAACTTATCACCTCTGTCCAGCTACTCGGCAACTTGTCCATTAAGGATAACATCTTGATATACCTGCATGCTCATCTTCCCGTTGGTGTTAGTTGGAACCTCGTAGAACGTTAATTCGGACTTGAAATTCCACCCAATTGCTCCCCAGACGTGGTATCTTTCTCGAATTTCATCATCATCTTCCTTTTCTGCATGGTGGATACAGTCAGGGCAGTATCGCTCTCCGTATTTCCGAATTATTCGAATCCGGCCTTGTGACGTTTTTGCAAAATGGACCTCGTCGGACCAACGAATATCGTGCCAATCTTCGGGGCGAGGGTGATAAAATAGAGCAGTTTGGGCGGCTTTGGTACGGCGCTCGGCGTTGAATGGGGAAACGAAGCCTTTCTCCCATGCGATACACTTACGGTATCCTAAGGTTCCTATAGAAAAAGACAGAAAGTTAGGCGTGGAAGACCAAAGCAAGGAAATGGTATGAGAAAACTCACCCATCGCGCGCTCAATTGTCCGCGCAGATATCCCAGAAATTCCAGCCTCTAAGGCCAAACCTTGCCATGTTAAGGCACGTGCTTGGAAGCCGTATTGCCATATGATACGCTCCGTTGCCTGAAGGTTGTCGGGCGTAATAAGCTTTGGTCGGCCGCGTGTTTCGACTTCTAGGTGCCGTCTGTCACGGCCATCGTGCGGAATTTTCCACCCCTGCTGTTTGCAAACCTCATTCTCTCGAAAGACGTCGGAATGGAAGAAATCTAACTTGTGGGCTTTCGCAAAGGTAACGGCTCCGATAATTTTCGACTTTTTTGGTGTTGTATGGTGTAGGTCACCAAGGCCCATTGTAATTGCGAAGTCTGCAGTGGTTGTGGTGGAGAGTTGGTGGCCTGAGTAGAAACTGGAAGAATTGTTAGGGGGTCTGTTAGTGGGCTACGGCACGTGCCACTTTGTGAGTGCGTTTTATTTTGTCAACCGCTTAGGTGGCTAAAAACTACCTACAGGCTGCATCGTCAGCCTTTTTATGTACCCGGATGGACCTCTGTCCAGAACTCCTCCAACTGCGAGCGATACGACTTTTCCGACCAGATAAACTGCCTCATGACCTCTATTACGTCCGCCGGGGAATCATGACTTTGTATAAATCGCCGTGATTCATAGTTGCTCCGCAGGAGCCGCTTGTACGCCGAGCGTATCGGCCCCTTCGCGGAGAATGATCCACCCAAGTAGAGCATCCAGATCAGGAGATCTGGATCACTATTCCAGAAAGGGTCCTCATCCGACTCTTCTAGGCTGCGCAATAGGTGCTTCGACACGTAAGACTTTCCAACACGCCCCTCTCGGGTTAGTATCAACGTGCCCGACAAGTCTTGTTTCATTTTGGTGAAAGGTGGTTCCTCGGATAGAAGTCACATACCGGTATAACGGAGTGGCGCCAAACCTTGCAGCAGAGCATACATACGCTGAGATATGCAGCTAGATGACAGGCTTCCATGATGGGAGAAAGCTTGGGCAAGCCCACGAGTCTGGAACCGATGGACGCTTGGTGGTTGTCGACGCGGAGCATTTCGATCGGGTTCTGGCAGGAATAGCCGGGAAGCTCTTGGATGCACTGCAGCGCATGAATGTCTTTGAGGACCTCGACGAAATCCTCCGGGAGCAGATGGGCCCGTTCCTGGAACCCTGGCGGCAGAACAAAGAAGGTAGGGGCAAAAGGGTCCCGCTTCCACTGCAGCTCGCCAAATGTCGTGTGATCTAGGATGCGGTCCGATCCAGTCATGATGGATGAGTTCAGATCTTGCCTGTCCGAAGCGTAGGCAATCGTGATGAGTTGATTTCTTGCTCAGCGCACAAGGGAATGTCAGACTAGAAATGGCTTACCAGAAAATGGCTCGCTTGATCCCGTCGGTCAAGTAGATAGTCCTGGACTGGCCAATATCAAGCAGTCGCCGTATGGCGTCCATGTGGAGCTGAACTTGCCACCGCATGCCTAGTCGAGCCTAACCGATTGCTGCAGAGTTAGCTATGACTTGATGAACTCTCTGGCCGTTTCCATTCACGAACCTCCACTCCAGCAAGAAGCAAGATAGCGCCTAACGTAGGCAGCGATAACGCAGTCTCGGGAGAGCTCATTCGTTGGCGAACGGCGGCCAACGCCCGGTTCTGGTAGCCAACGCATTCATTGTCCATGTTCCCCCCGGTCACCGCCAAGGCAAAGGTGAGCAGGACGGCATTCAACAGGGCCGGATCGTCAAGATCAGTACGGAAGACGGAGCCGAAGTCCTGGAACAGGACCGGGTCCGCAACGCTGAACACCGGCTCCGCGGCGCGTCTAGCATCACCTACATACATACCGACATGAGCCCAGGGGGCTCGTATCAGACCACGAGAGTTGCTTACCGTGACTTAGCAGGCTTCTAAGCCTGGGCGAGTTCCCAAACAGGGTCTCGAAAGGACCATAAACCGATGGAGAGACGAAGACGGACCAGGGGCTGAGCGTTTGGCCTGATGCGACGGCATTAGGCCTCGGCAATTCCTCTGGAGGCCTTCGACTGTTCTGTAGGGCTTGTCTGACAGCGTGTGAGCGAGCTAGCCGTCTCTTGCTGCGATCCTTTGCTTCTGCTGGATTTTGTATCGAAATAAACTCGAAATTCCTGCCTGCCACCAGGAAATGTTAGCTACGTCCCCAAATCCGCAATTCGAGACGATAGGCTCAGCTTACTTCCGCGAGTACTGCCATTATCTCCTACCTCCCAGTGAGGGCAATCGGCCTTGTCCATGTCGTACGAAGGAACTCAACAAGAATGCCAAGTCTGGCTTGAGTGCGCGTGCTTCGGATTGATTGATTAAAATTTAATGTGCCGGGTTTTCGCCACAGGCGACTCGCACGTGCCCCCGCCTGGAGGCGTTACATTTCATCCACCCACGGACCTTAGGACAACATTTATTTGTAATCCTAGGGTTAGGGTTAAGTCGCCATAACGGATGTAGCTAGAACGGCAACTCTTGGCACCGTTCTGGAGACGCTCCCCCCAGACATTTCTTGCAGAAACGGGCTAGAATCCAACGAATGGGATTGCGTGGAAAATGCGCGCCGAGCTGGCACAGCCCGCCAATGAAGGGCAGTGTGCCCCAACATTGCCTTGCGACGGTGACCAATCAATCTGCATTTGTTGGTTGCTCATGTTGCGACGAAGGTCAAGCTCCATGCAGGCGCAACCGAACCCCGGCGACACTCCTGCAAGTCGTTGGCTGCTGCATGTGCTGCACGGGTTTTCCCACAGAGGTAGCATGTGCCGTGGTTTGGACTGCTGTTTTTGGCGGGCGGGTGGCCTCAAGTTTCGGCAGTCTAGGCCGCCACGATAAGTACATCTTGGGTGCGGCATATATTCTTTCGGTGTTAACAGTATCACAGTACCCAAACTCTGACACATATGCAAGTGTTGCACCTTCGGCGTGTGGACGGGAAGCCATACCCATGGCTCACTTGTCTCGCGACGGTTCATACTTGCGGCGATGAAGGCCACGAGCCTAACTTAAAGAGACCGTCTGGTCGTACTGTTATCCCCGTCTTAAAATACTGTATAAGTATCATCTACGGATTTTGCAGTAAACTGGAAGCTTCCTCGGCGCCTATCAAAGCTCTGCGAATACCTCAACAAGCTTTTGTAAATGCCCTTTCACTGCTATATAATATGCCTCTGAATTCAGGTGTCGAGGCATTTCCAGTCCCACTTACATACCTCAGGCTCGTGATTTTAGGCGTTCCTAGGACACGAAATAGCATCGAGGAGGCATTTTTCTTGTTGACATAACTATAGAATAATGGTAAACAGTATTTAGAGACGGACGTGACAGTACGGCGAGACGCTCTCAACTTAAAACCTGCCATGTCTGCTCCTTTTAAACTATTTTAAAATTGCTTCCAAGGCCTAGACCGGCGATTCAAGGATCCCTGACTGCTTGCCTGCCTGCCTTCACCACATCACTCATCACCACCACCACTCCCAAAAAAGAAAAAAAAGAAGAAAAAGTTCGCTCACACTGGAGGAGCACACACACATCCATTATCAGCAGGGTTCCGCTTCACGCAGTTCACCTCATCGAACTTGCAGCACGATGTCAAGCAACATTGACCACAGTGAGGTAGCCCGGGCTTCGGCTGGCAGCCCGGGTTCCCTCGACAGCATAACGGACAGCAGTTGGACTGCCCCGGTCCTGGGAATGTCACTTGCTCAATGGGGCAACACACCGGGAACCCAGGATCTCCAACTACGGCATCGCCAGGCTCGCAACAGACTAGCTCCCCGCCAGGTTTCACCGGTCCTGACACGACTCGGCCCGGAGGACAAAACTTCGCCCGCCCGTTGGCCATCGAGCATGTCCAATCTATGCCATCCGCCGGAACGCCAAAACTTCCGGCCCGGCAGCACTTTGGACCGCATGCTGCCTCTGGCACGCTCTTGTCGCAAACGTAGCCCGCCGATGTGCACTTCTTGTCAGACGGAATATTCGTGGGATCGCACTTTGGCGTCTGTTGGCATATTCCCTTCTTCTCGTCGATGCAGTCGCTATTCATGGTTGCTGTGCTCGGGGCGCAGCACCCAGTGGTGCCGCATGTTATCGAAAGCTCTCGGCAGGAAGGCGGAGGCGGGAGGAGCCCACAGCCACGAAGAGTCAACGAAGGCAAACAGACTTGTAGCCTAGAGTCGTAGTGCCACACGACGCCTACTCCGGGGGAGATACACGTATCCGCTGGGCAAACTGCACTTGAGTGTTTAGCATATCGCAAGTGCCAAACAGGCAGGTTACGTTACCAATGTTTCGATTGGAAGCGATCTTGGTAACGCTGGCCATGCCAGCCGATCCAATGAATGAGACTATCAATGGTAAGCTCCATAATACCATACGCCGCGAGGGCATCACAGGGCGCAGAGGAAAGCTGTTTCTGTGAGCTATGTAGTCTTGCGGTTCACCCAGGGTTGTTAGTATTCAGCTTTGCGTAGGTAGGCGAGAATGGGGGGAATGTGCAGGTTTTATTTAGAGAGGGGCGCTGCTATCCTCACCTATACTAAACGGTAGACACACTATCGTCTCAATTGCCAAACCAAAACTGGTTGAAGGCGCAGAGCTGCGCGTTGCGCACGCCGTGGCTTTGATCACACGAACTAAAACGACTTATCGCAGCCACGGACATCCCTAGGCAGCACACCACGTCTGTGTGAGTGGCTTGAGGATTTGCTTCGTTGTAAGCGATGATCAGGCAATTCTAGGTGGCCAGTAGCTCAGCTGAGCTGCGCCTGCAGAACCTTGACCGCAGCAGCTGTGATATTGGACGTCACATGTTGACCGGTCGAAGCTAGTCATAATCGATAATGTGAGTGGTTTCCTGGCCGTGACCATAACAAGCACAAGCTGCACTGCTGTTCCTAACACGCTCTAGAGGAAAGGGCCTGCTGGTGCCAACAGTGCTCCCGTCTGTGGGAGGAGGGAAGGAACCTGTTACTGCTAACACGCTTTGTAGGGGAGGATCCGTTACTCCTAATGCGCCTAGCCAGGGGTGCATCTGCTACTGTTAATGTTCTCTATATAAGGCGACCTGTTAGTCCTACGGCGCCGTGCGTTTCTAAATCTGAATTTGGAAGTAGCAGGTCCTCCCCTATGGACATGAGAGAAAGAAGCTTGGGCAACAACAGGCCATGCCTTAGCACTAGCTGCAACAGAAATTCCATAGAGATGTCCAAATTTCGTCCGTTTCTGTACTCAACTCGCCGAGAAAACAGAATCGGCAATTGGAGCGGACTGTTCTTTAACCGAGCTCGAGGTACGAAAGATGCCGGGTATGACACAAGAACTTATGAGTTCTCAACAGTGAATTGCCTTACTTGAAGCTCCTGCGACTTCAAGTCCGGATGGGCTTAGGGCCTTATATAGTTGTAATGAACGATAACTATCTTGGTAAGGTACCTATGGCGGATCACCGCGCCAGCCACTAGGTCAGGGGCCCTTGGCAGAAACTCAGGATTAGTCACCAGAGCAGACCAATAAGATTCCCTAGGATTAACCCACATCCGCTGGTTATTTTTCAACCACCAAATGCGGGGATCATCCCACAGGAGACGCAAACCGCTTGCGGTTTGCCTCAAGAGCCTTGCGGAACGAAGTTGGACGATGTGGTTGAAGAGGCTGAGCTGTATAAAAATCCATTTACCAGATGCCCGGAGGAGATTACTTTTTAAGTGCCTGACATCAGAGTTGGTTTCAAGGGTGCCGAGGGCAGGGGGCCCTGGGTGTTGCTGGCTGCTACAATCCGACGAAAGAGTCGCCTGCAAGGAAGGGAAATGACCTCATTTTTTACGAAATTATAAATATGTGCCGTTTTCAAGCGAAACTGACCCTCTTCCTAATTCGTGTCCTCTTTCTAAGTGCGTCTTTGTGCTTCGAGGCATGGGCAACCGACCGATTCGTTGCTGTATAGGTCCATTTTAATGATTTCCATGCTTCAATGCCTAAACAGTTGGGTCTCAAGTCAAAACTCGTAGATTCTTTTTCTTCCCGGGAGTGCCCATTCGGAGCTCGGAGTCAGTTATTATGTGGATTAGTAAGACCTTGGCAGCTCTTGGCAAGTAATCAACTACATGTGGTCTTGGCAAGCAAAGAGCTCCTTTTTCTGGCAGAGCAAGGATAGCTTGAAGTGCTGGTATTATTGCGGCGACATGCCTACTATCTATTGATGCACGGTGTCTCTGGTTTCGTGCAACGAATTGTCCAAAAGTCGTACGTAGCTCCGCAGTCTGTTATCCAGGAGTACGGCATCCAAAAAGTGCCTTCACCACCCCATTCAGGACCAAGAGAATTTTGTATCAAGACAGCCTCCTTATCATCGTCGTACCCAATAGCGAGCACAGTGTGTCCAGCAGTAACAAGATTTCGAGCTTTGCCTCTGATTTGAAGCTCGTCAGGCAGGTTTTCGGGAAATGTATGGCGTGGGAACTTCTTATCCTGCAATGCCCATACGTCTTTGAGCACAAACGGTGTTTGAGACTCGTCGAAAGACTTATGAGATGGCAAGAAGTACCGGTACTCAAAGACAACAGGGTGTCGTTCAGCGAGGCATTGCCGAAGATTTTCAAGTACTGCGGCTCCCATCTGATCCTTTTCCTCTGTGGAAAGCCCCACATCGTTGTAGTATGGTCGTTGCGGATCCAGGCGGTAAAACGAGTCGATTCTGTGTGGCTTGGCTTTCTCAAAAGCTTCGTGAGGTGGACGACGATTGATCTGAGTGATATCGAAAGGCCAATCGATTTCGCGACAGACGCCACATTTCGCATTGCCTCTCATAGCGTCCCTTACACTGCACCCTGAATCAGAAGGCTACGAGATGTTCAAGCTCGGGTGATTGTAAGCTCTACGAGCAAGCTAGTATATGAATAATCGTGAAGGACCTGCTTTCCCCCAGACCTCTCCACGATTCCCTGCCATTTCTTCATACCAAAACGCAGCTGCTGTCGCGTTGGCTGTACATGATCCTGTTTTGAGCTGATCATAGATTTCAAGGGTCAGGTATGCATCACCCTGTCGTAAATTTACGCTTCTTGGACGTTGTGCAGTAAGCTCAGGTACGTAGAAGTGGTGTCGAGGGTCAAAAGAGTCCTTTAGAGGACCGGTCATACTGTCGTGGGATAGGTGCTGTCAGAAACGTTGGCACACTGGGAACTGTGGGTTGCAACTGCTTGATTGAATTGCTTATGTTGCTCTTATAGACCTATCACAGACTTTATAGCCTTCGCCTGGCGGTGGCTGTTAGCCACTAGTGCCAGGGCAGTGCACGGCATTCTGCCAGCCACACCATTCAGGGGTTTAGGGGTTCCTGAGTCTGGTGCGCTTCATCATTCTGACAAGTGCCTCTGTGACTGCAAGCCACAAATGTTGCCGTCTGGTCGCGGCTGTGGTGGTGATGAAGGGCTGTGGTCTCAGCGACTCAAGGTGGTGATAAACTCGTATTAGCAAGAAGCTTGAGGAAGCCGTGGTCACTTTCAATTGCCGATCATATTTGGCCAGCTTGCGGCAGCCCAACTTCACCGCCATGCTCTGGAATGATAGTTGTTTCACAGTCTACATTCCTCATGCCGGATCTAGTCCACTCTCGAAGAGGTTACGGCGGGCAAGTTCTTACGTATGTCGGAAGCGGACTCGCATCCGCCCGCTCATCCTGAGGTCTCTGCATATTCAGCAGGCCACATTTTGGGCTTATTCGTTCTAGACTTATCAGGACCTCAGCTCCCCGCATATTCAGCACACCACTTTTTCGGCTGTATATTCTCGGCTTATCAAAACCTGAGGTCTCTGCATATTCAGTAAACCACATTTTAGGCTCTATGTTCTGGACCGCGCATCCTGAGCTCTCTGCATACTCAGCTCACCACATTTTCGGCTCTATGGTCCCGACCGCCCGATTTTAAGCTCTCTGTTCAGCCCGCCACATTTTCGGCATTGGTGCTTGCTGGGAGCGTTTGGACCCCTCTTTAGCACATCACATTTTCGGCTCTATATTCTCGATTTATCACAACCTGAGGTTTCTGCATATTCAGCTCACCACATTCTAGGCTCTATGTTCTCGACCGGCCCGACTTGACCTCTCTGCATATTCAGCACGCCACATTCTAGGCATCGATGCTTGCTTGTGAGGGCCTGGACCCCTCTTCAGCACGCCGCATTTTGGGCTCTATGTTCTCGACCCCCGACTTGAGCTCTCTGTTCAGCCGCCACATTTTTGAGGGTTTCTGCATCTCCGGCTTGCCGTGGGCTCAGAGACACGTTCCACAGACGCCAGAGAGATTTTACTATATATAAATGGATTGTCAGATGTGATTCCACTTCTTCTCTCTCTCCAACTTCATCTACACTTCTGACTTCTCTGTCTCCAACTTCATCTGAACTTCTTGCTTCTCAGCTTATTCAACAGAACTCGCTTTCACCATGATTGGCCCAACTTCCAACGGTTGTAACCAGTCTCGCAACCATGCCAACGTCCAAGCAATGGATCCCAGTCACTGGGGTGGGAAACTTCCGTTCGTTGTGAGTTCTTTGAGTGCTACGGACCTTGGAATCGTGTTTCGGCATAGACTTACGGCACGAGCAGGACCTTCCACCATTGACTGGTATCACTGGTGCAGCCGTCGTCTCAGGGAATGCCAACAACGTTGGAAAGAACCAATGGGAGACTCTGTGCAAACAGATCGCCGCGGTGCTTTCCAAAGGCATCCCTGCCAAGAGTGACTGGGTTCTCAAGGCTCCAGCCACTGAGTCGCATGCCATTGCTTGTGCTAGTAGGCTGTACTATGCAACAGTCAACTATATTAACATCATCAACGACATCCCGAACAACCCTCCGCGAACCCAGACTTTGCCAACGGGCCCCGATGATGAGGCACTTGGAAGCGCTATACCACTCGACCCGCCGCCTCCTGAAGTCTCGCCTGAGGACCTAGCCAAGGCTTTGGCTGTGTTGGATTACATGGCTGCTCCTCAAGAGCCACTTCGGGATGAGCAGTGAGGAACCTCGTACTGAAATTGTTTGCAGGCGTATCTGTGGAGAGGAAACAAGATGGATGTATCTTTCTTACGTAGCCCGCAACGATCCCATGAATTACAAACGTATCAGCACAATAAAACCGCCCATGTCGTGACTGTTCAAATCGCACTTGGCAACTGCGCTGAAAAGCAGGATAGGAATCGACTGTCTGCCAATTCCTTGGCAAGACTTGAGGGTCACCGGTGTCCCGTGAATGGCGCGATGACTCCTCGAGTGCCAATGGGTCAACCGCTGCTGACTGTTTGCGTTTTTTTTTTTTTTTTTTTT
>Ga0247760_1001691_pt1 | contig 19351 bp, 17 predicted proteins | sample UWRJL171409R4_FD_179936 | JGI IMG/M metagenome (GOLD analysis project Ga0247760, IMG submission 179936) | Plant litter microbial communities from Arlington Agricultural Research Station in Wisconsin, United States - UWRJ-L171-409R-4 | ecosystem: Environmental > Terrestrial > Plant litter >... | reverse complement strand
GCTGCAGCACGCCGAGCCGCGCGTCGATCAGGATGATCGCGACGTTGGCCGTCGAGGCGCCGGTCGCCATGTTGCGCGTGTACTGCACGTGCCCGGGCGTGTCGGCGATGATGAATTTGCGCTTGGCGGTCGAGAAATAGCGGTAGGCGACGTCGATCGTGATGCCCTGTTCGCGTTCGGCTTTGAGGCCGTCGGTGAACAGCGAAAAATCGATCTCCATGCCCGCGCGGCCCGAGGCGCGCTTCACGGCGGACAGCTGATCTTCGTAGATGCCGTGCGTGTCGTGAAGCAGCCGCCCGATCAGCGTCGATTTGCCGTCATCGACCGAGCCAACCGAGACGAAGCGCAAGAGCTCCTTCTGCTGGTGTTGCTCGAGATAGCCGAGGATATCGTTGCTGATCTGGTCTTGTTCAGTGGTCATCGGGATCTCTGCTGTCGGTAGTGTTTTGGGGTTGGGGCACCAAAACTCGGGGGTGACTCGCTTCGAGATCCCTGGAGAGGGAAAACCCCCGACGAGCGAGCTCGCGTGCGCCCAACAATGCCCACCCCAAAAAATCTCAGAAGTAACCTTCGCGCTTCTTCGTTTCCATCGAGCCTTCTTCATCGTGATCGATGAGCCGGCCGGAGCGCTCGGAGTACTTGGTGAGCAGCATCTCGCGGATGATGTCGGGCAGCGTGGTGGCGCTGGAGGGCAGCGCGCCGGTCAGCGGGTAGCAGCCGAGGGTGCGGAAGCGCACCTGCTCCATGCGCGGCTTTTCGCCCGGATTGAGCGGCAAGCGCTCGTCGTCCACCATCAGTAGCGTGCCGTTCCGTTCCACCACAGGTCGCTCTTTCGCGAAGTACAAGGGGACGATCGGGATGCTCTCCAAGTAGATGTAGAGCCAGATGTCGAGCTCGGTCCAGTTGGACAGCGGGAAGGCGCGGATGCTTTCGCCCTTGGTGAGCTTGCCGTTGTACAGGTTCCACAGCTCGGGGCGCTGGTTCTTCGGATCCCATTGGCCGTAGCGGTCACGGAACGAATAGATGCGCTCCTTGGCGCGGGAGCGCTCTTCGTCGCGGCGCGCGCCGCCGAAGGCAGCGTCGTAGTTGCCCTTGTTCAACGCCTGCAGGAGCGCGTGCGTCTTCATGATCGTGGTGTACTTGGAGCTGCCGTGATCGAAGGGATTGATGTTCTCTTCGAGGCCCTCCTTGTTGGTGTGCACCAAGAGATTCAGCCCGTGGTCTGCCACGAACTTGTCCCGAAACTGAATCATCTCCCGGAACTTCCAGGTGGTGTCGATGTGCAGCAGCGGGAACGGTAATTTCGCGGGGTGGAAGGCCTTGCGCGCGAGCTGCACCATCACCGACGAGTCTTTGCCGATGGAATAGAGCATCACCGGGTTATCGAACTCGGCGGCTACTTCACGAATGATGTGAATGCTTTCGGCCTCGAGTTGGCGAAGATGGCTTAGCCGGAACTCGAGCGCGCGGTCGGGAGAGGTGTCGACGGCGGTCATCGGGACGGCCGATCTAGCACTAATTCGGTCGGAATTCGCGTGTTAGTCTAACTCGTGGAAATTGCGGGAAAAAGGCTACTTGACCACGGTGTCGCAGCCGAGCGCGATGCCGACCGAAGCGCCGCTCGGCGCGGCCTGGAAGGCGCTGCAGGTGGTGGGGCAGGCGATGATGCTGGAGGGTGTCCCGGCGCTCGGTTCGACGTCGTAGTACCAGCCACCGCTGCTCGGGTCGCAGGCGGCTGCGTTCTTCACGTAATAGATCACGGTCTTCTGCGTGCCGTTGGTGAGCGCGACGTTGACTTGCCCGTAGTTGAGCGTACCGCCGGTGGTCGGCTCTGGGATCTGAAACTCGCAGGCCAGGCGCGCGCCGCGGATGGTGTCGAGCGCGGCTTGGAATTGGGTGGTCACGTCTTTTTGCGTGTCCACGATGAAGGCCTTCTGCGTGCCGCCTTGGAGCGCGATCCGGTCGAGGTTGCCCGGCGCGCCGTTGGCGACGTCGGCCGGCCCGAACACGCCGATCACGAAGGTGTTGATGCTCGGCGTATTGCTCACTCCCGCGCTGGCCAGCGCCGCCACGGCGTTGATCGTGTCCGGCGTGCACTCGGTGGGCAGCCCGTCCGTGGCCAGCACGGTGACCACGCGGTGATCCGGATGCGCAGTCGCCCAGGCGCGAGCTTGTTCGATCGCGCCTTTCAGCGCCGGCCCGGTGGGCGTATCGCCGCTCGGCATTTTGGCGTCGATTGACGCAATCAGGCCCGCTGCTGCGCCGGGCAACGTCGCGATCGCCGTGGCCGGCGCAGTGTATTGCGCGACGTCACAGCTGGTCGCATGTTCGCAGATGCTTTCGGTGAGCTTCGTGCACGTGCCCAGATCTTCGGTGGTGTCCTCGGCTTCGCAGCGCTCACCGGGGTTCGGGCAAAAATAGGCGGGGTTCTTGGAGCACTGGGCGATCGCCAAGCACGGCCCCGCGTTGTCGCCCGTGCTCGTCAGGCAGTCGGCTTCGGTTTGACAGGGGAAGAGGTTGCTGGAGTTGAAGCAGAACTTGAGGAAGCACGGTCCGCTGTCGCCGACGCACTGGGCGTTGCTAGTACAGGTGCTAGGCACGTTCGGTTTCTGGAGCGGAAAATATTGCAGCCCGACACCGAGGCCTGCGGATGCGTCGTCGGTGAGAAACGACTCCAGCGCGAGCTTCACCGCGTCCCACTTGGTGGCCTGCGCCGCGGTCAAGTCGAGCATCGAACCCGACACGTCGAGCATGATGTAGATGTCGAGCGGGAAGGGCTGCGCAGTGGAGATCTTGGCCGCGCACGCATCGCTCAGATCGGGGCCATTGCCGTTGTTGCCATGGCCGCCGTTGCCGAGAGCCAGGTCGTTCCCGCCTCCGCCTCCGCTGCCGGCGATGGCGACCGCGCCGGCACTGCCGAGCGGACTCGGGCGGGGATCCGAGCTGCTGCACGCGACGCTATTCCAGCCAGTGAGGAACAGCGCGCCGATCCCAACTGCAACTCCAATGCTGCGCGGCATCTAGCAAATAGAGCACCGAAAGTGGCCCAGGAGAAGCGCAGCGTCCGCGCTGCAACATGCCGGGAATATTGCGCTTTGGCGGACCGGTCCGGCGCGCGCGTTGTGCTGCGTTAACCAGTAGTTACACGCTTCGGGATTTCGGCTCACGAATTTTGCCGAGCCGGGGCGGAGGGCCCGCGGCGAGCCTAGCCACGCAATCGTCACCCGCTGCTTGCCGGGCCGCCACGCTCGGAGAGCAGGCTTTTGAGCACCGATGACCGACTGGTCCGCACTCGTGTTGCTGTTCGCCACCTACGCGCTGGCGCTGGTGTTTCGTCTGCCAGGCTCCACGCCGCCCACTCGCCCGCGCCGCCCGCAGTTCGATCCGATCTTGCCCACGCCGAAGCGCGCGAACCTTCGCTTACTGCGCGGCGCGCTCAACTAGCGAGCGAGAGGGGGGCGCTCGCGATCCAGCAGCGCAGCTCGCGAGCGCGCGTGTTGCCCGGCGGTCAGCGCTTCGCGACGGCTTTTGCCACCAGCTCCAGGTAGCGCGCGCGCGGGATTTCGTAGGCGCCGAGCGACTCCAAATGCGGCGTCAGAAATTGCACGTCGAAGAGTTCGATGCCCGCTGCGAACAGGGTCTCGACGGCCGTGATCAACGCCACCTTGGACGCGTCGCGTTCGCGGTGGAACATGCTCTCGGCCGCGAACAGCGCGCCGCGTTGCACGCCGTACAAACCGCCGACCAGGCGCTCTGCTTGCCAAACTTCGACGCTGTGGGCGTGGCCGAGCTGGTGTAGGTGGCAATACGCCTCCACCATCTCCGGCAAGATCCAGGTGCCCGAGTCGCGCTCGCGCCCGCACTCGAGCATGACGTCGCGGAAGGCGCGGTCGAAGCTCACGGAGAAGCGAGCCGAGCGCAGGACGCGCTTCATGCTGCGCGAGACGTGCAGGTGCTCGGGGTCGAGCAGCGTGCGCGGGTTGGGTGACCACCACATGGGCGGCAAGCCCTCGTCATACCAAGGAAAGATGCCGTGTTCGTAGGCAAAGAGCAGCCGCTCCGGCGAGAGATCTCCGCCGATGGCCAACATGCCTTCGTCGTCGGCCAGGTTCGGATCGGGAAAGGCGAACGGCGCACCCGGCAGGAGGACTTGCGGTTTCTTGCGCGCACGCATGCCGCGACGTTAATGCCTGCCGCCGTTGCCGTCGATCGACAATCGCCGACTTGCGAGGGCAGCAAGGTGATCGAAAGTCGGACTCGCCTGCAATCTTTCATGCTCGCGCGCAAAATATCTGACCCAAACTCACGTACTGCGCGGCAAGGCTGGAAAGAGCCTGTGATCGCGCTCGGCCGCGCCCGGCGCGCGCGCCAGGGGCTGCAATTCCGTGCTACGAAATGAGAGGTGCGGGACAACAGTTACGTGGCTAGCGCCAGAGTAAGGTCGATCTTGAAGTCGAGTACGGGCTTTCGTGTCATTGTCGCTACTCTGGGCTTGCTGCCGTTTCAGGCGTGTACGAACGCAAACGTCGATTTCAGCGACGTCAGCGGCGCTGCTGGCGAGCCCGCAGCCCGCGCGGGTGCCGCTGGCAGCGGCGCGGCCGGGCAGGCAAGCGCTGGTTCCGGTGCGCTCGGCGATGCCGGCAGTAGCGGCGTTTCGGGTGACGCAGGTGAGGCGGGCGCTCCGGACGGCAGCAGCGGCAGCGCCGGCAAAGGCGAGGGCGGCATGCCGAACGCGGGCGGAGGCCAGGGTGGCAGCGCTGGGCAGGGCGGTGGCGTGGCTGGGCACGGCGGCGGCGGCGGCGCAAGTGGCGGCGGTGCGGGCGGTGGCGGCACGGCTGGCAATGCAGGTCGCGGCGGCGGCGGCGCGGGTGGCGGCCTAGGCGGCGGCGCTGGCGGCGGCGGTGCCAGCGCTGGCGGCGGCACTGGCGGTACGGCGGGCGGGCCTTCCGTTTGCGGCAACAGCTTGCTCGAAAAAGGCGAGCAATGCGACGACGGAAACGCCAAGAATCTGGATGCTTGTAATGCCGCGTGTGCCTTCGAGCAGAGCCACCGCGCCAATTCGATCGAGCAGAAGTTTTTGACCAGCAGCCTCTGTCCGGACAATGCTTTCGGCGCTGCGTTCGCGGGAGCCGGCCAGACCGCGTTGCAAGCGACTCTGAACGAGCGTGTCGCCAACGGCTCGTTGAGCCTGCTGTTGGCTTTCCGTGGCTTGGACGACCTCAGCGGCAACAGTACGGAATCGGTCTCGCTGGGGGTGGCGTACGGCGCGCCCAGCGTGGCTCCGAACTACGACGGCAAGAGCGATCTCGATTGGTGGTACACACCCGCAACGGGTCAGGTCGACAGCAGCGGCGTGCTGTATTCGAACTCGACTGCCTCGCTCGTCTCCGGCGTGCTGAACGCGAATCCGGGCAACATTCAGTTACCGTTATTTGGCGAGGTGGCCGTCAGCTTGTCGAGCGCCAAGGTGCGCCTGCACTTGGGCGCCAGTTCGGAGCCGCTCGCGTCGTCCGGCCTTGCTCCGGGTCACCTGGCGAGCGAACACCTGCGCCCGGGGCTGACCAGCTTCGCCAGCGGTGGGCCGCCGCCGCCGGGGAACGGCGATCCGGGCCAACTGTGTGGCAATCTCAGCGCCGCTTCGTTGGCCGCGGTCGCGATCCCCAGCGCGTACGCAATCGGCGGCGCGTCGCCGTGTAGCGAAGACTACAGCGCGACTCGTAGCTTTCTGGATTTGCTCGTGGGCGGCTGCACCGTCAGCGGGGATGAGCTGGTGTTGCCGACTCAACCCGATCAGGCCGATCCCGAGGCGCCGCAAGCAGGCATGGGCGCGCCCTACCGGTTCACCAGCAACCCCATGAGCCGTGCGGTCACCGGCTGTCGCGATAAGAACAACATGCAGGTCACGCTGGCTACGTGTTTGAAAGCGGCCGCCTTCTCCAGCGCTTATCGCCTCAAGACGGGGCGCGTGATCATCAAGTGAAGGCCGCGCTTCACACTGGCGGGCTCAGGCCGAGGGGGTAGGAGCGGCGCTTAGCGGTGAAGCTCGAACAGCGCGCGGATCGCGAACAAGAGCACGGCCCCGCCCGGGTAGTCGTTCTGGATCGCCGGGTTGCGGCTGCCGCCAGAGGCACCGAGCAAGCTGAGATTCGCGCTGAAGTCGAGCCCGAACTTGGGTACGAGCATCAGGCTGGTGCCCGCCGCGAGGGAGAAAGCCAACGAGCTGCTTTGATAGCCCGCGCCTCCCACGCCGACCGCGCCCCACAGCCGGTTCCTGGGCGTGAGCATTTGACCGAGGCGCGCGCGTAGCAAGAGGGCGGTGTAGGTGCCGCGATCGGTCTGCCCGGCGAGTTCGAGATCGCCGTTGAGCTCGAAGCCGAGGCCCGTGGCCCCGCGCAGCGGAAGCTCAATGCCGGCCGCGCCAGCGAGCGCTGGATTCGTGCGTTCGAAGTCTCGCCCGCCGCTCAAACCCAAGAGCAGGCCCGGGCCGGCGGCGAAGTAGAAAAAGCTGCGCTGGAGTGCGCCGCCGCCGGCCTGCGCGCTGCCGCCGGCCTGTGCGCCGCCGCCGGCCTGCGCGCCGCCGCCGGAGTGCGCGCCGCCGCCGGAGTGCGCGCCGCCGGTTTGCCTCGTGCGCCGCGGCGCTTCGCTTTGATTCGATGCGCGAGCGGGAGCGGCGGGTTTGGCGGGACTCGCGGGAGTGGTGGGGCTCGGTTGCGGTAAAGCGGGCCGATCGACCGCGGGTTTTTCGACCGGTGCGTCTTCTGCGAAAGCAGAGCGCGTCGCGAGCAGCGCAACCGCCGTCAACATCGACTGAGCGATCGCCCTTTTGAAACCCATGCTACGGCGGTACATGAAGCGCACGGCGTACGTCAAGGGCATCGCCGATGCGCAGCGCGTGGCGCGCGGCAGTGCTGCGCGTGGGAGATCATGCGCTACCGACGGACCGCGCGCTCGCTCCGGGCGAAGCGTTGATGCTCGACGAACGTCGTGTTCGATCTCCAAAACGGCATTCACCGTTCACCGGATACCAGCGGGGTTTGGTAGAGATCGATCAACGGAAGTGTTGCTGGCTTCGACGATTTCATGCCCAAGAGCACGCACCGGGTGCTTCTGTCGACAATCGTGCGCTAGCAAGCAGGAAGCCGGACCGCACTAGCGAACGGGCGAGGGCGTGCTAACAAACGTGATGAAATGTCGCGCTTGGTGCGCAAGGCTCGCCCTCGCAGCGCTCGTTCTCGGTACTGCTTGTGACGTCGGTAATACGTCCACTGACGCCGCCGCGGGCAATTCAGCCACGGCGGGTTCAACGGCTGCGGCGGGAGCAGCAGCGAGCGCCGGCAGCGGTGCGACGGTCGGCGAGAACGGCGGCAGTGCGTCGATCGCGGGCGCTGGCTCGGGTAACGACCCTCAAGCCGGCACGGCCGGCGTCGCGCAGCGCGCGCCGATCACCGCGAAAGCGGCGGCAGCGGCCATGGCCAAGGGCTTCAATCTCGGACAGATGTTCGAGAGCACGCAGCACCCGCCCACGCTTGCCGCAGCCAGCTCGAAGATCGACGCCTACTACGCCAAAGGTTTTCGGATCGTACGCATTCCGGTGACGTGGACCGAGGTCACGAACGGCGACACGCTCGTCGGCGATCCAGCCGTCGGCGACGTCAATCGCACTCACCCGCGCCTCTTGGTCATCGAGCAGGTCGTCGATTACGCGCTCTCGAAGCCCGGCATGTACGTCGTCTTGAACGCGCACCACGAGAAGGCCTTGAAAACGCAAAGCCTCGGCGCCGTGCTGGAGCGGCTTTGGTCCGACATCGCCGAGATCTTTGCCGAGCGCGACTACCGGCTGATCTTCGAGATCTTGAACGAGCCCCATCGCGCTGACGACTCGGTCATGCCCGCGGCCGATCTACGCAGCATGACGGCCAAGGCGTACGCCAAAATCCGCGCCGTCGATGCCGCGCGCATCGTCGTGATCGGCGGCAACCAGTGGTTCGCCGCCGCCGAGGTGCCCGCGGTCTGGACCGATCTGAACGGCGTGGGGGGCGGTAATGACCCGTACGTGATGGCAACCTTTCACCACTACAATCCCTGGACCTTCTGCGGCGATAACCAAGGCACGTACGACGACGCTTGGAGCGACGCGAACATCACAGGTCCGATGGACACCATGCTCAGCTGGGCGAACTCGGTGGGCAAGGGCATGCCCTTCTTCATCGGTGAGTGGGGTGTCGGCTGGGGCAGCCGTTACGACGCGCTCACCTGCAACAACGTACGCGCCTGGTACCAGACGCTAGCCAGTGATTTCGCGCCAAAGCGCGGCATCCCGACGGTCGTCTGGGACGATGGCGGCTGGTTCAAGATCTACGATCACGCGAGCAACGCGTTTGCCAACAACCTGGTCGACTGCATCTCCGGCACCTGTGACTGGGACGGCACGGAGCGTTTCAACGCCGGCTGCCAGTAGCTCAGCGCGCCGGGCGAACCTCAACGCGCCGGGCGAATCTCAGCGCGCCGGGCGGACCTCAGCGCGCTGCGCGAATGTCGTCCGCGCTGTTTGGCTTCTTGTCCGGACCTGCGGACGTCACTTCGAGCTCGCCATCTGCACAGCTGATGCGGAACCGATTGCCCCAAGCGTCGTCCCCGCGCACGTTGCGGCTCAAGAGCTGTTCTTCTTGTAGGCTGCTCAGCGTGGGACAGCCGTCCGCGTGCTGCGCGCGGAACGCTTTGGCGGCAGTTTGAATTTGCGCTGCGTCGGCGCGCGACGACGTTTGCCCGTCACGCGCGGCGCCCAGGCTGCCCAGCCACCACACACACGAGGCGCCTGCGCCAAGGCCCAGCACGGCCAGCGCAGCTGCGATTGGGGTAACGCCTCGAGAGCGGGAGCGGGAGCGAGCGTGGGTCATGGTGGACAGCCTTGAGTTAGCAAGCGATGTGCCAGTCAGTGCTACGCGCGATTCAGCCGAAAATGCCCGCCCTTCGCGCGCAACGCAGCGCGCCAGCGCGGTCAAATTGACGCGCGCGCGGGCCGCCTACATTCGCCAGCTGTCAATTTGGCAAAGCGACGTACTTCGCTTGCGCAGAGCCCGCGCGCGTCGTGGCGTTCAGCAGGCGCGGTGGCTGCCCGCGGGGAAGATCTTGCCCGGATTCAACAGGCTCTGCGGATCGAACACGCGCTTCAAATCGCGCTGCAGCGTAATCAGCTCCGCGGATTGCTCGAGCGGCAGATACTGCGCCTTGAGCACGCCGATGCCGTGCTCACCGCTGAGCGTGCCGCGCAGCTCGATCACGTCGCGAAACAGCTGCTCGATCGCGCGCTCCACCGCGGGCAATTCTTCGTCTTCGTTCCACAAATAGTTGCAATGTAGGTTGCCGTCACCCGCGTGCCCATAAGTGAGCGAACGTACGCCGGTCTGCTCACTCGTGCGCGCGACGCGATCCAATAATTCCCCGATTTGCATGCGCGGCACGACCACGTCTTCACTCAACTTCTTCTTCGTCAACTTGCGCACCGCGTGGCTCATCTGACGGCGCGCGGCCCACAGCTTCTCGCGCTGCGCCGCGTCTTGGGCGACCAGCACATCCAACACCTGCGCGGTCGCGCACGCATCCGCGACGCGCTCTGCCTGCCGTTCACACGCGGCCTCGTCCCCGTCCACCTCCATGATCAGCATGGCGCCTGCGTTTGCATCGATGGCGTTGCCCGCGCTGCGCATGGCTTCCAGCGTGGTGGCGTCGAGCAGCTCGATGCAGCGTGGCACGAGCCCGCGCGCGATGATCTCCTGCACCGCCGCGCTGGCCTGCTTCACGTTCGAAAACAGCGTCATCAGCGTCATCACGCTCTCGGGCTTCGGGATCAGCTGCAGCGTAATGTCGCCAAATACCGCCAAAGTCCCTTCGCTGCCCACGAGCAAGCCGGTCACGTCGTAGCCCGTCACGCCCTTCATCGTGCGCCGACCAGCGCGAATGCGCTGACCGCCGATCAGAAACGCATCCAAACCGAGCACGTAATCGCGCGTCACGCCGTACTTGAACGCGCGCGGCCCGCCCGCGTTCTCCGCCACGTTCCCGCCCAGCGCGCACGAAGCCTGCGAATTCGGATCAGGCGGATAGAACCAACCCTCGGCCTCGACCGCGTCATGCAAATCCTGCAGGATGACCCCTGGCTGCACGACTGCGATCCCCTCACGCCGATCGATCTCCACGATCGACTTCATGCCCAGCGTCGAAAGCACGATCCCGCCCGCCACCGGCACCGCCCCCCCCGTGCGCCCCGTGCCGCCCGAGCGCGGCGTGATCGGCACCCCCGCCTCGCGCGCGACGCCGAGCGCCGCCAAAATGTCGTCCGCGCTCTCCGCGAGCACGACCGCATCCGGCACGACACCCACCGCCTCCGACTCATCACGCACGAAACGCTCACAAGCATCGCGCTCCGTCAGCACCTTGGAGGGCCCGAGCGCCCGCTCCAGGAGCGATCGCGCCTTGTCACAGGCGGCGGCAGACGGCCGCGGCACATCGGAACGGCTCAGCAACATGCCGCCGAGCCTAGCGCCTCCCACCCAAAGGGCCGCCAGCGATGCCACAACCCCCGGAAAACCCCGTAAAAATTCACCAAATTCCCGCTGCCACCGATCCCGCTTGACCCCAAACCGCTTGCGGCTACGTTCTCGCCCTCCTGGCTTCCGAAATCTTTTGGAGAGATGACCGAGTGGCCGAAGGTACCCGCTTGCTAAGCGGACGCAGGTCAAAAGCCTGCCGAGGGTTCGAATCCCTCTCTCTCCGCTCCTGCCCCCTCGCTGTTCGACGAAGCGAGGCGTAGGCACCCGTCGCTCCTCGCCGCCCTTCGGGCGTCTGCGGGGCGCCGACCTCCCCCTTAGCCGTGCTCGCGGCCGCAGCGGCCGCTGCGCGCGGCTGGGGGAGGTAGTCGTTGACCGTTGTTACGGATGCGAGTCGCTGCTCGCTCTGGAACGTCCCCACGCCCGCCGGCGGGCGTGCACTGCGATGTCTTTCAGATCAACGACTCGCCTCCTGCGTCGGCATCGGGCCGAGCTTCGCGAGACGGCGCACGCTTCCTGCCACGCCCGTCGCTGCGCGCTCAATACAGCGGGGGCGTGGCATGAAGCCTGCGCCTGGGGGGCTGCGCTCGGCCCGATGCCGACGCAGGAGGCTCAGTCCATGCGTGATCGGAAGGCAGACAATCTCATTCGCAAGCAGCTACGGCTCGAGCAGTGCGCTTGGGCGAATCGGCAAGAGCTCACGCCTTCGGAGGCGCGGCTTTGGTCGGCGCTCAAGGCTCGGCAGCTCGGGGTGCAGTTCCGGCGGGAGGTACCGCTGGCGGGGCGCTACATCGCGGACTTCTGCGCCCCTTCGGTGCGCCTCGTGGTTGAGGTTGATGGGCGCTGTCACGAGTCGCGGCCGCGGGCGGATGCGCGCCAGGATGCGGAGCTGCGCGGGCTTGGGTATCGCGTGCTGCGCGTTGAGGCAGCGCTCGTTATGCGCGATCTGTCGGCGGTAGTGGCGCTGGTTCGCGCGGCGCTCGCGCCGTGAGCGCGCGGTAGTTATTGGCCTGCCCAGATCTGCGTACAAAGGCGAGGTCGGCATTCTGAGCCGCAAATATTCGATGCTCGGCTCCGTGCGAGATCACCTGACTGGCACGACACCATCCCAGTCGACGCATAGACTGCACGAACGCCCGCCGGCACCGGGGCGCCGAGGGCAAAGCCCTGCCCGCAATCACGGAGGTGGCCCCGTTTGGATTACTCAGCGCGGCCCGTCCGGCAACGCTCCAGAAACGCGCCCCGAGTCACGGTCCCGCGATTGTCATGAATCGGTTCGGTGCTCGGCGCAGGTTGCAACAGGTTCTTCTCCAGTCTTCCCTGCTGGGCGCGCTCAACGGCGTCACGCGCGCAAGCACCGCGCAACCGTTGAACTTGAGCTATCTAGCGGACCCAGGCTGCCCCGATCAAACGGCCTTCGAGCAAACCGTTCGGGCCAAGGTGGCTTCTTCGCCAGGAGCTAGCACCGAGCACCAGGCTGCAATCTTCTTGCGCTTGAGTGCGACCGAAGGCGGCTTCCACGGAGAGTTGAAGCTGCAGCGCTCGGTAACGGACAGCTACGTACGCGCGGTCGTCGGCGCTTCGTGCGACGAGGTTGCCAATGCGTTGGCTTTTGTGCTGGCGTTGGCCCTCAGCGAGAAAGATCAGGTGCCACCGGCAACCGGCACGCCGCTCGCCGCCACGCCACCCCCCCCAAGGTTCAGTGAGCCACACGCCGAGCCGACTCGCCCGAGCTGGCGCTTGGGCGGCGGAGTACAGATCGGCGTGCGCGGAGGACTTTCGCCCGAATTGCCCGTGGCCGAAGCGCTGTTTCTCGTCGCGCAGCGCCGCAGCTCGCGATGGCCCGGGCTCGAGTTGCGCCTCGGTTTCGTGCATGCGCAATCGATCTCCCAGCTCGGCGCTGATGCGGCGACAGCGTTTGGCTGGTGGGCGGGTCGCCTGGACGTCTGTCCGATTGCGCTGTCCCCTCTGAGGCGGCTGACGTTCCGCCCCTGTTTGGGGGCACATCTCGGGCGCGTTTCGGGCAGCGGGCGCCCCACCGGGGGACAGCCGCGTGAAACGACCAAAACCTGGGGCGACCTGGTCTTCGCGGCACGTGTCCAGCTCGCCCTGCTTGGACCACTGATGGCGGAGCTTCAGGGCGACCTGATCGTGCCACTTTCCCGCTACCAGTTCGCCTTCGACAACCCGGATACGACCGTGTATCGCGTGCCGAGTGTGGCAGCGGCGGGCTTCATCGGCTTGGGAGTGCTGTTTCCGTGATCGGTCCGCGTGCATTCGGCAATCACCTGGGAGTGGCGGACAGCTTCGCTCTCGACCAACTAGTGACCGAGTTACCCGCAGACGTAACCACACCGCGCGAGCGCGCGCGTGCGCTGGTCAATGAGCATATCGACTTTCTATGGCGCCTATTGCGCCGGCTAGGTGTGCCCGAGGCGGACGTGGACGACGCGGCGCAGCAGGTGTTCATCGTGGCCACGCGCCGCCTGGCAGAAGTCGCACCGGGCAGCGAACGCACATTTCTGTACGGGACCGCGCTGCGCACCGCTGCGACCATTCGACGCACATTGCGCCGTCGACAGCGCTGGCTCGAGCACGCCACGCTCGAAGCCGCGTCGCCCGACCACACTCCGCACGAAGCGCTCGAGCACCGCCAAGCGCTCGCCCTGTTGGATCAAATGCTGAACGGCTTGGATGATGAGTTGCGCGAAGTGTTCGTGCTGTGTGAGATCGAAGATTTGAGTGCCCCACAAGTCGCGGCCATCGCGAAAATCCCAGTCGGTACCGTTGCCTCGCGATTGCGCCGAGCCCGGCAGGCGTTCGCCACACGGCTCGCGCGACTCAAAGCACAGGAAGCGAAGGCACGATGAGCAGAACGTTATTGGAGCTGGATAGCGAGGATCTGCAGCGCGTTTTGCTCGCGCATGCACGCAAAGACGGCGCGCCGAGCGGTGCGCGCGAGCGCGTGCTCGCCGGCGTTGGCGTTGGCGTTGGCGCGGCCGCGCTTTGGCCCTCCGTGGCCAGCGCAAGCAGCGCCGGATCAGGCAGCACTGCGGGCAAAATCGCCGCTTGGGTGGCCGCCAAGTGGCTGGTGATTGGTTTGGGATCAGGGGTTGTCACGCTCTCCGCTGCGGAAGTCATTTCACGACCGAGCGCGCCGACCTCGCCAAGCATCGTGCGCAGACTCAGCGCGGCGGCGAACCCGGCGCCGCAGTTGCGAGCCGTCCTGCTTGCCGATGCCGAGGGTTCGCAGCGCCCCGTAGTCACGCTGACACCCGGCGCGAGCGCCGTTTCCGCGTCCGCAGCGAAGCTCAACCCATTCGCCGCAGATCGGCCGTCCAACACGGACGCTCGCGCGCTCGCCGAAAGCAGCGAGCCGAGCCCCTTGCCCAGCGTAGTGAATTTTCAGGTGGGCACGGTCGCGTCGGCGGCCAATGACAGCCCACGACTGGCGGATGAAGTGCGTGCGCTCGAGGCCGCTCGCGCAGCGCTGGCACGCGCTTCTGCAGCGCATGCGTTCGAATTGCTGAACGACTACGCGCAGGCATTTCCCAACGGCGCGCTGCGCGTCGAAGCGGCCGCGCTTTACCTGGAAACAGTTGCGAAACAAGGCAATCGAAAGCGCGCGCTAGAACTCGCCGAGCAATTTCTAAAGCACCATCCCGAGAGCCCACTCGCGAGCCGTGTACGCGCGCTCGCGGAGTCCTATCGACGACGTTTGCACAATCCGTGATCGGTGAGTCCCGTGCCGGCAATCACACGACAGATGCAAACCTCCTCTGCGTTGCTTTCGGCGAGTCTGCTGGTATTGGCTGCGGCTTCCTGTGACGGGCGCATCCCGATGGGCAACTTGAACGGGCACGCAGGCGCGGCGAACGCACCGAGTGCGGGTCTTGCCGGAAGCGCTGGCATGCGGGGTAGCAGCGTTGCGCCGAGCGGATCGACCGCGAGCAGCGGCGACGCCGATGCCGGCAATACGGACGCGCACGCGGGGGCGAGCTCAGGCGACGATGACTCGAGCGCCGCCGGGACCGACCACGGCGGGGTCGGCGGCGACGGAAGCGCGGCCGGTCCGGCTGGAGGCGGCGCGTTGAACGTCGGCTCGAATGCGGGTGTCAGCGGTGAAGGCTCGAGCGCGGGAAGGAACAGCGCCGGCGACGGTGCCGGTGGCACGAGCGGCGGCGACGCGAGGGGCGCCGGAGCGGGCGGAGTGACCGCGTCCGGCGGCGCAACCAACGACGGAAAAGGCGGAGCGAGCGGCGGAACCGGTGGAAAATCAGGCATTGGTTGCGGCAACGGCCTGATCGAAAACGGCGAGGCCTGCGATGACGCCAATCAGACGGCTGCTGACGGCTGCAGCCCCACGTGCAAGCTCGAGGGCGGCTTCGCGTGTGCAGGAACGCCTTCATCGTGCAGCACCCATCTGAGCTGTATCGGGATGCGCAAGACCTGCGGCGCGAGCGGCATTGCCGATTGCTGTGGAGCGAGCCGCGTAACCGGGGGAACCTTCAATCGCCGCCACAACCCCGACTACCCGGCGACGGTGAGTGATTTCGTGCTCGACAACTTCGAAGTCACGGTCGGAAGGTTTAGGAAGTTCGTCGAGGTGTATTCGCCCAACATGATCCCCCCAGGTGCGGGCAAGAACTCTCGCAATCCGAACGACGCTGGCTGGGATCCGGCCTTGAATGCCTATCTGCCCGCGGACTCACTCGCGCTCATCAAGATTGTCACCAACTCCAACAAGAATCCGCCTTACATTTCTTGGACTGACTCGATCGGTGGCGATGATATCGAGCACCGGCCGATCAACTACCTGACCTGGGTCGTGGCACAAGCGTTCTGCATCTGGGACGGCGGGCGCCTCCCCACGCAAGCGGAGTGGAACTACGCCGCGGTGGGCGGCTCGGAACAACGCAAGTATCCCTGGGGCAACAACGACCCGGGCCAAACAACCGAGTTTGCGATCTATAACTGCCTCTACAACGCCGGCATGAATGGCTATCCCCGCAGCTATTGTCACGTGGCGGGACTTGCACCGGTGGGATTCGCACCCAAGGGCAACGGAAAGTGGGGGCAGTCGGACTTGAGCGGTGGGCTTGCCGAGTTCATGCAGGACTACGCGTTATCTAGCAGCGGCCTCACGTTCCAGATGCCCTGCGTCGATTGCGCAAACCTGACCCCTTACACCCCCACGAACCTCCTATCCAGTAAGAAGTTGCTCTTTGGCCCGAACTACGATTTTCCATACGCCAACATCGGCAGCCAGGTCGAGAGCTTCTCGATCTCGCCAGTATCCAGTGCCACGCAGTTCTACGTCGGCGCGCGTTGCGCGCGAAACGCACCCTAACTCGCTCGGGCAGGTGCACGCGCTTCGCTGAAGGTCCACAGACGGCGTGCGCACGATTCGTGACCGATGAATGACGGCGTATACCGCATGCACGCTTCACGTTGCCGCAACGGCTCAACCCGCGCGCACGTCGAGGCTGCTGCGGCGTAGGAAGGGGCCGGCAGCGAGCGCCGCAGCGGCTATCCAACCGGCGGAGCTGAGCACGAGTGAGGCGCGGACTTTGTCGGTGAACGTGACAGGGCCGGTGGGTGGGGTGTAGCGGGCGATGTCGTGGCCGTTGGGATCGTCGACGACCCTGCCTCGCGGTGAAAAGTGCAGTTCGAATTCGAACTCAACATTGCGAGTCGCGACGGCCTCCCTCCATTCCGCGCGCAGGCCCGAAGGGCCGAGCACGGAATATGGGGGAGGCAGGAAGCGCGCAGCCCGAAGGGCGAGCACTGGACGGTGGGGGCATCCCCAAGCGGGCGATCTCGGGCTTTGCAGTCAGTCCAGCCCGCGTTTGCCGGGCGACCAGTAGGCTTTCACGATTTGGCCTGCGTGCGCGACGGGCCGCGCTTTCAGTGATTTTCTCAATGCTTGGATCGACTGGGCCTTTCCCGTAAGAACGAGTCGGCTTTCAGGGTTCAGGGTCAGCGCTGCGCGCAGCCGCTCTTCCACTTCCGAGAGGTGTCGTTCGTCTTCGCGTCGCTCGATCAAAGTCGCACCGGGAAGCTGTAGGGCGTCGAGCACCGAGCTCAGTTCGCTTCGCCCGGAACCTTCGAAGACGAAGCAGAGCTCGCTTGCGGACCCGCGCGACTCGAGCAACGCGCGCGCGACCCCGAACGAGGTCTCGTCACCGAACAGCACCAGCGGCCCGCTCGAGGAGCCGAGCCCCAATGAGCTTCGCGGGCCAAACACGTACAGTCGCTCGCCCTGCGCGACAGCGTTGGCCCAACGCACGCTCGAGGTATCGCCATGGCGATAGAGGAGCAAACTCATTGCGCCGCGCACTCCATCCCAAGCGAACGGCGAATACGTGCGTGCCCCATCCTCCAGCGCCAGCTGCACCTTGTCACCTGGCGCATAGCGCGCACCGCGGAGCGAATCGCCCGAGAGATCCAAGCGCCTGAAGCCCGGGGAGAGATCCTGAAGCCCTGCCACCTGGACTTCGCGAAATATGAGCTTCTTCAGTGAATCCCCGAGTGTCTTGCCGATGCTTGCCATGTTCGAGCGATGCTCCTGTCCAACCCATATGGCACCGGCGTTGTCGAAAGTGACGCTCATTTGCATTAAGAAGTGTGAAAGCTGCTGCCCCCTCGTTCAGAGTCGCTGAGCGCCGCTGGCACCCGTCGGTGCTCGCCGGCTTCGCCGGCTGCGCGCCGCCGACCTCCCCCAAAGCCGTGCTCGCGGCCGCAGCGGCCGCTGCGCGCGGCTGGGGGAGGTAGTCGCATTGCGACGTATGGCGATCGAGAGAGCTGAGCGGGCGCTGCTTGCGCTGGTACGACTCGGCGCCCGCCGGCGGGTGTGCACTGCGGTGTCTTCAGATTACGGCTCGCCTCCTGCGCCCGGCTACGGCGCTTCGCCGCAGGCGTGCGCGTACTCCCTTTCTACGTCGCGGTGTCGGCGCGCTACGCTGCCGCGCGCGCTGAGGTGGAACGCAAAGGTCGTTCGAAAACGGATTTCGACTTGGTGATAGCGTGTGCCGGGCTTGAGCACGGCGCGACACTCATCAAGCCGCCAACGGCGCCCACTCTTCGTCGTTGAGCGCCGCAACCTCGTACTGCGTGAGCACGCCGTTGAGTACGCTGACCGTGACGGCCGATGGCGCCGTGATCTCGAGCCCAATTGGTACACCTCGCTCGTCTAGATCGATCCGATCCCGTGACCGCCGTCGAGCGTGCGCGCCGCCTTGGCGCCGGCCGCTCGAGGTAGAGATAGGCCGCGAACGGCTTGCCCTTCCGGAATGTGATTTCGAGGTAGCGCTGTTTCATGGCTCGACCGGGTACGCCGTGACGACGATCATAGACAGTTCAAATGACGCCGCGTGTGGTTCACATTATCTAATAAAAACAAAATGCTTATGGGATAATTTTAAGCTCAAAAGGACAGTTCGCCGGACATTTTCTATGGGCCGAGAGAGTCGAACCAGGAACTGAAGGGTCTGTAGGAGGAAGCGCAGCTCGCACCCCGCCGAGAGCCCGCGGGGTGCGAATAGGGCGCAACCCAGCTTAATTCAAGTTTAGCGCGAGAGGCGCCGCCCAACCAGGCGTTGCAGTCTCGGGCCTTTGAGGTGGCCACGCCCCGTTAGCGCCTGCGGTGGAACGTGGGCAGGTTGGGCATGCGGCTGCGACCTCTCCGTTGGTTCGGCACCTCGAGACGGCGGACTGCGTGAAGGGCTTGCCATCCGTATGGCAGAACACCAGCTCCGACTTTAGATGCCGCTGCACCTTGCGCGCGGCTTTGAGCGGCGCCGTGAATGGAAACGGCTGCGGCCGTTGCTGTTGCGGCACGGAGCTAAACGCCGCTAGGTTCGCGATGCGAAGAACATGGAAAAAATCGCGAAGCCTCGGATCGTGGGTCGCTCGAGCTCCCACTTCACTCGCGTCACGCGCATTTTTGCGTCGGAGTTGGCAGTCGAATACGAGCTCGGCGTGGTGTACGATCTCAGCTCGTTGCACGCCGAGGATTACGCCGGAAACCCCGCTCTCAAGGTGCCAATCCTGCAGACCGCGGACGGCGTTTGGTTCGGCGCACTCAATATCTGCCGAGAGCTCGCGCGCCTGTCCAAGCGTGAGCTCCGCGTGGTCTGGCCCGAAGCTCTGCTGCAGCCGTTGCTCGCCAACGCGCAGGAATTGACCCTTCACGCGATGGCGACCGAAGTGGCTCTGATCATGTCTGCGGCGAACGGCGCCGAGGCCATTAGCTCGGCCCAAATCAAGGCGCGCGCGAGCCTGAGCAATGCCATGACTTGGCTCGACGCCAATGTCCGCAAGACCCTTGCTGCATTGCCAACGGAGCGCGACCTCAGCTACCTGGAGGTCACGCTCTATTGCTTGGTCACGCATCTCGACTTTAGGAACGTGCTGCCGACAGCGGACTATCCCGAACTGCTCGCTTTCTGTGAGCGCTTCAGTGAGCGAGAGTCCGCGCGGACAACGCCCTACCGCTTCGACGTGCTTGATTGCCCCCTCACTGTTCGATGAAGCGAGGCGTAGGCACCCGTCGGTGCTCGCCGGCTTCGCCGGCCGCGCGCCGCCGACCTCCCCCAAAGCCGTGCTCGCAGCCGCAGCGGCCGCTGCGCGCGGCTGGGGGAGGTAGTCGTTGAACGTCGCGTGACGTTCTGTTGCTGAGCGAGCGCGCTCGCTGGCCCGCTGTGAGCGCTCGTGCTCGTGCTCGTGCTCGTGCTCGTGCTCGTGCTCGTGCTCGTGCTCGTGCTCGTGCTCGTGCTCGTGCTCGTGCTCGTGCTCGTTGGCCC
>Ga0247760_1001686_pt1 | contig 19408 bp, 15 predicted proteins | sample UWRJL171409R4_FD_179936 | JGI IMG/M metagenome (GOLD analysis project Ga0247760, IMG submission 179936) | Plant litter microbial communities from Arlington Agricultural Research Station in Wisconsin, United States - UWRJ-L171-409R-4 | ecosystem: Environmental > Terrestrial > Plant litter >... | reverse complement strand
GAGCGACGCGGTGGATCCGGTGCTCGCCCTGCACAACGTGATGCGCTTCTACCGCCACGAGTCGTGCGGGCAGTGCACGCCCTGCCGCGAAGGCTGCGGCTGGATCGAGCGCATCTTGAACAAGATCGTGGAAGGCAAAGGCTCGATCGCCGAGCTGGACGAGATCCACGAGATCGCGAACAACATCACCGGCAACACCATCTGCGCCTTCGGTGACGGCGCGGCGCAGCCGGCCCTGGCCTTCGTTCGCCGCTATCGCAAGCATTTCGAGGACTACATCGTGAGCGGCGGCAAGTCGCAGACGCGAAGGTTGACGCTATGACCGTCGGAAACGTTTTCTTCGTCGTGGCCAGCGCCGTGGCGCTCTTCGGCGCGTTCATGACCATCGCCTCGCGCAGCCCGATCCGCAGCGCGGTCGGCCTGCTCATCACCATCGTCGGCATCGCCGCCCTGTTCTTGATGTTGAACGCGCAGTTTCTCGCGGCGATTCAGCTGATCGTGTACGCGGGCGCGGTGGTCGTGTTGTTCGTGTTCGTGATCATGCTGCTCGGCCCGGACGCGGGTGACGGTGAAGGCACGGTCGTTCGCGCGCGCCTGGCGCGCTACGGTGCCGGCGCGTTCTTCCTCCTGCTCTCGGCGGGCGCGGCGCACCTCGTGTCGCGCGCGGGCCTCATCCCCACGCGCTTCAAGATCGCGGCGGACGGCCACGGCTCGGTCGAGGGCATCGGCACGTTCCTGTTTGGCAGCGCGGTGATTCCGTTCGAGTTGGCCACGGCGCTGCTCCTCGTGGCCGTGGTCGGCGCGATCGCGGTCGCGCGCGGCAAGCCGCACGTTCGACGCCAATCCAAGAGCGCGAGCCCCACGGCGCGCATGTTTCACGGCCCGCTCATGGCACGCGACGCGCAACGACCGCTGCCGACCAAAGCCGAGCGTGCTGCCAAAGCCGCGGGAGGCGTGTGATGAGCTCACTCGGTTATTTCGTAGAGCAATACGTGATGCTCGCGGGTGTGCTGTTCACCCTCGGCTGCGTCGGGTTCTTGGTGCGCAGGAACGTGCTGGTTCAGCTGATGAGCATCGAATTGATGCTGAACGCCGTGAACCTGATGCTCGTCGCCTTCAATCGTCAGCACATGGCCGACTTGAACGGCCAGGTGTTCGCCTTCTTCATCATCGCGGTCGCCGCGGCCGAAGTCGCCGTGGGCCTTGCCATCGTGCTCGCCTTTTACCGGCTGAAGTCCAGCGTCCAGAGTGACGAAGCGGACCAGCTCCGTCACTGAACCTTTAGGGCTTATCACTATGCAAGCGATCGAGGCTCTGTTCCCCGCGCACAATTACACGCTGCTAGCGTTCATCGTGCTCTTACCGCTGCTGGGCGCCGCCGTGAACGGCGTCTTCGGCAAGCGGCTCGGCAAAGAAGCCGTCTCTCTCCTGGCGCTGAGCGTGATGTTCGTCGCCTTCGCGCTGGCGGTCGTCACCTTCTGCGCCTTGGGTCACGCCCAAGAGGGTGAGGAGGCCGCGCGTTTCATCTGGAAGGGCTGGGAGTGGTTCCGCCTCACCCGAGCAGACGGCAGCACGATCATGCTGGACGTTGCCTTCTCGGTGGACGCGCTGAACGGCACGATGGCGCTGGTCGTCACCGGCGTCGGCTTTCTGATCCACCTCTACTCCGTCAGCTACATGGCGGAGGATCCCGGCTTTCACCGCTTCCTCACCTACCTGAACCTGTTCATCTTCTCGATGCTGGTGCTGATCCTGGGGGACAGCTTGCCGGTCTTGTTCGTGGGCTGGGAAGGCGTCGGCTTGTGCAGCTACCTCTTGATCGGCTTCTGGTTCGAAGACGACAAGAACGCCGCGGCCGGCAAGAAAGCGTTCGTCACCAACCGCATCGGTGACTTCGGCCTGCTCGTGGCGATGGGGCTCTTGCTCTATTACACGGGCGGCTTGGACTGGTCGAGCATCGACAACGGCGCGAAAAACCTGCTCACGCCGGTGCAGGTCTGGCCGCTCGGCACGCACGTGCCGGCCGCGAGCCTGATCGGCGGCGCCTTCGAACAATGGATCAACCTACCGCGCCACGTGAGCGCGGCCACCTTGGTCGGCCTGGCCTTGTTCCTCGGCTGCGCGGGCAAGAGCGCGCAGCTGCCGCTGTACGTCTGGCTGCCGGACGCGATGGCCGGCCCAACGCCGGTCAGCGCGCTGATCCACGCGGCGACCATGGTCACCGCGGGCGTGTACTTGCTGTGCCGCCTGTCGTTCGTGATGGTGCTGAGCCCGGCGGCCATGGCCGTAGTGGCGGTCACCGGCGCGCTCACCGCGATGTTCGCGGCCAGCATCGCGTTCGCGCAGCACGACATCAAGAAGGTGCTCGCCTATTCCACCGTCAGCCAGCTCGGCTACATGTTCTTGGGCGTCGGCGTGGGCGCGTTCAGCGCGGGCTTCTTCCACGTCATCACCCACGCCTTCTTCAAGGCCTGCATGTTCCTCGGCGCGGGCTCGGTGATCCACGCCATGCACGCGCGCATCCACGACACGGATGCCTCGCAGGACATGCGCAACATGGGCGGCATGCGCAAATACATGCCGTTCACGTTCTGGACGTTCACCGCGGCCTGGGCGGCGATTGTCGGCTTGCCCTTCACCAGCGGCTTCTTCTCGAAGGACGAGATCCTGCTCAAGGCCTACACCTCGTTCGTCAAGACGCCGATGGCGTTGATGCCCGACGGCGGTGGCGGCAAGATCGAGATGTTCGTTTGGCCGACCTGGCTAGGCCCGGCGCTGTACGCGATCGGCATTTTGACCGCGCTGATGACCGCGTTCTACATGACGCGCCTGTATATCGGCACCTTCTTCGGTGAATTCCGGGGCTGGAAGATCGTCAAGAACTGGAAAGAGCCGGAGCACGCGCACGGCCACGACGACCACGGCCACGGCCATGCTCACCACGAGCCGGGCGTGCCGCTCGAAGGTCCGACCCCGCACGAGTCGCCTTGGCAGATGTGGGTACCGCTCGCGGTGCTCGGCTTCTTGGCGGCTTTCGCGGGCTGGTTGAACGCCCCGCTGTTCCACATCGAAGTCATGCATCACTGGCTCGAGCCCGTGTTCGCGAAGGCGAGCGGCTCAGTCGAGTTGATCGAAGGTGCCGAGCACTTGGAGTTCGTGTTCTTGGGCGCGGCGATCGCCGCGTTCGTCGGCGGGTCGGGCCTCGCCTATTGGATCTACGTGCTGCAGAAGGGCAAGCCCGCGCAAAGCTTCGTGGAAGCCATGCCTGGCTTCCACGCGCTGGTCTTCGACAAGTGGCGCGTGGACGAGATCTACGAAGAGTACGTGATCGGCGCGGTCGATTCGTTGGCCGAGTTTTTCGCGTGGGCCGACAAGTGGATCGTGGATTTCCTGATCGCGCGGGTCAGCGCGTTCTTGGTCGGGGCCAGCGGTACGGCGCTGCGCTATATCCAGACCGGCCGGGTGCAAACCTACGCCGCGATCATGGTGCTCGGTCTCGGCGGCGTGGGCTGGTTCTTCGTCACGCCCCGCGCCGACGCCAAGCTGGAAGCCAACGACGACTCCGGCGTGTACAGCCTGACCGCGGCGCAGGGCCTCGGTTACAGCTACCGCTGGGATCTGAACAACGACGGCAAATGGGACGACAAAGAGCAGTTCGGCAATCGAACGCAGCAGTCGCTCAACCTGGCAGTCAAAGAGAACCGAACCGTTAGGCTCGAAGTCAAAAATGCGTTCGGACGAACCGCCGTTCGCTCGTTCAACTTTGCGCGTCCCGCCCCCGATCGCTCGGGTGCAACGTCGCGGCTCGATGGAGACACAGCTCCGGTGCGCCGAGCACTCGATCTGCGTCAGCTCCCGAAGCCCCAGGAAATGAAATGAATCCGCTGGCTCAAGCTCTGTTTCAAATTGCGCCATATCTGCTGGCGTTCACGGTCGGCGTGCTCATTCCGCGTCGCCAAGGCAAGCCCGAGCGGGTCGCGATCGGCATCGTGGCCGCGCTGTCCTTGCTGCTGGTGCGCGGCCTGTGGCCGTCCACGACGGCCGCGGTCGTGGACGAGAACGCCAAAGAGTGGCCCTACCTGCTCAGCGTGATCGTGTTCCTGCCCATCTTGGGCGCGATCTTGATGCTGTTCTTGCCGCGCCAATCGCCGGTGATCTTGAAGCGCGTCACGTTCTTGATCCTGGGCTTGGACGGCCTGGTCTCGCTCGGCCTGTTGTCCTCGCCGATGACGCGCGGCTGGCACTACCAGCACATCGTGGATTGGGTGCCCGCCTTCGGCATCCGCTACCACGTGGCGGTCGACGGCGTGAGCATGTGGCTGATCCTGCTTTCTACGCTGACCACGCCGATCGCCGCTTATGTGGCGTTCGGTTCGCTCAAGACGCGGATCAAGGATCTGTGCTTCGCGTTCCTGCTCTTGCACGGCGCGATGATGGGCGTGTTCGTCTCGCTCGATATGTTCCTGTTCTTCGTGTTCTGGGAGCTGCTCCTGATCCCGATGATCGTGATGATCGGCGTCTGGGGTGGAGCCGAGAAGATCAAGGCCGCGTACAAGTTCTTCCTGTACACGATGGTCGGCAGCATGTTGATGCTGGCGGCGATCCTGATCTTGGTCTGGAACTACACCAAGCTCGCCGGCTACCCGAGCTTCGATTACCTGGCCTTGCAGCGCGTGGCGCTGCCACACACGATGGCCTGGCTCTGCTTCATCGGCTTCTTTTTGGCCTTCGCCATCAAGGTGCCGATGTTCCCCTTTCACACTTGGTTGCCGGATGCGCACGTGCAGGCGCCCACCGGCGGCTCGGTCATCCTGGCCGCGGTGCTGCTCAAGCTGGGCGCCTACGGCTACATTCGCTTTTGCATGGGCCTGCTCGGCGGCGTGGCCTGGATGTCGGCGGCCACCTTGGCCGGCTTCGCCATCGGCGGCGGCATCGTGTACGGCGCGCTCGTGGCCTGGAAGCAAGACGACGTGAAGCGCTTAGTGGCCTACTCGTCCGTCGCGCACATGGGCTTCGTGATGTTGGGCCTGTTTGCCGGCACGCAGGCCGGCATGGAGGGCGCGGTGCTGCAGATGCTGAACCACGGTATCTCCAGCGGCGCGCTGTTCCTCTTGGTCGGCGTGATCTACGACCGCAGGCACACGCGCCTGGTGCGTGAGTTCGGCGGCCTGGCCAAGGTGATGCCGATTTATGCCGCGGTGTTCGTGATCGTCACCATGTCGAGCATCGGCGTGCCGGGCACGAACGGCTTCGTCGGTGAGTTCATGATCTTGATGGGCACCTTCGTTTCTCAAACCTTGGGCGGGCAAGCGAAGCTGCAAGCCGGCCTCGCCTCTGCGGGCGTGATCTTGGCCGCGGTGTACATGCTCTCCGTCGTCCAGCGGGTGTTCTTCGGGCCGCTCTCGAACCCCAAGAACAAGCACCTGACCGACATGAACGTGCGTGAAACCGTGGCCATGGCGCCGCTCTTGGCGCTGATTTTCATCATCGGCTTGTTCCCGAACCTGTTCTTGAGCCGAATGAGTGATGGCGTGTCTGCCGTGCTCGAGCGCTACAAGGAATCCCGAGAGGCGTACCTGGAACTCGGATCGTCGGACACGGCCAAGCTGACCGACCGCCACGGCGGCCCGCTCGAGCAGGGTTACCCCGAAGCCCCGAGCAAGAAGGGCGACGCTCCAGCTCCAGCTCCAGTCCAAGCCCAAGCGCTGAATGCGGAGGCGAAGTGACCTTCAACTTACTGCTCGCTGTCTCTCCAATCCTGGCCGTCGCCATCGGCGGCCTGCTGCTCATGCTGGCCGAGGCGTTCGGTAAGCCGGTCGCTTTAACGGGCGCTCAGGCGGGCATGGTGTCGACGGATGCCGGCGCCGGTCGCGCAGACGAGCTCGCGCTCGGCAGCGCGGTGGTGCTGTTCGCTGGCGCGCTGATCAGCGTCGCGTTGTGGAAGGTCGGACCCGAGTCGATCCCCGGCGTGGACTCGCTCGCGCCGTACCTGATCATCGATCGCTTCTCGCTCTTCTTCTGCTTCGTGTTGTGTCTGGGCGGCGGCTTGGCCTCGCTCTTGGCGGGCGGCTACTTGCCCGAACACAACCTCGATCGCGGTGAGTTCTTCCCGCTCTTGGTGTTCAGCACCGTGGGCGCGATGGCGCTCGCTGCCTCCGGGGATTTCCTGAGCTTTTTCGTGGCTTTGGAGACGATGTCCCTGGGCGTTTACTGCATGATCGGGCTGCGCCGCGGCAACCTGCGCGCCAGTGAAGCTTCGCTCAAGTACTTCTTGCTCGGCAGCTTCGCGGCGGCGCTGACCTTGATGGGCGGCGCGCTCCTGTACGGCGCGACCGGCCACACCGACTTCGTCGGCATCGGTCAGAGCATTGCCTCGATTGGCAAGGGGCAGAGCGCGGTCAACGCGCCGATCGTGCTCGTGGCGCTCGCGCTGGTGGTCGCGGGCTTGGCGTTCAAGATCAGCGCGGTGCCGTTCCACATGTGGACGCCCGACGCCTACGAGGGCGCGCCCACGCCGACCACGACCTACATGGCCGTCGCGGTGAAGAGCGCGGCCTTCGCCGTGCTCTTGCGCATCTTGGTGGTCGGCTTCGGCGATCCGCGCTTGATGAGCTGGGGTTCGGGCTGGCCGCAGGTCTTGGCTTGGCTGGCCGTGCTCAGCATGGTCGTGGCCAACGTGGTCGCCGGCCGACAAGAGTCGGTGAAGCGCATGCTCGCCTACTCGTCGATCGCGCACGCCGGCTACGCGCTGGTGGGTGTGGTCGCGGCCATGGGCTCTCAGCAGGGCACGTCCAGCGTGCTTTTCTACATGCTGACGTACACGGTCTCGACCGTGGGCGCGTTCGGCGCGCTGATCCTGTGCGGTCGGCGCGGCGCGGAAGCCGTGAGCTACGAGGATCTTGCCGGCCTGGGCAAGCGTCATCCGGCGGTCGCGCTGGCCTTCTCGTTCTTCTTGCTCTCGCTGGCCGGCGTGCCGCCGACCGCAGGCTTCTTCGGCAAGCTGGCCGTGTTCAGCGCTGCGGTCGACGCACAGCTCAACGTGCTGGTGGTGATCGGCCTGCTCAACAGCGTGCTGGGCGCCTACTACTACCTGCGCGTGCTGGTTTACATGTACATGCGCGAACCGGAGCCGGGCGCGCCGATCGCTACTCCGATGCGCTCGGGGTTCGTGATCGCGGCGCTGATCTTGGCGGCGGTGTTCGTGCTGGTGTTCGGCATTCTGCCGAGCTCGTCGCTGGACATCGCGGCGGCGGCCGGTCTGACGCACGGCTAATGGCTCAGCGCGTCTTCGTCGCTGGCGTCGGCCTGGGCTTGCTCGGTTTGAGCGCGCTCGGGCTCGGCGCCTGCAAAGGCAAGCCCAAGCCCGATCCGGTGACGGTCGGCAGCGTGAGCTTGCCTGCGCCGATCGCCTCGTCGTTGCCGATCGATCCCAAAATCGTCAGCGCGGCCGTGAACGCCAAAGGCGAGGCGCCTTACACCGGGGCGACGGGCACGATCAGCGGGCTCATCACCGTGACCGGCGATCCAGCGCCGGACATGCCCGAGGCGATTGCCAGCATTCCGGCTGACTGCGAGTCCGCCAAAGACACGTACGGAAAGCTGTTTCGCGAAGGCCCCGGTCGCGGCCTAGCGGACGTGGTCGTGGGCGTCACTGGCTACGCCGGCTACGTGCCTGAAGAAATCCCGGCGCAGCTGGCAGACGCGAGCGGCTGCGCCTGGAACGCGCGCACCTACGTGCTCACCTTCGGTCAGAGCCTGGATGTGCGCAGCCGCGACTCTCGCCCGTACGTGCCGGATTTGATGGGAGCGAAGCTCAAGGCTCAGCTGGTCGCCGTGCCGCGCGGCGACGCGATTCACCTCTACCCCGAGCAACCCGGCCGCTACCAGCTGACCGACAGCATGCGGCTGTTCATGCTGGCGGACGTGTTGGTCGTGAAGTTCCCGACGCACGCGGTGACGGGCCTCGATGGCCGCTACGTGATCCCGCGCGTGCCCGTGGGCAAGGTGAAGGTCTCGGCGCTCTTGCCTGCCACGATGGTGCAGGAAGAAAAAGAGGTCGAGGTCCACGCTGGCGAACTCGTCGACGTGCCGTTGAGCTTGGCCTTCGATCGCAAAGCTTGGGACGCCCGGCGCGGCGGCTCACCGGCGTCTGCGACGTCCAAGTAGCTGAGAGAGCCGCTCAAAAGCCGAGCGGCACGCCCGCGCGGCGCGCCAGGAGCTCACGCAGGTAGCCGAGCGCGGTGCTGCTCGGCGCCAGGCTCGGCGTTTGCAGACGGCTGATCGTGGCCTCGAAGCAAGGCTCGTCGTGCAGCGCGTCGCAGGCCACGAGTGTGGCGATCCAGGCGTCGGAGTTGCTCGGATCCGCGTCTAGCTCGAGCTGGGCTCGCTGGCGCGCGCGCTCGGTCCGGCCCGAACCGAGCTCGGCGAACGCGCCCGAGCGCGCCGGTGATGCGGGCGCGCCGTTGCTCTTCGCCGCCGCTCGGCTCGCTCCCGGACTACGCGCGCTGGCGAGCGCGCGCTCGGTCGCGAGCGTTGCCGCGTGGTAGCTGCGATAGGCTTCGAGCCAAGCGCGCGCTTGCGCGCTCTGCCCCAGCGCCTGCAGTAAGCGCGCAACCAGCAAATTGGCCGACTCATCCTCGGGCTGGCGCGCCACGGCAGCCGTGGCATCCCGGAGTGCGCTCGGAAAATCGCGGGCGCGCTCGGCGCAGCGCGCGCGCTCGAAGTAATTGCCAGAGTAGGCGGGATCCGTCTTCAGCCCGCGCTCGAAGGAGGCTCGTGCGGCGGCGGGGCCCTTCTGGGGCTCACTCGAGAAGCAGCGAACCGCGCCGATGCGTGCCCAAATTTCCGGGCTATCCGGATCTTCGGCCAGGGCTTCCAGGTAGGCGGCCAGGGCCTCGCTGAACTCACTCTGCGCTTCGCGTTCGACGCCCAGCAAATAGGCCGCGTACGCCTCGGGATTGACGAAGCGCCCCTGGTAGCGGACGCCGTCCACCATGCGCGTCACGCCGGTCGAGCTCATGGCGCAGCTCACGCACAGCGCGAGCGCGAGCAGCGTGCTGCAGCGTGCGGCAGCGCTGGCAGCGGGCCCGAGCCGTCTCACGTGAGCTCGCCGAGGCAACTGAGGAAGCGCTCGTTCTCTTGGCTGGTACCGACGGTGACTCGGAGTTGATTGGCCAAGCGCCCACCCCGTGAGTGGAAGCTGCGCACGAGCACGCCGCGCGCTTTCAAGCCCTCGAACAACTCGGCCGCCGGACGCTCACTTTGAAACCACAGGAAATTGGCCTGGCTGGGCGTCACGCGCACGCCGGGCACGAGCGCCAGCGCGGCGCCCAGCCGCTCGCGCTCGGCCACCACGTAGGCCACGATGCGGCGAATTTCCGGGGCCAATTCAGTCACGGCCAACGCGCCCAGCAGCTGCGCTGGCGCATTCATGTTGTACGGCAAGCGCACTTTGTCGATCTCGGCCAGCAGCGACGGGCGCGCGATCAGCCAACCGACGCGCAGCGCCGCGAAGCCGACCTTGGACAAGGTACGCATCACGGCCACGTTTTCGTAGCGTCGATACAAGTCCAGCTGGTCGCGATCGGAATACGGAATGTACGCCTCGTCGATCACGACCAACGACCTAGGCGCGGCTTGAATCAGGCGCTCGAGCCGCTCGCGATCCATCAGGTTGCCGGTCGGGTTATTGGGCGTCGCGATGAAGATCAGGTTCGGCGGCGCATGCTCGATGCCGCGCAGCATCGACTCGAGCGCCAAATCCCAGTTGGCGTCGAGCGGCACCTCCAGCACGCGCTGCCCGCGCACGCGCGCGCTCATGCGATACATGACGAAGCTCGGCGTGGTGGTCATGATCACGGCGCTGCCCGAGCGATCGCGCGCCTGCGAGAAGGCCGAGAGCAGCATGGTGATGATTTCGTCGCTGCCATCACCGACCAGCACTTCTGCCGCGCTCACACCGGAGTAGCTGGCCAATGCTTGGCGCAATTGGCTCGAGGTCGCGTCCGGGTAACGTTCCCAGGTGAGCGTGGCTGCGGCTTCGGCCAGGCGCTGCTTGGCGGCGTCGGAAAGCAGCTCCGGTGCCTCGTTGGCATCCAGCCGTACGGCGTAGTTTCCCGCGACTGGAGTATACGAGCTGAGCTCGGCCAAGGCCGGACAAAGAATGTCTGAAAAGGGTTCCGCCATTGGAGCGCTCGGAGCATAGTCCATCCCCGCGCCATGTTCTCGCACATCCTTGGCCAAGAGCCCGCGCTGCAAACGCTGACGCGCGCGCTCGACAGCGGCCACGTGCACCACGCCTATCGCTTCGAAGGCCCCGAGGGCGTGGGCAAAGAGCTCGCGGCGTTTGCCTTGGCTCAAGCCCTGGTCTGCGAGGCTCCGGGGCGGCGCGCCTGCCAGAAATGCAGTGCCTGCCTGCGGGCCCTACGGCTCTCCGAGGAAGAGCCGCACGTGCCCGCGCATCCGGACGTGATCGTGCTGCAGCGTGGCCTGTATCGCGGCCGGATCAGCGCCAGCGAGGCGACCGGCATCAGCATCGAGCAGGTGCGGCGGATGGTTTTGGAACGCGTCGGCTACGGGCCGCACGAGGGCCGGGCCCGCGTGTTCATCGTCCGCGACGCGGACGAGCTCACCGTGTCTGCAGCCAACGCCTTGCTCAAGACGCTCGAAGAGCCCGGGCAGGGCACGCACTTCGTGCTGCTCACCAGTCGCCCCAATCGGCTCTTGGACACGATTCGATCGCGCACTCTGCCCGTGCGCTTCTCGCCCTTACCTGATGCGCTGGTCGCGCAGATCTTGCAAGCCAAAGGGCTCGATCCCAAGGTCGCCGCGGTGGCGCAAGGCAGCGTCGCGCTGGCTCTCGATCTGGCCTCGGAAGATGCCATCAAAGAGCGCGAAGAGTTCGTCGCCGCCGCACACGCCGCGCTCCGCGCGCGTGATTTGGCGCCCGGCATCAAGTTTGCCGAAGTGCGTCGCGAGCGCGATAGCTTGCGCGGCCTGCTCGCCTACTTCGCGCAATCATTGGCCTTCGCCGGCCGCGAGCAAGCCAGCTCACGAATCGACCAAGCAGAGCGCTCGGCCGAGCAGCATCGCGTCGTGCTATCGGCCATGCAAGACGTCGACCGCAACGTGTCACCGGCGCTTGCGCTCGAAGCGATGATCTACCGGTTGCGGCAGCTCTGAGCTTCAGCGCGCGCTGCTCAGCACCGCGTGCAGCGCTTGGCTCGCTTCGGTCACGCCCTCGAGCGAGCCGCGCTTCGGCTGCAGCGCGGCGATCACCGCGGCCAGTTCGCAGTGCTGGGCGACCTGCGAAGCACGCTCGAGATTGATGCCGCCGATGGCGACCAGCGGGATCCCCGCCTGGCGTGCGGCAGCGTGCGCCTGGGCGAGCAATTCGAGGCCTACCGAGGGGTCGGCGCGCTCCTTGGAGGCGGTGCTGAAGACGGGGCCGAAGGCCACGTAGTCCGGCTTTTCGGCGAGGGCCGCGGCCAGCTGCTCGAGCGTGTGCGTGGACACCCCGACCAAGAGTCCGGGCGCGATCAGGCGCACCAACGGCAATGGCAGGTCGTCCTGACCGATGTGCACGCCATCACATTGAGCCAAGGCGGCCAGATCGGGCCGGTCGTTGGCGATCAGTCGCACGCCGAACTCCGAGCACAGCGGCCGGAGCGCACGCAAGAGCTCCAGCGTATCGCGCGTGCTTTCGTGCTTGGCGCGTAGCTGCAGCAAAGGCGGCCGCGCCAAAACGACGCGCTTGGCGAATGCCAGGATCGCCGTCGTTCCAGGACCGTGGTGCTCGCTGCCGAGCTCGCGCAGGCTATCGACGTCAACGATCGGGTATAGGCCGCGCACGGGGGATATGTTACGCCGCCCGCATGCGAGCTGCGAGCTTGACGCTCGGTTTGGGATTGTGCGCTCTTGCGTTCGGCTGTGCCGGCGGTCAGCCGGCCACCCAGGCCGGGTCCCTGACGGGTGATCCTGCGGTCGCGTCCAGGGAGAGCGAATCGGACGCCGGCCTCGGCGACGCAGCGGTGTCCGACGCCGCGGCCGCGCCCGCGGCCGATGGCGGCGCGCAGGCGGAGGAGGGGGCCCCCCCAATCGTCGATCCGGCGGTGGCTCACGCGCTGGTAGCCAAGAGCGGTGAGGGGTCGGGCCCGGCGCCGCTTGGCTTACGCTTCGAAGTCATGGAGCTCGGCGCGCAGCTGCCCTGGGCGTTCGCGGTCGTCAATCGTGGCACCGAAGCCGCGCTGGTCGATTTCGATGCGCGCCTGCTCACGCTCGAGATCCTGCCGCCCGTCCCCGAGCCAGAAGCGACCAGCGCTGCCAAGGGCAAGCCCGCCAAAGCCAAGAAGCCGCCCAAGCCGGTGCTGTGTCGGCTGCCCGCAGACGTCGTCCCGAACTCGGTCGATCCTGCGCTGGCGATCAAGCTCGAACCGGGGGAGGGCATGGTTCAGAATTTTGACCCACGCCTGTATTGCCTGGGCAAGACGCCTTCACCGTTGGTCGACGGCGCGCAAGTGAGCGCGCGCTTCGGCTGGCCGCTGAAGATGAAAGTGACCTGGAAAGCCGGCAAACGCGAGGAACAGCCCGGCGTGCAAAAGGAGCCGTTCGTGGCCGAGCCGAGCGAAGCGCAAGGCTCCTTGCCGGGCAATGAAGCGAGCGAGTCGGGCGAGCGACGAATCAAGGAATTGAATGGCACCCCGTTCACGCTCGGCTCCAATTTCGGTGGCGCCACCAAGCCGCCTGCGGGCGCCGACACACCGCCGCCCGGTCTCGAGCTGAGCATCTCGGGCAGTGACGCCGCCAACGAGGGCGCGGTCACGGCGACCACCACCATCACCAATCACGGCCGGCGCAAGCAAGACCTGTACTTTCGGCGTGAGCTGGTCACGTACGAGGTGAGCGGCCCGGACGGCGTGTTCCAGTGCGATCCGCAACCGGATCGGCGTTCGCCCGCGGATCGTTCCTCGGTGCAAACGCTGCGCCCGGGCGGAAAGTTCTCCGCCGTGACGCGCCTGATCGAGATGTGCCCGGCGAAGGCGTTCGCGCGTCCGGGGTTGTACTTGGTGCACGCGCGCTTCGACGCGGCCGACCCGGCTACCGATCTCGGCTTCAACGCCTTCATGGGCCGTCTGGTTTCGCCGAAACCGGGGCTCGTGCGCGTGCGGCGCGGCGAGCTCGCGTTCACGCCGGCCCGCGGTGCGGTGCGGGTCCGGGTCGGCGAATAGCGGTGTAGGTGCAGCTGCGCGCGCGCCCGCATTCAGCGGGGTTTCGGGCCCTCGAAGACAATTGTCGGCGTGCCCCTCAAGCGGGCGGCGTCCCGACCGTATCGAACAGGGAATGGTTTGGAGTCCCGCGGCAAAAACCAGCTCATTGAGCCGGCCGCAGCTCGACGTGGGCTCCGTGGTCGACCGCCGCTATCGCTTGAAGCGCGAGATTGCGCGTGGCGGCGCGGGCGCGGTGTTCGAAGCGGAGCACCTCTACACGAGTCGACCCGTGGCGATCAAGCTGCTCTTGGCCGATCAACTGCAGACGTCCGAGTCGCGTCAGCGGCTGCTGCTCGAGGCACGCGCGCTGACCGTGGCGCGTCACCCGGGCATCGTGCTCGGTTTGGATGCGGGCGAGACCGAGGACGGTACCCCGTACTTGGTGATGGAGCTGCTCGAGGGCCGCACCCTGGAAGGGATCTTGGCGGTGCGGCCGCGCATCGGCGTGGCCGACGCGGTGTACATCGGCATGCAGCTGTGCGACGCGCTGGCAGCCGCGCATGAACGCGGGATTTTGCATCGCGACATCAAGCCCAGCAACGTCTTCATTTCGCGCAGCGAATCCGGACGCGAGGTGACCAAGATCTTCGACTTTGGCATCGCGCGCTTGCCCCAACAAAATCAAAAGATCACCCAGCAAGGCGCGGTGCTCGGCACGCCCGAATACATGGCGCCCGAGCAGCTCCTGGCGCAAGACGACGTCGATTCACGCTGCGACATCTACGCCCTCGGCATCAGCTTGTACGAAGCCCTGGCGGGCACGGTGCCCTTCGAGGGCAGCTTCGGGGAAGTCCTGCTCAAGGTCTCGACGCAGCCCACGCCTTCCTTGATCGCGCGCTGCCCCGAGGTCCCGCCGGAGCTGGAAGCGGCGATCGAGAGGGCGTTGGCTCGCGATCCGGCCGAGCGCTACGCGACCGTGCGCGAGTTTGCCGAGGCCTTGAGTCGAGTGCCCACTCACGATGAGCGGCCGACCTCGCTGCTCGGTTTGCGCGCTCCGGTCGTGGTGCCCGGCCTGGTGGCGCGGGTGCCTCCGCCCTTGCCCCAGCAGTCGTCCACTCGTAGGCGCTTTGCTCGCGCGCCGTACGTCACTCCGATCCGCATCCTGTGCGCGAACGGCACCTCGCTCGAGGGGCGCAGCGAAGACATCTCGGTCGGTGGGCTACTCGTGCTGGCTCCCCAAGCATTCGGCCAAGAAGAAAGCGTCAGCGTGCGCTTCGCCCTGCCCATCACCGGAAAATTGCTGGAGGTCCCGGCGATCGCGCGCTGGGTGAAGAAGGCCCGCGGCACCGGCGCCGTCGGCCTGGAGTTCGCGGCCCTGGCGCCCGATCAGCTGGTCGTGATCGAGAACTACGTGACCGCCATGGGCGGCGAATAGCCGCTAGTTGCGCTGGGCTCGGTACAAGTCGAAGTTGCCTGTGCCGTTGTCGGACGCGAAGTAGAGGAAACACGCATCCGGGGAAAGGCTGGGATCGGTTTCCCACGACGTGCCGCCGATGTGGTTGAGGGAGGCCAGCGAAGTGGCGGCGGTCAGCGGTTTGCCGTCCTCGTCCAGCGGCGCGGCGAACAGATCGGTGGCGCCCGAGTCGTTCTCTTCGCATTCCTCGTTGAGCGACGGATTGCGGAACAAGAGTAGCGAGCCTTGGGCGTTGACCCACGGGGTCGCGTCTTCACCCGAGCGCGGGCATTCGGCCTTGCCCGCCTTGACTGTCAGCTCCAGCACGGTGGGCGCTGGCGGCGCGCTCATGCCGGTCGGTTGCCACAGCAGCTCAGCCGCGCCGTTGCGCGTGCTCATCCAATACACATGGCCCGTGCTGGGCGAGACGGCAATGCTGTAGTCGTCGAAGCCGGCGGCGTTGAGCGGCTCGGGTAGCAACGCTTCTTGCGTCAGCGCGGCGGCGGTCCAAAGCGCCATCATCAGCTTGCGCTCGCCTTGGCGGCGATCGAAGAACAAATTTTGATTCTCGCTCTCCGGCAGGAAATCGGCCGAGACGAACAGCGGTCCGCTCTCGATCTGCGTCGGCCGCGACACCACGGCGCCCACGCCGCTGGCGGGCGCGGGCGTGTACCAAATCTTGGCGTTGTCCGCCGCGCCCGAGACGTAGAACAAAGCCGAGCTAGCGTTGGCGGAGCGCGCGAAGCGTTCGATGCCTTTCGTGCTTTGCGTCAGCGTGCTGAGCTCGCGCACCATCCCGAACTGGAACCGCGTGAAGTCGCTACACTCTCGACAGCGGGTCGTGGCGTCTTGGCAATACTGGCCGGCGGTGCAGTCGCAGCCGCTGGCCGGCTTTCCAGCGCTGCCGGCGCTGTTGCTCTCGCCAGCGCTGCCGGCGCTGGGCGCGCCACTTCCTCCCGGGTCACTGCCGCCCTCGCCGGCGTCACTGCTCGTCTCGCCTCCCGTGCCCGCGCTGGCCCCGCCGCTGCCGCTCGCGCTCGCAGTGGCGCTGGCGCTGAACTCCTTGCCGCCGCAAGCCCCGATCAGCGCCAGCGAATACAGCGTTCCGAGGCCCAACGCCAGCCGCTCGGCTCGCCGGCTCAGCTTAAATAAGCGAACACGCATCGCTCGAAATCATGCTCTAGCGGGCGAGCGCTGGCAAACGCTCACTTCTTGTCTGGCGTGGCCTCGGACTTGGCGCGTTTCATCTCGGCGAGTTCAGCGAGGTTCGCCTTGGCGCGCGGATCAGTCGGATCGAGCGCCAGCGCGCGTCGGTAGGCGCGCTCCGCGGCGGGCAGATCGCCCTTCTTCGCCAAGGCCGTGCCCAGGTTGATCCAGGCCGAGCCGAGCTTCGGATCGAGCACGCTGGCTTTGCTGGCGGTGCTGATCGCCAGCTCCAGCTGCCCGGTCAAAAAGTAGGCGTACGATAAGTTCGAGACGTAGGTCGCGCGATCGGGCGCGAGCGCCACTGCGCGGTCGAGCTCCGGCAGCGCCTTGGCCGTCTGATTCAAGGCCAAGTAGGCGGTGCCCAAATCACCGTGCACTTTGGCGTCGTTCGGGGAAAGCGTCGCCGCGCGCGAGAAAACTCGCACGGCTTCCGTGACTTCGCCCTGGATCAAATATGCGGTGCCCAGGTTGGTCAAGCGCTCGGGGTTGTCCGGATCGAGTTCGGACGCTTTGCGCAGGCGCGTCAACGCTTCTGCGGGTTTGCCCGTGGCCAACAGCGCGATCCCGAGGGCCGATTGAGTCTCGGCGTCGTCGGGCGCCAAGCGCTGGGCGCGATCGAGCGCGCTCAGCGCCTCTGGTCCGTTGCCCAAGATGAGCAGCAGCCGCCCGCGCTCGACGTAAGCAGGGGCGTACGAATCATCCAGCTTCAGCGCGGCGTCGACCTTGCGCAAGAGCGCGAGCATGGTCGGATTCTTCGGCGCCGCAGCGTAATCAGTCGCGATCTCACTGCCGGCCAAAGCCACGCGTACCAATCCGATCTGCGGCGCGGGATCCTTTGCCGAGAGCTTGCGCGCTTTTTCGTAGTGGGCTTTTGCCGCGGCCAAGTCGTCGCTTTGATACGCTTGGTCGCCGGCGGCGAGCTCCACGTCGAAAGGTTCGCTGGAGCCGCGCGCGAGGCCTCCTGGGACGAGCTTCGGCTTTGGCTCGGGCGGCGGCGCAGCCGCAGCGGTTGCGCCTTCGGCATGCGCTGCCGGCGGTGCGGCGTTGCTGACGGGCTTGGCGTCGCTGCAAGTGCCCGCGGCGGTCGCGTTGGCGCACTTGGGTGCGCTCGAAAGCGGCTTGGGCGCCGCGCTGGTGGTGCTCGCGGTGCTCGGCGCGGTCGCGGCGCTCGGTGGGGCCGCCGCGGCCGTCGCGCTCGGCGTTGCCGGCGCAGCACCCGCACACGCGCCGAGCCCGCTCGCGGCGCCGAGCGCCAGCCATGCCAAAAGGCCGAGCCCTTCGTAAGTATGCATTGGGAAAGTCAGGGTGCGTCGTGCCGCACGCCGTGCTCTTTGCCGTCGTAGCGTAAGAGCGCGCGTTTGCCGTCGACCTGCGTCGCGAGCGACACCGGGCGCTTCCAAATCCGCACCAGGCTAGCCATGGTTTCGCGCGCGTAGTCATTGCGCAGATCGACGCCGCGGTGCTCGTGCATCAGCAGCAACTCCCCGCGGTTTTCGTAGTTCGCGTCTTCGACGAAGATGGAGGGGTTACCGAAGTTGGTCAGCTGTGCGAGCAGCTTCTCTTTGACGGCTTGAAATTCGCGGGTGTCGATCTCGTAGCGCTCGTTCCGGTTCGACCAATTGAAGGTGAACATCTTGTTTTCCATCGCAAATTCCGGGGTCAAGAACTCGTCGATGAAGGTCACGTCGTTGTACAGGGCGCGCACCTCGAACACCTTTTGCTTGCCCAGGCCGAGCCGCAGATCCCAGTTCTTCTTCACGTCCAGGTCGTCGCAGTCTTCCCACTCTTGACCGAACTGGCCCTTGTCCCAACGCTCTTCGATGTTGCGGTACAGCTCGACGCCCAGCTTGTACGGGTTCAAGCGCCCGCCGCTGGTGGCCATCACGCCTGCGTTGTTCTCCGCGTAGTCGACGATCTCACTCCAATCGCAGACGTCGCCGGTCATCATCTTGGAGTGCCAATACGAGGCCCAGCCCTCGTTCATGATCTTGGTCTGCATCTGCGGTACGAAGTAGTAACCCTCGTCGCGGATGATGCTCAGGATGGCGCGTTCCCAGCGCTCCAGCGGCGCGTTCTCGAGCAAGAACAAGAGCACGTCTTGCTCGCGCTGGGCCGGGAATTTGCCCTTCTCGAGCTCGCGCTCGGCTTCCATCTTCTTCTTTTGTTCTTCGATGTACTCGCTCGGGTTGATGAACTCCTCCATGTAGTCCTTGGAACGGAGGCGTGGCACCTGCACTTGCTCCGGCTCTTCGTCGGGGCGTGAGTCACGGCGACGGACGACGAAGCGAGACCAGGGGTCGATCAAATTCTCGAGCGACAGGCAAACGTCGACGAACTCTTCCACCTTGTGAATGCCGTAGCGATCCACGATGCGGCGCACGGCCGAGCCGTGGTTGGCCATCTTGTCGACCCAGCGTCGATTCGGGTCGTAGCCGTCTTTTCGGCGCCCGATCGGATCGGCGATGTGGTCACCCGCGTCCAGATCCGTGGTGCGGAAAGCGAAGTTGTTCTTGAAAAAGTCGACGTGCCCGAACACGTGGCACATCACCAGCTTCTGGTCGGTCAGGCTGTTGCCTTCGAGCAGGTAGGCGTACGAGGGGTTGTTGTTGATCACCATCTCGTAGATCTTCGACAGGCCATACTCGTAGCTCTTGCTGAGCCGCTCGTATTCCATCCCGAAGCGCCAATGCGGGTAGCGATTGGGAAAGCCTCCGTAGGCGGCGATCTCGTTCATGTGATCGTAGCTGAGCATCTCGAACACGACCGGAAAGAAGTCGAGCCCGTGCGCGCGCGCGATCTTTTCGATCTTGTCTTGTTCGTCCCGGAGGTAGCGCGGCAGCGTGGTGTTGGTGGCAAACTGCGACATGCCTTATTTCCCTTTGCCCAAGAACTCTTTGATGCTGCCTACGACCGCGTCTCGATCGCGAATCTCGCTGGTGATGACTCGCTCATCGGCCGCGAAGTGCTCGCGTAAATCCTTCACGAACTGACCGGACCCATACGGGCTCTCCACCTGGCCGTAAGCGAACATGTTCACCTTGGGTAGGATTTCCTTCTTCATCAAATCGATGCAGGTCAGGGTGTCGTCCATCGACCAGTTGTCGCCGTCGGAGAAATGGAACGGGTAGATGTTCCACTCCGCGGACGGATAGTGCTCGTCGATGATCTGCGCGCATAACCGGTACGCGCTCGAGATCATGGTGCCCCCGGACTCACGAGTGCGGAAGAAGGTCTCCCGATCCACTTCGCGGGCCACCGCGTCGTGGATGATGTAGCGCGATTCGAGGCCCTGATATTGGCGGCGTAGCCAGGTATCGATCCAGAAGCTCTCGATGCGCACGATCTCCTTTTGCTCGTCACCCATCGAGCCAGAGACGTCCATCATGTACAGGATGACGGCGTTGGCGACGGGCTCGTGATCCTCTTTCCAAGAGCGGAAGCGCTTGTCTTCCTTCTGCGGCACGATCACCGGGTTGTTCGGATCGTAAGAGCCTGCGGCGATCGAGCGGCGCAGCGCCTCTTTGTACGTGCGCTTGAAGTGGCG
>Ga0247760_1001685_pt1 | contig 19412 bp, 21 predicted proteins | sample UWRJL171409R4_FD_179936 | JGI IMG/M metagenome (GOLD analysis project Ga0247760, IMG submission 179936) | Plant litter microbial communities from Arlington Agricultural Research Station in Wisconsin, United States - UWRJ-L171-409R-4 | ecosystem: Environmental > Terrestrial > Plant litter >... | reverse complement strand
GGGGCTGAAGAAGGCACCTAGCCAGGGCCCTGTCAGGCACCTCGATCAGACCCTTGCCCGGGCGCCAACCCCCCAGACGGTAGCACGCTAAGTAGACCTGGAGCCGCGAGTGTTCCGATATCTTTGTCGCCCGACTCTGCGCCAAGTATTCTTGTTTTTCTCATAGTGATATATAGGTAACCATAAAACACCCTCACTGTCACTGAGCAGGGCCATCCGGGTCATCCGATCATCAGTCAACGGCGCCCCCCCTTCGTGACTCGCGGGGTATACAAGCCATGCCTGACAGTTTGCCCAATTTGGCTAAACAGCATGCCGCATCGCCCTTTCGAATAATGGCCCGAGCTCAACGCCCAGACCACCCGGAAGCATAATCCGGCCCGATGTGGGGCTCCAGAAAATTTCCGTAAAAGCACATTTCGATTCTCCAGCAACTTCGCAATAAAATCCTCGACCGTCTTCTCCAAGCTGGCCGATGCCAGCGCGATGCTCCAAGATAGTTTAACCATCTACAGTGAGTCCACTTCCACCTACAGCATATCTCCCTATCTATATGATGAGAATTCCGCATTTCACAGACCTGTTCTGAACAATGTTGTGTTGATAAAATGCAACAACTCTCCTGATCAAACCCCCGGCCCTGGACATGTTTGCACACAAGGCTTCAGAGCTAGAGACTGACATGTAAACCGGCAGGGACATCCGACAAGACAATAGCGACAGTGCGTCTTTGTTGCAGGGAACCATGAAAAGCATCCATTGCAGGCAGGCTTTGTTGCCTTTGCCGTCTACAAATAGACACAAAGTCCTGTCACTTCACAATGTATTTCTTGTTCCCAGCCTCGAGTCCCGGAGTTCCTCGACAAGTGTCGGTATTCATTGAACAGTGCAGCCGTACATATATCAGACCCCGACTTCCGCTGTACTTGCCCATCTAGCGTAGTAGCAAAATACAATTTTTCTTTCATATTCGAACCAGCAGCAGAGCTGCACCTTCACTTCACAGCATCGATACATCATTACCGAGACGCGCACAGTTATATCGCTCTAGTGCATCTTGTCATTTGTAGTTTCAACTAGCGTTACACATCGGACAGCAGCCATGTCGTCCTCGGGAGCCCCGTTTCGGGATGACGCCGATCCCTACGCCGGTTTCGACGGCTCACTTTTCGGGGACAGCTATGATGAGCCTCTTAGACTTCTATCTTTCTCTAAATATTATTCTGAGGCCGGGGAGCCTCAAGCTTCGGCTTCGGGCCCGGCGCCGGCGCTGGCGCCAGAGACATTCCCCAACACCACGGTCCAGTCCAGCATTAACCCACATCCCGTCGCCGAGACGGCCAAAGTTCCACAGGAGCCCCCCACGGGCATGGCATTCAACTTCGACCAGTTCGATGGTCATGGGCTTCTTGGTTCTTCGGCTCAAAGCGGCATTGATTATCACGGGCTGCCGACTTTGGCCCAGTCAGTTCCTCAACCCTTCCAGCTGCTGACATTCCCGATTCCCGCGGAGCCACCAGTTCAGAATGATGGGCATCAATACCCCCCGCACAACCTTTCCACGTCAACTGCAGACAATTCAGACTCGCTTATCCCAGACATCAATGTCCCGGGGAAAAAGATCGACCACAACCGCCGCGCAAAGCTCGACCCAAGCAACGACCCCGCGGAACTGTATCAGAAGCCGGGCCCTTTCCCAAACTGGGGCCCCGTCATCAGAGATACGACAGGAAAAAAGCGGCATACATTCACTTACTATCAAGGCGGACCCGAGCTTCATCCAGGTATCAAGCTAAGCAAAGAAGAGCTCATCCAGTTTTTTCTTGGTCCGCCTCCAGGGTCGGGTTCGCCGCGGCAGGAGTTTACCATCTGGATCCAGAACTCGCCGGCGCAAGTTAACAACCGTTACCAGTCGTCGGGTGGAAGCAAATGCCGCTACATCAAGTGCCCAGCAAAGAGCGGCACCATTCTAAAGGGATTCCTCCGCGTCGCTTTCGACGAGGTTCCCAGAATGACGACAGACGGGACGTCAGACCCTTTCCACTACGCCGGTTTCATGCACCTTTGGTGTTTTGAGGACATTTTCGACCTGGGATTTCTTGCAAACTACGGCTATGATCTGTGGGGGTTCAGAATCAAGGCTGACAACCGGTCTCTCCCGCGAGAGACACGAAATCCCATGTCCATTACGCGTGACCATGAGAGCCTCTTCAATGTTTTCGCGGTGTGGCAGGCGGCACAGCTCCCCCGCGCGGAGATGAAGAGACAACATGCCCAGTTACTCGGCACCCCCTTCACGGACATCTCGCTGATGGACACTGTGCCGGCCAAGAAAAAGAAGGACTTCCTGTGGTTCAGGCTCACGGATATGCACCTTAACCTCGAAGTCAAGGGCCGTCGCGAGACTCGCGACCGACGAGGTGGTGCCAATATCGACCTGCACCGAGGTAACCTGCTCAAGTTCCTCAGCCTCAAGCGGGCACAGAACAAGCGGCGGCGGGAAGAAGCGGAGCTTGATGAGGACGCTGAGGGTGATGCGACCGACAGGGTCCAGGCCCACGGCCTCCCCGAGGGAGCAGCTCACCACCCGCAACCACCACAGGCCCTGTATCCTCTACAGCTGCCACAGGAGCAGCTCCATGCCCTCCACAGCCAGCAACAAAGTGGCAGTCCCCGGACTCGCAAGCGAAGCAGGGACATGGTAGGCTGCATCCAGCAAGTTCTCGCAGGCAGTCCACATGTCACTCGGTCGCAGGCACACGAGATGATGGATCTTCTTGGTGACCAGCCCCAGCACATTCGCGAGCAAGTGCTGGCCACGGTCCCGGAGCACGCCGAGACCGTCCTGCATGCTGCCAAAGAACTTGCTCTTCTACACAATGATCGACTCGAAGAGCGGGTCACCAGGTTGGCCAAGCGGCAACGGCGCGACGTCAGCGGCTACACCGAGAAGAGGGAGACAGGCAAGGACCCCCGGAAGCTCCACTCCGTGTGAGTGGGCTAGCCCTCGTGAGTGACTGAACACCGGGGGCCAGGCCGAAGAGAGGTCGAGGAGAACAAGGAAAGCTAAGCTCGGACAGGTTCATCCTATCCGTCCTCTCGTTTCTTTCTTTCCCATATATTTTTTTCTTTCTTTCTTTCTTTCTTTCTTTCTTTCTTTCTTTCTTTCTTTCTTTCTTTCTTTCTTTCTTTCTTTCTTTACCGTTTTCCCTCCAATGCCATTCACTTATGCGCAAGCCGTAGAATGCTTAGGAGGGGGAAAAAAGAAAGAGAATCTGGAAACAAGACAGCGTTGCATTGGATATCCATTTTCGAAAGCATAGCAAGCGAGCATTTTTTATTTTAGACATTTTAAAAGAATACAGAGTCTTGAAAGAGCAAACCAACCGCCAAAAAAATACATGCATTATTTACGAGTGAGTTTGTGACTGGTGACATGCAGACGGGGGTTAGGTGTAAGGCGGCAAGTCCAAAATGGCATAGCGGACTGAACGCCTCACCATTTCCCAGCTCTGGTCGTTGGCCTCAGCACCCAAATGTGGAGGGAGCGGCTGGAAGTGCAGCAAATCGGAGGACCCAGCGCAAGGCATGTTGGGTCTTTGCGAAAACTGTGGGCTCGATTTTCGGGACGAGGAACGTTCTCTTCTGCGGCGACCCTGACAGCAGCGGTACCTGACGGGCATGTCCGGCAGCCACTGCACTGGGCTGCTGCAGGTACCTTCGTGAGCCCTGCAAGGCGGGGGTCTCCATTGGTGACCTGTTGGACAAGGCAACAGACGAAGTAAGTGCAAGGCGACTTGACAGAAGAATCTAGACGCCATCTCGTCTTGTCCTGTATGTTTACATGGTGGGAACCCTGCCCCGCTTGGCTTCGCACTGTTCTTTGTTCTTAGGCGCTCGAGGCTGGGGGTCGTAAGGTTCAAGTTTGGTACAAAATGGATCCCCCCGCCCTCAAACCTGCTTGACCAAAACGCGCTTATGCATGTTCTCGCACATGCGTTCTTTCGTTTGACAATGTTTGCAATTCCGGTGGTGGCATAAGAAGTGGGAAGTTGGGGAATCTCGAGAATAAGGGAAGGTGGCGCCAAGAAGCCCCTGGATCTTGGTTAGGTTCTCACCAACCAAGCCGCGCCCTCCCACAAGCTTCGTCGTATTGCCTTGTCCAAAACGGCCTGACCGGCCGCTCGGGGACGGGAGCAAGGTTAGATCACAAAAAGGAGACGGTTCGGCAGTGCCGTCGCATCCATGAAAAAGAAAGCAGGCAGACAAAATACCTAACCCGGCATCCACCTGGCCTGGCGTATCTGTCCAAGTCTGCGTGCATCAGCAGGAGCCTTTCACGCTCACATTCCCAACAACCTTGCCAGGTTGGCCTCGAGCAAAAACCACCCTGCCAACCCTGTCGCATCGCATTTGGGTGTGTGCATACCCCATACAACCGCTTTGAGGAAGCATTCAGAAAAGCCACGGGTGGAAAGCAGAAGTTTGATAAAACCGCAACCAACCCCGCGGACTCCCCAAAACAACTGCCCTCTTGTCGCTCATTGTGCGAATCCAAGACAACCACATCCCCCGAGAGCCTTCCAATCGCACGCCCCGCTTATCGCCAACCCGCTCTGCATCTGTCGAGCTTCCCAAATCGATCTAACTCGCTGCTTTTACTCTCGGTAGAGAACGCGAGTCGCAACATCCCCAGCAAGAGGAGCAACAGCCATTCCCGTTGCACAGCGAGACAGGTCCTTCCTTGTCTTGTCTCAAAAATCTAAGGTCCAGCTCCACCAAAACAATCCAGTCCGGCCCCTCCATAGGCTTTCCCCCGCGTGCCCGCGCCTGCGTCTGCACATCCGCGATCTGCACCCCGCGCAAAGTGGCCAATTTGGCGCCGGGATAGGCGCGCTTCTTTTCCCATCATGGGTGGTGGCGGCGGCGGCGGAGAAGCAATGGGAACCCGGAACGGGAGAAACTCCTCTGCATCGGATGCAGCCTTGCATGTTATTGTCTTGGTGAGTTGCAAAGAATGCTTGTATCTTATCCGAGGTTTTTTTTCTTCTTTTCTTCTGGAGGGGTTTCTGCACTTGTTCTTGATCCTTTTCCTTTCCCTCTCCTTTCCCCGCCCCTCTATCCCCACACGGCCCACATGACGACTGCATTTGCTTGTAGACCCCTCCCCACCCAACTTGGGATTTATCGAGGCCTAGAGGCGTCTCATCAGAGTTTGTGCTGCACTTGCTCCGCCTCGTTTGGTTTTGCTGTCTTCTTTGTGTTCTTTATTCCTGGGTCTGCTTCCGCGCAGAGAGGCCTCTTGACGAGTCAGCGAGGAAGAGGCCGTTTGTTCGTATGATGACCAGGATGGTCCTTATCCTCGCTCTTTGTTTGGTATCGCACAGTCTCGGGTGCTTAGCTTGTCCCTACATGTCTTGTCTTTGTCCGCGGGGTGTCTAGGGCATGCAAACCTCGCCCTCAGTGGCTAACATGAACAGGGATCTGGTGGAGGCCCTCTAGAAACGAACGTCACAGCGCTGTTGGTGCGCTCAGTTGAGTCGGGGTGGAAAAGAGGCTCCATTATTGCCGTCGATGCTGGCGTGCATCTCGGCGCCATTACCAACATCCTCGAGGCTACACAACCAAAAGGTCTCGGCGAGACTGAGGAACTTTCTCTTCCTCACACTTTGACTTCAGGGCCCTTTGCCGGACTCGAGGTCCCATATGCCAAAGCGTCATCTAACGCCAGCCACATCCACGGGGCCTTGATCGACACATATCTCATTACTCACCCGCATCTCGACCACATCTCAGGCTTCGTCATCAATACAGCCGGCCTACCCGGTAACCGGCCAAAGCGTCTGGCTGGGCTACCAAGCACCATCGCTGCCTTCAAGGCGCATATTTTCAATAACGTGATATGGCCTAATCTCAGTGATGAGAATAACGGCGCGGGCCTCGTGACTTATATGCGCCTTGTCGAGGGAGGCTCACCTGCGCTGGGAGACGGTGACAACAAGGGCTATATCGAAGTCAGTGACGGACTCTCGGTCAAGACATGGGGTGTCAGCCATGGTCACTGCATCGAACGCCACACTCATCGTGGTAGCGGCAGTGTACGGCCTGGCAGCTTTGATGGCTCCCTGTTCGGACCCCACGCCATAGGCATGGGTGCCAGCCTCTTATCGCCTCGCGCGTTTGCCCATCACAACTCGTCTCAGCAGGCCCGCGATCAGCAGAGTCCCAACCATACCAGCGCCGCCCCTGCTACTACTGGTAATTCCGCCCGCTCCGACTCAATCTCTGCCCACAGCTCTACCGGCGAATCCGTATGCGTCTATGACAGCTCGGCCTACTTTATACGCGACGTCACTACGGGCCGTGAAATACTCGTCTTCGGCGACGTCGAGCCCGACAGTGTCAGTCTGTCTCCACGTAATCAGCAGGTGTGGACAGAGGCAGCGCCCAAAATTGCATCTGGCAAGCTCGCCGCCATCTTCCTCGAGAGCAGCTACGATGACTCCCAGTCCGTGGACCGCTTGTTCGGTCATCTCACGCCGCGTTTCATCGCCGAGGAAATGGCATCACTCGCTTCCGAGGTCACAGTATATCACGCGGCTGTCCGCCAAGGTCGCATGCAGGGCAGCAGCGCCAGCGGCTATGGCAGCGGCAGTGAGAAGAAACGCAAGCGCCAGGGCTCCGATGGTGGCGCCCTGCTCGCCCGCAGAAAACCCAGCCAGCAGTCCCCCAGCGTCACCAGCAACCCCAGCATCTCACGCACACACACAGGTGAGTCGGGCGAGTCACCCATCTCCCCAAAGACCGTCAAGGCCGGCCATCCACCAGGCATCGACACAACCAAGCGCTACGACAGCCTCCCCACCGCAAGTCCCAACGTCGAAACACCACACCTCGCCACGCCTACTGCCCTAATGACCCTACAAGACGTCGAGATGACCACGAACCCTAACGACTCCGGCCCGCCCCTAAAGGGGCTCAAGGTCGTCGTCATCCACGTCAAGGACAAGCTTAACGATGGACCTGCCGCAGGCGATGTCATTCTCGAGCAGCTACGGGCACATGAGGCTGAGGCGGGCTTGGGGGTAGAGTATATCTTGTCGAGTGTTGGGCAGGATTTATATCTCTGATTGTTCTTGTCTTTGCTGTCTTTTTCTTTGGATGTTGGGCGTTGGGCGAGAAGTCTTGTTTTTGTCCCCCCCAAAATACCCCTTCTGTGATCCGGCGTGATACATACAGCTCGATACCCAGCTGCCCTGCTCTGCTGACTAACAGAGAGAGTTGAAATGAGTTGAGTTAGGCTGTTCTGGCTGGTTTCATCGGTGTTGGCCTTTTTCCTCTTCTAGTTGTTTGTGTAGTATATGTTGTGTACTTCGAGAGAGCGGGATCGTGAGCATTTGGGGTTGAACTGTCGGTTGCACACATCATACTGGAGTTGTTTTGGGGTAAATAAATCCGCCAAGTATTTTGCTGTTGATGTCACGATGTGACGGGCCCGCGGTTTTGAGTTGGTTCCGTTTTTATGAGCAGGGAGCGGCGATCAATGCTAAATTTGGGGCTATGGCTGGAGTTGGAGTTGGAGGTCCTGCTGTGCTTCGGGGAAATTTATGTCTTTCCATTTCGATCTGCCTGGTTGGTTGCTTCTGTAGGTCTACACGGAATACCGGGGTGTCGTTGTACCAAATCGTGCTAGGTTTTTCCCGGGGGTTATATAACGCTTTGTCTGTCCAAGGCAATAGTATATGGGAAAACTATACCATCAAGATCAGCCTGAGTGTGTCGGCCTCACGCAAATCTGGAGTCGTTTTGTAGTGTTTCTGATGAAAGTCACTTTCCCATTACAATTTGATATATGAGGAATAGAAATACCCGCAAGACAGCATCCTTGCACTGTGTTCCAAGGCTATTATTGATGCTGAGAAATATTCCATGCTTCTATCCTTGTCTCTACCCATCTGTTCTAATTCGCCAACTTCTTCTCCTTCAGCTTCGCCATCCCCTCCACCCCCCCAACATCCTTCTCAAAATCTGGCCTCGGCAGCTCCAACGCCTCCGTCACCCTCCCATACGTAATCCCCCCCAGTCTGCTCATCGGCCTCAAGACCTTGGGATCCAGCAGATTCCTCTCCTCGTTAATCGCGTCCTCCCTCGCCCAGAACCGTGTTCCCTCCAGCACTGCCATCGTCGCATTTTTCTTCCCTGGCATCGCCCGGCTCTCAAACTCCCTCAGACTCTCCACTTTTGCCTCAATGCTGAAAACCGCTTCCTTGACCCGCGCAACCCCCCTGACCGTCTCACAGTCGTACACGGGTGTCAGCCCAGACACTTCCCACTCGCTAACGCCGTAGGGGGCATTGACGCTCGTGCTGTTGGCTGCCTCAATGTAGTCCTCCCCGATGATATTAATCACACACTCCCCCGCAGCAGCCAGGTTGCGCAGACTATCCTTGGTGCGCGACTCGTCGAGGGGGCCCGAGAAGCCGACGACGAAGAGGGGCGGATCGTGTGCCACCATCTGGAAGTAGCTAAACGGGGCGAGGTTGGTGGAAGTACCGTCGGCAGAGCGAGTTGATAAGAAGGCAATCGGGCGGGGGATGATGGCACTGATTAAGAGCTTGTAGTTGAAGGTTGCGGGCCGCTCTGCCGCATATGGGTCGATGGAGACGTGGCCTGGCGGAGAGGCCTGGGCGAGGGCATTACCGCCAGAGCCGAACGTCCACGAGGGGTTTGGGGTCTGGGTGTAGCGGAAGGTGGACGAGGTGTCGAAAGGGGGTCGTGAGGCTTCGACTTCTTTGAAGTTGCCGTGGGGGTTGCGTTTGAGCTGGGCTTCCCACTTGGCGGTGTGGTCGGCGGCCATTTTGGAGGGAGTGCTAGCTGTTGGCCGGGAGGGAGATAGTTCGTGGTTGAAGCGGCGCCATTGTATTGTGAGATAGAGCGAGAGCGAGATGCGGCTATAAAGGGCTGTTGTTGCTGTCGCACGGCGGCGGAACTGTGGATCGAAGACAATGTGCAGATGGGGAAGGAGGGGTAGGGGTCCACAGCTTCCACGCATTGGCAAACCTATGCCCATTGCGCTTGCCATCGGGCAACGGAGAGCGGAACAGACTGGGGCGGTTCGGCATCAGATTTCACTCATTGATGGGGCAGAGGTTCGGCGACCGGCTTGCTTCAATACTTTTGATTTGTTCCATAAAATTGGTTTCCAACGAAGATGCATACGTCCCTAGATGCCCGGAATACCGGCAATGTGGAGATTTGCAGTTTGGTAGTTCCTGACTAATCCCATCTGATATTCAAGAACGGGGTTGATCCTCAACTCTTTTCGCCCGGGCCCGGTGGGCTCGGCCTAAGTCATCTACACTACGTACCATGGCTCTGGGGTTAACAAAGGATGCCGGCCCCCGGCATCACCACAACCCCACCGCAGCAGGGATTGTCGGAGAACGCCATGCGCACTAGCAGACGACCTTCACAAAAAGATTGTTCCGAGTAATCCATTCTTCTACTTTCTTGCCGTTTGATGACAGGCCGGAGGTGAGCTAACATATTCAAGCTGCTCATTTATCCCGTGTAGCTCGAGTTTGACTTTGGTTCCAACTGTTTCCTGGGCAGGCGTTTTCCTAGGTATCTTATATCTCGAACAAGTTGAAGTCGTATTCGTGCAGTAGTTAAAGTCGGATGTAGAGTGTGATGAATAGATATCCCTCCGGCTATATTCGTCTGCTATTCATCCACCATTCATCATGCCTAACATATCACTCAGACCAGAAAATCCAAAGCAATTCGTCTGGATGAAGTCAGAGCTTCAACCACCACTGCCGGCTACGGCCACCCGGAGAAATCGGCCATTGGTGGTGCCCGATGGGGCTACGTGTGTTATAGTGCTCCCCATAAGATAAACCTTAGTCAAAAGCTTCTGAATATTGACGCCGTTGCCTTCAAGGGTTCGATTTCGACCTCCGATACTGGAGCATTGGGTGCCAGTCCGTATTCATGAGAAGACTGGCAAAGATGAGATATATCTTCAGCCCTCTGGCAGCATTGCTGTTCTGTTGCCTGTCTTGGCTGCATGCCGTGACCGCAAAGCAAGTTGCAATCCCCGTTACGAGTCTCGATTCCCAGCCCAACTTTGATGCTGAATGGGGCTACGATTACCCCTGGGGCACCGACCACAATGGAGCAGCGCGCATGGCCAAATCTCAGGTAACTGTCTCCGGTGGCACTCTTACTATCACGGCGAAGCGAGTCAATGGTGAGAAGCCAGCTTCGCACGGCGGCAAGCAAATAGCCATCAAATACCTATCGGGCGCCATCCATGCTAAGGAGCATTTCAACGTGACACGCGGTGGTGGCTTTGACTTCCTTGGCGAGTTCCGCGCAACTACGACACGAGGAACCTGGCCCGCCTTCTGGCTGACTGGTGTCAAAGGATGGCCGCCCGAGATCGACATGGCTGAGTGGAAGGGTAGCGGCAAGATCTCCTTCAACACCTTCAACACGTCGTCCCAAGTGCGGGCCCGAGACGTCAACTACCCGTCACCGGGAGAGTTCCACAAGATCCGATGCGAGGTTCGCGACCAGAATGGGAGAGATGTGGCGGTCAAGTTCTTCATGGATGGGAACTTGATCGAGACGCAGTATGGCCGGGGCTTTGTCGGCCAGCCCATGTATCTGTGAGTCGATCGAGATGTCGCCCATTACTGGACGGGGCAGAAAATCGGTCTAACAGGCGTTGACACTGTTAGCATCATTAACCTTCAGATGGAGGGCTCATCAGGTTCTCCTGGGCCGAACGAAGGTATGTGTATCAGTCATTACCAAGCTCCTGCTTATCCGGATTCACTGACCGACATCCAGACACACTTTACCAAGCAAGAAAGCTGGAGGTTTGGAGTTATAACCCTTAGCTTGGCGGCCTGGGGTTTCCAGTCTACCCTACACTTGAGCTTGAGCGTTGGCATTTCCCGTCAAATAGAGAATGAGGCTTCCGTTTTGTTGGTTGAGGCGGCCGCTCAACCACAATACCAACTCTCCACGACGTGTAGCTATCTCTTGACACGATACCCGAATCACGCCGGGAACCGGTGTCGTGTAGAGTACCGGAGTAATGCCCCGAGTTGGCAACATCTTTCAACCTCTCTTGTCCATGAGCTGCACGAGTGCGGCGCTGCCCGCAGGGCTTGCCACGTTTTAAAGTGCTTCCACGGGACAGGAAGTGGGCAGACCCCCGCAAGGCTGTCTGCGGCTTCGCCCCAATCAGCATCGTCAACGCCATCGTCCCCATCCGGATTCGAGACAGATTTGACAGGGTGGAAGTTCGCTGCACCAAGCGGCCGTGAAATGAAATATCGTGATTAGGTAACCTAGTGCAGTGCAGAGAGGAACGTGTAGGCTGGCCGTTGAATTGTCGTTTTACCGCGACGGTCTGGGTGGTCCCAATGATCTTAGGGCTGATGGGTTGGCGGCCCTCGATCTGGAGACCGTGGCCAATCAGAACCTGTTTCGGCAGCGTGCGCGCGCAGGATCTCCTCAACTCTTTGGCCGCTGCGACACTCGCCACATCCCCGTCTCCATCACCCGCGTAACGGCGGCAACCGCGTGATCAACACCCAAAGAGCTTGTTAAGACGTGCCGTTGACATGCGGAAGAACCCTCAGAAGAAGAAAAGGAGTCATCAAAGGGTCGGGACCGTCGGAAGGGATGGTCGGGTGCGCTTTGCGGCTTGGGAGATTCGGCCTTTTGTCGGGAGCTGAATACAGATCCAATCTCGATTGTTCGTCCGGCTTTCCCCCAGCTGCTTGCCCCCGACGCCCGCGCTCTCCTCCTGGTCGGAGCTTTCAGCTCCCAGGGCAAAAGAGGCAGGAAGGATCGAGAACCTTGTGGTCTGGTCTTGGTCTCCAATCAGGAGCCGCGTGCTAGACGCTTGTGCCCCGCAGACAGCTTGGCAGTTAATTATGGGACAGGGCGAAGCAGGCTGGGAGCACCTGCCCCAGAGCCTGGCTGTCAATGCCGTTGTGTTTCCTTTCTTTGCCCCTTTGCGTCGTCCTGCGTGGGATTCCGCCAAACAAACCCGCGCCACTAGGGACAAGACGGCAAGTTTACTGGAATATTCAAACATTGTCAGACGGCCATCGCCGCCATCGAAATCTCGAGGCACTTTGGTATCGAGGTAATCAAGACCCGAGTCAAAGGGCCGGGTTACGGAGATGTCCAGCGGTAAGTAGCGAGGCTGATGCGCGGCCGGGGGAGGGGCGGGGAAGAGCCACCACCAAGGTCGGGTGGGTGGTGCGACCTCGTGTGCAGGCTGGGTGGGTGCTGCGTGAGACAGAACACGACGACCAGCAGCTTCGTCGATAGAGATGCAGCTTCGCACTTCGTACTGCAGGTGGATGTGGGTTTGCAATACCAGCTCCCACGACTTTGTCCGCCGCCGGGTCGTCTGATAATGTCTGGCTTGGGCAGGTTTGGTGATCATGATGCATTGAACGGTCTGCAGAAGGGCCAACGGGTTCCATGCGGCCGGCAGCGTTGGACCGTTCTGTGTTTCTCTGACGTTCAAGAGTTTGGGGGCCGGGCCTGGCCATTCAGCCCGCGAGCCCACCAGCCCACCGGCAGGCCGTGGCTCCGTTGACTCCCCCCCCTCTCTGAGAGGCCGTCCTCGAAACCCTCCTGAAGGCTGGGGCCAGCTTTTGAACGAGAGTGCGAGGACCCTCTCAATTTCATGCCGCCACCCAGCAGCAACTCTCCACGACCCTTCCCGAACGTGATCTGTACTCCTCTTGCTATCGCCAATGTCTTCGTGACTCCTGGTGAGACCAAAACGCTCATTTCGCTGCGTGGCGGCGATGGCGTCGGTGAACCGAACAAGGTCGACTGCAACCCTGCGACGGAAGAGCGGGCGATTCCTCGACGTGATCCTCACCCTACTCATTCCCGGCCTCTTCAACCGGGGGATCGCGAACGCAGCCGATACGTGTGGGGCCAGCTTTCTTTTCCCGACCTCAGGACATGAATTCTACCATCTCGAGACCATCAACGTGACGTTCCGGTCTTCCATCTCGCGGCCGACACTGTCGTGTTTTTGCGGCAGATCTGGTCAAGCGTCCGAGAGTTAGTGGCTTTTTTTTTTTGCGCTGTTCCACCTCCCCGTCGCCAAGCAGCCAGCGCTGCATCGATGCAAGCCCCTCCATTTCTTTTCTCGCTCTTTGGGCGACTGAGGGACATCAACTATTTGCACATTTTGCTCCCGCTTCTGCAACAGCGACTTTGATTGCGCACTTTTCACACGCGCGTGTTTTTGATTGTCGTTGATTGCTGACCAAACCTCACCGGCTCCAGAAGTACGCATCGATCATGCAAGCCCGTCTGGGAGCGAGCTTGTTCAACTGAACTTTTCCTCGACCGACCCTTGCTGGTTCGAACTGAGGCCGGATTCTGGGGACTGTAAAGACAATAGCCCAACTTTTATCTTGCGGCCAGACGAGCGAAGAGGCAGTTCGCAAGCGATCGTCGACTTGCGTTCAACCCCCGAGACAACGTCGACCGCAACAGCGATAGCGGCGGCGATCCCAGCGACTGCGTTAGCGGCCAACGCTGCTAGTTTGTCGGACACCCCAGCTACCGCCGTGGCTTCCCCAGCGCCCCCGAGAGGGGGAAACGAACTCAGTGCCGGTGCGAAAGCCGGCTTAGGCATCGGTATCACCGTCGTCTGCATTGCCGGCGCCATGGCTTCGTTCCTCTACTTCCGACGTCGAAAAAAGGGACAAGGCGGCGATCTCGCCGACGCTATAATCAACCGCGAGCGACGCCATGGGCATGGTATAAAATACCCCATGGCGCGTAGCGGCGCCGAATCAGTGACGTCGGGTCGCTCCGACGAACCGTTATGTCCCATCCAGCCCGTCTACGATGGCTTTCCAGGCTCCACCGGATATGACGACATACGGTCTCTGCATTCCATGGATCCTGTGTCTCCGGCTGGAGGACACTCGCCGCATCTGCCACATGCGACGACATACTGGACAGACCGAGATGAACTCTCGGCCGCCCGACTCAAATCACAACCCATTCCCATCGTTACCTCGTACGGACCGAATCCCGTAACGCCGACCCTAACACCCCGCCCAAGCTCTCGGACTCTTGATCTCAACATCCGCGCTGGATCCATCTCCACCGATAGCCGCGAGGGCATACCACCTATGCCCGCTATCCCCTTGATGCCGGATCCCTATAACTACATCCCACATCAAACCCCAGGCCGGGACCCTTCGCCCTCTCCTCCACGCCATCACGCTCAGCCTATCATCACATCATATGGACCTAACCGTGTCACACCGACGCCAGCCATGACCACTCCTACCGTACCACCTGACGAGTCCCTTATCAAGCGATACCAGGCACCGTCACCGGCACCACGCCCCATCACTGCTCAGGACCGAAGCTTCTCATGGGAGCTGGATGACTCGGAGCCATCGATGGCCGCGGCGGCAAACGGTCCCCTTCCGCCATACGCCTCTACGACTGACTACTATGCCATGGAGAAGGGCGCCATCCGGAAGCTGGGGGAGCCGCAAGCTGAAGCGGAACTACCACCGACCAAGGACGGATTTTACCCTTACCTAGCGCCACAAGCCGTGGAGCACGAACTACCCGGGGCAGCGCCGCAAAATGAGCCACAACTTCCATACAATCCGCGTAATTATAAGCGAAACCATCCAGAGGCGGGCCCTTCTGGTGGTGGGGGCCTGCGGGAGATTGACGAGCAGAAATTCCTGCTGTCATCGGAAGTTTTGAACATGCGAGCACAAAAAGTGAAGAAGAGGGGCGATGACGAGTCAGAAGGGGAGGAATACGATCTCGGCGAAAGGAGAAGGTGACGACAATGTTCTCGAGTCGAAAATCGCACTCGAAATTTCCCACAACACGAACAGGGGGTGTTGAGTGGGTTTGGGCGTCGAGGAATGTGAAAAAGAGATGGGCACATACACACATATATCCATGGCGCGGCGTCTGGGTTGTTTTCTCTACCTATTCCCTTAATACCTTTTCGTCGAACCTGGAGAGCCACCCCAAATGGGCGGCTAGGTACCTAAGGCTGGGCTGGGGTGGAGTTTTGCATTGCTGATGAGGCAGCCGGAATTTGCGACGGATGTGGTCTTAGCTCTCGATATTGAAGCACGGCGCTGTAGGCTTGTCTGTTATCTACATGCAGGAGAAGACAGGAGGTTGTCTGAAGGCGGATGATAAAGAGCTTGATCACGAGCTGGAGAAGAACTCGAACCCGTCAATCAAATTGCTGAAACTTCCTCACATCGGATTTAACTGTGAAAGTCAATTTTGTTCACCATCTAAAATCTGTATCCATTTGAGCTCTGTTTGTTTGCGGATTCGCAAAGGGATCTCGCCAAAAGACAACAGAATCTGCTTATTTCTGGATCGACCAGCTGCTCGGCATTCTTTCACCCTCGTGATCTGACGGTCTGAAGTGCCGCTGTGTTTTCTTCATCAAACCCCCTACGATCCATCCGTGCTGGCGGGCTGCAGGATTGCCGCAGTGGGGCGAGTGTCACTAGGCCGCTTTCCACCGCCTGGCAGAAAAAGTTCCAAGCTCTCCAAAAAATTTGGTCCCGCGCCCCACTATCCATTGGGAAGTTCGCATCCGTCGAGCAGCGCATAGACAGGATTCCTCACAGAGCTGCTCCTAGCCCTCGATTCCCTTCGAAAAGCCAACATGGCGCCCTCACAAAAGCGCAAGACGGCCTCCGCTGCCGCCGTCAGGGACGACGATGACTTCATCTTCACGATCCCCGACGAGGCAGACATCCCCACTGAAGAGCAAGAGCTCGACCTCTCGGCCGAGACGGCCCGGCCGAAGAAGAAGGCCAAGACGGTGGCATCTCCAAGTGGCAATAGCAACAAATCAAAAAAGAACAAGAACAAAAAGGGCAACAAGGTCAATGGCGTGGCCATCGAGGACGACAGGGACGAACAAGAAGAGGACGAAAATATCGGCATCTGGGGACAGAACGATGAGGATGATGGCGCAATGGACTCGGGCTTTGAGTTTGTGGCTGAGGGCGGAAATTCTGTTGAGGTGGGCGGGTTTGAGGGATGGGGTTTCGAGAGCGCGAAGAAGGCGATGGGGGGAGACAAGAAGGCAGTGGATATCGATGAGATTATTAGGAGGAGGAGGGAGAAGAAGGCGGGCAATAAGGTGAAGGACAATGGAGCGGAGGAAGAGGAGGTGGATGTGATGGAGGTAAATTTAAATGATGAGGATGACGAGGTCCTGGCGGATGATGCGTTCGGGATGGGTGTTGGGTCGGATGTGGATGAAGAGGAGGATCAGGATGCTGGCTCCGACGACGAGGAGGTTGACGGGAAGGATGAAGGGGACGAAGATGATGATGATGCTTCGGATGACGATTCAGCCGACACGCCGGTCGAGCACCCCGACGACGGAGAGTCCGAGTCAGAGCTAGAAGAGGACGAAGAAGAGCGAGCAAGGCAGAAAGAATTCTTCGCGGAGGTGGAAGAGCCGTTAGGGAAAGTCTCCGGCCCATCATCGTTTCAAGCGATGGCTCTGTCTCGCCCGATTCTCAGGGGACTCGCCTCCATGGGATTCACAAAGCCAACGCCGATCCAGGCAAAGACGATACCCATCTCCCTAGAAGGAAAAGATGTTGTCGGTGGTGCCGTCACCGGTTCGGGCAAGACCGCAGCCTTTGTTGTACCGATTCTCGAGCGTCTACTCTATCGGCCCAAGAAGGTGCCGACCACGAGGGTGGTTATTCTAACACCTACCCGCGAGTTGGCGATACAATGTCATGCGGTGGCTACCAAGCTGGCTAGTCATACGGATATCAAATTTTGTCTGGCTGTGGGTGGTCTGAGCCTCAAGGTACAAGAAACGGAGCTGCGTCTGAGACCCGACATCGTCATCGCCACTCCTGGAAGATTCATCGACCACATGAGGAACTCTGCCAGCTTTGCCATCGATACGGTTGAGATTCTTGTGCTGGATGAGGCTGATAGGATGCTCGAGGACGGATTCGCTGACGAGCTCAACGAGATTCTCACCACCCTGCCGAAATCTAGGCAGACAATGCTCTTCTCAGCAACCATGACATCGACCGTCGACAAGCTTATTCGAGTAGGTCTCAATAAACCTGTGAGGATCATGGTCGACTCCAAGAAAAAGACTGTGGGAACTCTAGCGCAGGAGTTTGTTCGACTGCGTCCTGGGCGCGAGGAAAAACGCATGGGTTACTTGGTGCATATTTGCAAAACACTTTACCTGGAGAGAGTAATTATCTTCTTCCGACAGAAGAAGATTGCCCATCGGGCTCGCATCATCTTTGGTCTCTTTGGACTCTCTTGCGCTGAGCTTCACGGAAGCATGAATCAGGCTCAGGTAAGTTCAACCTAGTAGTAAACATGCAATCAGTACTGACATTCCCTAGCGTATCGCCAGTGTTGAGTCTTTCCGAGACGGAAAAGTGTCCTACCTCCTGGCCACAGATCTTGCGTCTCGTGGACTCGATATCAAGGGAGTTGACACGGTCATCAACTATGAGGCTCCACAGTCGTTAGAGATCTATGTCCACAGAGTGGGTCGTACTGCTCGAGCTGGCCGCACCGGTACTGCTATTACACTCGCCGCCGAGCCGGATCGGAAGGTTGTAAAGGCGGCTGTCAAGGCAGGAAAGGCACAAGGGGCCAAGATCATTAGCCGAGTCATTGAGGCTGCCGAGGCCGACATATGGCAATCGCGGATTGACTTGTTGGAAGGTGAAATCGAGGCCATAATGAAGGAAGAGAAGGAGGAGAAGCAGCTCGCCCAAATCGAAATGCAGGTCAAGAAGGGCGAAAATCTCCTCAAGTATGAGGACGAGATCAATTCGAGGCCGAAGCGGACTTGGTTTGAAAGTGAAAGGGACAAGAAGCTTTCAAAGGAAGCCGGGCGGAATGAGCTCAATGGCGTCAGGGAGAGACTGAAGAAGAAGGGTGGTGGCAGGCTGAGCAACAATGATAAGAAGAAGTTGGATTCGAAGGCCGAGAGGGCCGACGGCCTTGTCTGGAAAAAGGGACGGGCTGAGAGAGATGGTAAGGGTGCTGTTTTGAACCTCAAGAAACAACCCAAGCCCAAGGCCAAACGGAGGCTTCCAAAGAAGGGTTCCGGGAAGAGGAGGTAGGACGCAGTTGAGATAGATGATACCTCGAAGCTCATTACGAGTATTTTGGGTACTGAGCTTGATGGATGATATGCGCACTCACTTTCTGTCCATCTGCACTACCCGCTAGAAAGCCGATCAACTCACAAAATAAGACTGAAAGGTTCAGGAGAATCAGCCCCGCGTTTGACCGTTGAGCTTCAGTGGGTCCAATGACACAGACATGTGCTGCTGCCGCCATTCAGGTGACGTAATGTGTGTGGGCTTGACAGCACCAGGCAAAACCCAGTCTTGGCAACCACGAGCTCCTCTGGGTCATTATTGCATCTAAAGGTTGTCTTAGTTGATCATTTTTGAAGGCTTGATGAGTCCACATGAGACGCGCGTGTAGCCCTATCGTTCTTCCCAATGCTCCCATCACCTGCGTTCTCTGCTGAAGGATCTGGCCCTTGCTGCGCAGACTCTCTTGCGCACCACGAGGCGCTACGTTTCAACCGCACTCTGCCTGCCTCGCCAGCACTCACCACCTGACCTTCCGCACGCGAGCTCGCCGCGAGGCTCGCGATTGACAGCCACGGAGCAAAGAAAGGGCGAACAATCAACGGATTTAATAAAGGGAAAATCCCCACAACCACCAAACTGGCTCCCTTTGGCCGCTTTCCCCCTCCTCCACCGCATCACCGCTCGAGTCTGCTGCGATATTTCCTCCCACCTTCGATCCGCCAACGCTTCCAAGAACAGCTTCTAAACCCCCGGTTCAACAACCTTCCCCGCTACAAACACCATCTCCAGGGCCGCATCTACCGCCTCCTCGTCAAGCGCGAACGCCAACGCCTCAACCAGACCTGCCTCATCGGCCTTGTGCGCCGCAGCGCCCGCTGCTTGCTGTTGGGCCCGGAGCGACCAGGGGGTGCGCCACCGCTCGGCAGTACCGACGGGGGGACCGAGACCAAGGCCAAGAGCGAGGGGCACAGGAGCAGCAGCAGCAGAATGTCGTCACGATTCGGATACGGCTACGGCTACGACGCGGGCACCAGCGGGGGTTCTGGCGCCGGCGCGGCGGGCAATCCGATTCCGCCACGCGAGCCTGGAGCCAGGAGGAAGAAGCTCGCGGCTATGGCCGGCTCGGTCTACCGCGCGGGCGTGGCGGCCGCGTCGGAGATCAAAGAGCAATATAATAATACCCGCATCCGGGGTGTCGAGGTCGCTGATCAGGTGTCAATTCCCGGCGCGTTTCCC
>Ga0247760_1001684_pt1 | contig 19423 bp, 3 predicted proteins | sample UWRJL171409R4_FD_179936 | JGI IMG/M metagenome (GOLD analysis project Ga0247760, IMG submission 179936) | Plant litter microbial communities from Arlington Agricultural Research Station in Wisconsin, United States - UWRJ-L171-409R-4 | ecosystem: Environmental > Terrestrial > Plant litter >... | reverse complement strand
AGGAGTCAGGACGGGAATGCCTCTAGGCTAGAGGGCCTGTACTGGCTTACAGACTCTAAAGTCCTACTAGCTTTCAGACTTAAAGTCTAGCGCTAGTAAGCTTACTGTGTAACAGTTACGGAAATTAGAGGGCATAATATTATTATAACCTGCACCTAGCATAGACCTGAATGGCTAGTTAGGTTAAGACAGAGTATATAGTAGGACGTTAAAGATTAAGTAAGCGTTCTGAAGTCAGCTTATTAAACTAGCACTCCTAAACGGGGGTATAATGTCACAATAGGTCGCTATCACTATAATGCACAGAGGTAAGTCTGAAAAGTAAGATATAAATGAATAATGTAATATTAGTGTAAGGAACTAGAAGTCCCTCACAGCCATTATAGTCACAATAATAACTATCTATATTAGTTATTTAAGAGGTGCTTCGTACCTTACTTAGTGTTACTTACTTACTTACTTAAAGACTAAGCACTCTATCACTAAGCACCTTCTACTTAGTAACCTTAGGAGTGCTTAGTAGCTAAGTGCTAGCGTTAAGACTAAGTAACTTTTAATTATTCGTAAGGGCTTTAGGTCTTTACACTCTTAGTCTAACCCAAAACACTATGTGCACTGTTTCTTATGCGGGGACTTAGTCGGGCCGCTCCGGCTCTGATGACGGCCTGTAAGGTCGTTATAAATATAGTATAATGATGATTATTCTGGGGGTCCTCTAGCTTTAAAGAGGTGCGTAACTTTAGTCCTCTTATGGAGGCCTAGCTAGCTTACGTAACTACAGCCTGTAGGTTTGTAAGATATCTGCGACACTTCCTTTATGTAAGTTTAAAATAATTTCATTTTTCCTCCTTTATATCTTCTCTCTACACCTAGCCCCTTCCTTATTTATTATTATCTACTTCCTCTCTAGTGATCTCCTATATATAAGACTTACCACTACTAAAAAGCTTAATCAAGATTAGGTTCCGCATACGATAATAATAAAAGTATATATAATAGTTATCCTTCTCTAGATAACAGTTTGTATAATCCTATAATTGCTTAGCTAGTAGCTCAGTCCTGTAAGTACGCAGGAACTGCTGGAAGTCCTAGATATAGCTTAAATTAGCACGAATAGCGTTAAACACAGAACTGACTTCCTTCTATTCACTATTAGGCTCATTAAATAGTAGAACTAGACATCCTATTAAGTAGTTAATAGTAATTTCTTTATAAGCTCTACAGTACTTAGAGGCTTTAATATAGTTTAGTAGCAGCTTTGTTAACAGGATAGCGTTATCTAACACTTCCTTTAAGGTAAGAACAACTGTAGTAATATAGATAGGTAATACTGCAAGTTTAAACAAACAACTATAACTGATAATCTCTAAACTATTACAGCAGCTAAAGCAAGTCTGGGATGAAACAGAACTACTGTAAAATGTCTAGCAGTCAGCACAGAACATATGCTTGCAGAAGAGAGCAACCCCGGCATATAGCTTAATAATTTTGTTTAGTAATGTATTTAACTTAATAATGTCGAGTTAAGTGTAGCAGATTAGATATATTACCTGCTTAGTTAGCTAATTCTTAATAAGACTTAATATATACTGCATTACTTAATGCTATAACATAAGAGTTATCACAGAGGTTGCTATTATAAATGTTTAAGGAATGGGAGTTTCTATGCTAGTAGGTTAACATAATTATATACTACTTTAGCAAGCTAGCATTATATAATAAGTAAATATATATATAATGTACATGTGTTATAGCGGGTAATTATAATGACAATAAGTAGTATAATAACAGTAAGTGTATAGGTAAACAGAGTAACAATAGTGTATGGGGAAACAGAGTATAAAGGAGATAAACAGAGTATAAAGGAGAGCTTTTTTAACTTGTAACCCGAATTACAATGGCGATATTGTAATAGTGGAATAATAACTATATATGTTTAGGGTTAAGTACTATTTCTGTTATACTTATAACAGCTTTAGTAAGGTGCTTGTTAGGTTGGGTTAGTTCTAGCAATTAAGGTACGCAGGGTAAGTTACGTATACTGGATGTGTTGATTATTCATCATTATCTGCAGCGATAATGGGCCACTGTATTACTATAAGTCTTTAAGACTTAGTATAGTTGCTAACATTAAACTACTTGGTATACTGTAATTTATTAAACTAAGCGGTTTAAAGTCTAATTATATCACATTCTGTATGTATCAATACTGAATCCAGAGTTAGGAGAAAACTTTATTACTAATCTACCTTAAGTTAGTAGCTTAAGTATAGGTTATTTAATAAAGAGGTAAATAACTCTTAAAACGTTTACTTATTCAGATCTTATTATTACCTTACACTGTTCCTTAATTCTTTATCGTAGCCTGAGTAGTCCGGCGGCGCTGCGAGGGAGGAGGGTTGCTATTGTCCGTTATCTTTCTCTTGGTAGGTGTCTTCTTTGCTGTCTTTGATCTGAGTCTCTTCTTCGTACTGTTTACCCGTTTTCCCACCTTTTCTATCTCCTTATTAACATTATCTTTCTCGAAATCCTCTTCTTTATAGATGATGTGCTTAAGGGGCTTAGCGCAGTTAGTGAAATAGGCGTAATTACATTTAGGTTCGTTAATAGGAGGACGACTGTACTTCTTTATAAGTTGAATCTTTTTACGTTTGATCTCCGGAAAGACGTTAAAGACAGTCTCCTACATTATAATATTGGGATTAAAGCCTAATTTTATAATACGTGTACTATTAGCTTAGATAATAGGGTTTCTATCCTTATTAAGCTTATTCTAGATATGTATATCGATAATAATAAGTCTTAAGAAACTTATGTATAGAAGGATAAGCTGATTCTTAATAAGGTCTTCGATATTAATAACCTTTACTAGGTTTACTGTAAACGCTTTAAGACTAATGTCGATATCCTCTCCCTTGTTTCCCTCTTCTAGTAGGTTAGAGCTTAAGAGGTAGATAATGGACGAGTAGATCTTGCTGATAAATAAAGCTCTGTCGCTTAAGTAATTGTGGATGGATTAGGGTGGCTTAACCGCTTAACTGAACTGGTTTACTGGGATGGTTAAGCTGTGTTTGGCGACCTTGTATATAAATAATAACTTTAGGACCGGGTTTTTGACCTTTACTAGTATCCGGGGGCTGATTTCTTTAACTTACTGATATATGTTAGTATAGAATTAGGTTAGTAGTAAACTAGTTAGTATAGTTAATAAGTACATTAACTAGTCTAATGTTAGGTTTACGTACTTTGCGCAGTCTGCACTTTATGAACTACTTGTTGATAGTACTGACGACGATGGGGAGATATTACTGGATAGGCTTTGTCTGTTTAATACAGTATAGTTGACTAATATACTGTTAGATAGTTGTTATATTCTATACGAACCCTGCTTTAATGTTATAGTTGTATTAGTAGTGTACGTTAAGTCTAGCGTTAGATACTAATAAGTTTAATATTAGTATATTAAACGTAATATTAGCTTGATTCCATTACTTTATGATAGCTTAACGCTTGTTTATCGAGAGTCTTGAGTGAATAGACTTAACTTTAAAGTTTACTTTAGCGAATATAACAGTGACCTTCTTATATTTAGCTGTTAGTATATCTATCTGTCTGAATTAGTTAGGGGGATATTAAACTTGTTAATATACTTATGTAGTATACTAGCTGGTTTAATTTTAGCTTTATTAAGATGTGGTTTATTTACTGTTATATAATGGGGCTGTTTATCACAATCAGGACTTTAATGTTTTCTTAGTTAGGTTTAGATTAGATCTCCATTACTTATTAGAGATAGTATAACTTGATCAGTAACTTGGAGCATACGAAAAAGAGGAAGTTAAGTTAGTTTTTAAGGGGGATATAGTTATTGTCCTTGTTTAATGTTACGTATATATAGTTAATGTTACTGTCTGTATTATTATATATTAATAACTAAACGAAATTAATACCGAGCTTCGTTAAGCTTAGGCTATTAAGGTTAACCTTTATCTGTTACTTTAGGTTAAGGGCCTTGCTGAGTGTGGATTTAGATACACGTTTTACCTTTTTTACGGTCTTAAGATTAGTGATTGTTCGAATCTCCTCCTCCGTTAGCTGACAGATAGGATCGTTACGTATTATCATTATATGTGCGTGTTTACTTTAAGCTTTTACTGTGGTAGCCTGGAGTAACGTTATATTAAGTGTATTAGTCTAGTCTAGATCTTTCTCTTTACTTTTCTTGAGATTACTGTCGATATGATTGTTAGTAATCTGATTTATCTCCCCGAGCGTAATATTGCTTAGAATTTTATCAGTATTGTCGTAAATAGTGTTATAGTCTTTGTTATATCTAATAAGAGTCGAGTTAATTTCTAGAAGGCTTAGTCTGTCTTAAGGATAATACTTTAAGTTATTTAGTAGGGTTATAGGAGTGTTTATTCTCCTGTTAATAATAAACATGTTATTTACCTTTAAGATATTTTCGGCATTAAGGTCGATATCCGCCTTACCAGAGTCCTAGATATTATCTTAGTAAAAAGGAATTAGCTTCTACTAATACTATTTATACTCTTAGTAGATATTACGTAACTTTATAACAGTATTGTTCTTATCAGCATAATATTTAATAATAAGTATATCGGACCCCTTCTTGTATGTTAGCTTGTTACTTATATAATAAAAGTTTAGATTAAGCTGGAATATATCTAGTATCTTTACTGCAGTAGCTTATATTATTAAGTTAAAACCTTTCTAATCCGTAATCTTATTTTAAGTAGGAGTTACAGACGTATTACCTTATGATATTTTCGGGATAACTTGCATAAGATGTTAGTATTAAGAGTTAGAGTTACGCAGATTAGTAGCTTTGTCGTATATTATAAGTTAGAATTTAAACTTCTTGCTTTTCGTGATATAGGTATCGATATAGTAGACCTGGTAGATTTTAGACTTCTGGCGTTCTGATATAGGGATTATAGTAAGACTAGTTACATATTAGTAGATATAATAAGGCGATTAGAAAGTAAACTAGTTAAAATACTAAAATTCGTATATTAATTAGTTTACTTTATAATAAGGCGGGGTGTAAGGATAAGATATGCAGTTAATATTTACTTAAGGTATCGGTTGAGGAATGATCTGTATCTGTTTACTTCGATATACTTACTATAGTTACCCTTAAATTTCTTATTAAGTTTACTTAACTGTTTAACGTACTTCTTATCGCTATCGTTATTAATATTACTCTTGTTATCTACCTCAGTAAGCTTACTAGCTGCAATGTTTAAATTACCCCCGTTATCCTCAGATTCGCTACTAGATCTTATATTATCGGAACCCTTAAGGCTAGGGGTTACCGGGCCTGTAGGAGTAGTAGAGATCTTTAACTTCCAAATTACATATTGGTTGTGCACTTATCGTCTAGCGTATTTAGACGTGTCTATATTGTGCTTAGTCGTAGTTATCTAGCGAGCAGTTACAGTAATATATACCGAAATGTATACGACTAGTACCACTTTAGGGTTTTTTATATTATTTACATAACTATAAAGGTTATCGTCTATCTACTGCATATTCTAAGTTCGCGTGTAGTAAGGGTTGTTTTGTGGAATCTAAGTAATATTTTAGTAGAAAACGCGAAGCTTTAACTTAGGGAAATTCAGGTATAGTTTATTAAATGTCTGAATAACTAAGGGCGTAGGGTATAAGTATAAGGTAGGTTTAACTTTAATCTTCTTACTTACTTTCTTCTCTTTAATAAGTTAGTGGTAATATATAAGCATTACTAAGGTTATCGTGAAGGTTTTGCTAGTACTGACCTTATTTATACAGAACTAAGACCTGATTGGCGAATTAGAAAGGTTAAACATAACGTACGTATCTTTTATAATTAACTTTAAGTATTAAACTAGTTAAAATACTATATTAGTATATTAACAGGTATAATATGTAACTTACTGATTATCTAATAAGGGAGAAGATGTTTTGTTCTTTTACAGATTTCCTAATTCCGAGCCCAGCTATACTTATTCTTTATCTTCTTATAATTGAAATATAGGGAGTTCTTAATGCTCTTATTAAATACCTTTTCGAAATCGTCTAATGTAACCAGCTCTAGGTAATTAAATACTATGCTTAGGATAGTTAAGTTATTATCGATACCGGTAAATAGATATACTTATAATAATAATAACTTAATACTGTATAATCCTTTAAGTCTGGCCTTTATTAGCTCGAAACGCTTATTTTATAAACGCTCGATTAGATAATTATCTTTATTATATTCTAGCTTAGCATTTACAGGGATGTTAGTAAGATTTTCCAAAATAGTTATCTGTAACGTAATAAATTACATTAAGTTGACTTTTTACTCAGTACTAAATAAGTAACTAAACTAAGTAGTAAAGGTCTTATCCAGCTTATAAACAATAGGTTCTAAGAACAATCCTATACACTAAAGGTTCTTTACTAACGAAATCAGTACTGGGATACTGATAGGTTCTGTATCAGTATTGTTTATAAAGTACTAACCTTAGTTTTTATTTATACGAACTGCTGAGATTTCGGCCCTAGTAATTATTAGGCGAAAACGTTTAATCTAATTACTAAACACCCTCTTATATCCAAATTTGTTAATTAGGGACGTGGTAGACTTACCTGGTATACGTATCGTTAGGGAGTGGAGTTACAGGTTTACAACACCCTATTTATTAACCTTACTTAACTTATACTGTTCCTCGTTAAGCTATTTATTAATAAATATTATACTTATTCTTATAACCTTAAACGTTAAACCTTTCTTAAGACCCTTGCTATCTAGAGGTAACTAGAACATGTATAAACGACGTTTATTAAAGTATAGTAGATGTAATATAGTACAGAATTAATTATTAGTAACGTAACCTCCCTATATATCTAGAGTACCGTTAGGATAGCAAGTGTACTAAGGCGTTGCATTCTAATTATAGTAAGTCTTTACGTTACGGAGATACGCATACAGTATAGCGATATTCGTTACCATGATGTAGTATTAGTGCTAGGCTTCTTCGCTAGTTGCATTAACGTTACCGATATTACCTTACTAGATAAAGAGGATTGGGATGTTCTCTTCCATTTTAGCAAGTGCCTTTAAGATTTTACCGACCTCGGGATAGTTAAACATAATTAGAACATTTATGTAAATATCTATCTACACCTTTCTAATATACAGGTTGCTGGGAAACGATTCTTTACTTAAGGGGTTATCGCAGAGATTACCGTTCTTAAATATTATATCGCTATATTTTAAGAAATACTAAAAATTAAGGTAATCCGTAATTAAAAGATATATAGTTAGTAATCGTCATTAGGTATTAAATTAGTTAGTTTATTAGGGAGTGGTAAATATTAAACCAGTTAGTTTATTAGGGAGTAGTGAATATTAAATTAGTTAGTATATTAGGGAGTGGTAAATATTAAACCAGTTAGTATACTGGTAGTAGTATATTAACTGGTTTAATATGTAACTTACCTTTAAGGTCTAAGTATTTAGCTAAGTTAGCCTTATCCTTGTATCCCAGTACAGCAGTAAAGTCTCTATCATTTCTAAAGCTATTAGTATCTAGTACGTACGTAAATATCTAACCAGGGAGCATCTTATCTTAGATCTTAGGGTACTCTTTTAAGAAGTTCGAGGAGATAAACTTAGACTTATACTTAACTATCTTATATGTAATGTTTACGTGTTATACAGGTACCTTTATACAGTATAACGCGAGAGCTGAGATATTATAAAATCTAACGTGGGGTATAATTATCGACTTGTAAATGAAGCTTTTCTCTCTACTGGCCTCCACTACCTTATATAAAGGGTAATTCCGCATATTATTTATATTATATCTCTGGATTGTTAGCTTAAACCCCTGCTGTATTGTGGTAATGTCCTTCGAGACTGAAAAGAATACCGTTTTCTTACTTCCTTCGAGGTCGACATTCGTGCTGATGAACATCTATTCGGCCAATTTCTAAGCCTTTATATCAGTAGCATTTATACTAGCAGTTGCTTTACCTTTACCTTTAGCTTTAGCTCTAGCAGCCTTCGGAGGTATAGTTACAGTTGGTAGGGGTGATGCGAATTAAGGTACAGGGTTGTGATCGGCAAGGTACAGTGTCGCGATCGGTAAGGTTAAAGTCTAGTTAATTAATAACTGAACTTTAATAAACCAGGTTAATTAAAATAAGTTAAGGGTAGAGATTAAACTAATTAGTCTACAGAAATCAGTATACTAATAAGAGTCGTTAGTCTATTCTCTGGAAGTTTATAGTTTTTTTTTAGGGAGGTAAGCGTAATAGTCGCATAAGGTAGGGGTAGGGTACTATTTATACCCTTAGGGCTAGTAAAGTTCACACTTATAGACTAACTAGTTTAATCACGGCTTAAAGTTCGCACCCGTAGGTAGACTAACTGGTCTAATCGTTACTTTTAAAAACTGGTGTGCTTTTGGAGCAGATTCTCGCCTTTCAGTAGGGTTTGCTGTACTACACGTTTGGTAAGGATCCAGTGCTCTAGTTTGTTCAGTTACTAGCATAATCGACACTTACATTACTACAGGCTAAGGGGTCTGTAATGTTATATATTTAATAGAGGTTTGGTATATTAGTTTATTCAGTTCCAGCGCAGTAACTTAATCGGTTATGATAGTTTAAATAATGTTTCACGTGTTTTACTACAGGCGATATAATATCCTAGGTCTAATATTAACTGGTAATGCTATCTACTTCGCCTTACGGAGCAGCTGAGTGCTGTAATACGACAGGTTGGCCTTTGCTTATAGTGAGATTTACAATGTTATACTTTTAGTAGAGATTCAGTATATTCACTTGTTTAATTCCGGCAGTGTAATTCACTTGGATCGTCATGGCCGAGTAGTGTTGCTTGGCATAGTGGGCAGTATTACGGGTCTAGTGTTAGCCTATCACATCCCTTAGCTTAATTTAGATTAGAAAAGTGGATATGTCTTAGGGTTACCACATCTAGCAAATCGACTTAAAGGGGTCCACTATTGCTTAAGTTTAGCGAGAAACGCGACAATTGATGTAACGGAGCAGTTAGTTATTAGTTTATAAACTTAATTACTAAGTGTTCCACTCTATATTTATACCATTATTTATAACATGTGAAAGATAAAAGTTCCTTTTTAGTAGCGCTTTATAATACCGTTAGGTTAAGCTATTATCGTCGGTCTTTATTATAGTAAAGAAGGTTATTATAGTAAGAAGAAACTTTAGGCGATATTAAAGATAAAATATAAGAATATTAGGTACGTTAGTATTACCATTATTTACAGTTCACAATAATAATTTATTTATTAATTATATCTTATATCTAACTTAAATCTAAGGTGCTGTTACTGCTAGTGTAGTTAGTTGTATAAGGGGAGTTATACGTTTATTAAACTAGATATTAAGTTTATCTATCGATAGTGACTTTGTAATAATATCGTACGTTAGTATCTAAAGTGGGAAACTAACCTTAACTATTAGTATTAACGCGCTGTATTATAAGAGTTGGAGGCAAGCTTTACTAAGCACCTAGGTATAGCTTTTAGTATCCTGTAGCTATACCGTTACGTTTAGTAGTTTTGGTATACTGAGAGTTTTACTAGCCTGTTACACATCCTCCTCCTCTTTCTCCTTCTCCTCCTCCTCCTTGTCCTTATTACTACTGTCCTGTATAGTTACATTATCTACTTCCTGATATAGCCTGCTTATACCGTTGCTGTTAGGACTGAGGGAGCGGTACAACTTCTGTAAGATTTTTTAGAGATTGTTACTAAGGAACGCTATATATAGCTCTTATCTTCCGTTATTGTAGTGGTATATATTACTAGAAAGGAATTACTTAGTTATATAATTACCCTTACTCTTTATGTAAGAAGGGGGAAATGTAAGGATAGTTAAAGGGAACTATATAACCTGTCTAAATTTAGAGGTCCTCTTATTACTCTTACTGAAAGAGAAGAATAACGTTCTTATTAGGTAAGGTAGGATCTATTAGGTAAGTAGGACAATGTAGTAGAGGTCTTAAAACTATTTATTAGCTGCTGTTACTTTAAGGAAATAGTTAAGTATGTTAAATATCCTTTATATTACCACCTGGTAGTTCTTTGCTGACTATACCTTCTATACCCTTTAATCCTACTACTTAAAGAGAAAGTAGATAAGCTCTTAAGGGTTAGTAATGTTAGCCTTATTATTATAAATAAGGTAAGGATAGTAAGGCTTCTTTAAGGGCACGTTCTTATTAAAGAACCTCTTAAATATAGCACTTTAGTAATATATTAGTAGCTTCTGGTTAAGACCCTGGTTAATAATAAGGACTAGCTCCTCGAAGTTCTTATTCTGGCGGGTTATCTTATTCTAAATATCTTAATCGAACTGGTAGAGCATTAGATATGTCAGATACTCTATCTACATAGCTACCGTTACTTCGTTACCCTCGATTTGCTTATCCTAATACCACAGCTAGGTTTAGAGTAACTGTACTTAGATATGTTAAACCTCTTTAACTGCTTGTTACTGCCTGTAGTACTTAGTATAGAGTAATAGGTTACTAATAAGGAGCCTTTAGGTGATTACTCTTGTAAACTACTAGAACGGTTACTAGAATAGACCTTGCTGCCACTACCTAAAACCGTAACGGACTATTAAACAATATATCCCTAGCTTTATCTAACGCCTTTCTGCTAGCTAAGGTATATTTAGGTTAGCTACACCCTTACTAAGAGCAGCAGTACGATTAATAATAATACTAGTTAGTATATCTTCTTCTAACTTATTACAGGATATTTACTCCCTTTAAGTCTACTTATCCCTGAAAAGTAATAGCTCCTTATAAATACTATTACTGTTATAACAGTAGCGAAGGTATTGTAAGGCGATAATTATAAGTACTGTATTAGTAAGTAAGAATATAAGGCCTGTTTGGCTAAGGATATACTTAAATAGGAAGTAGTGGCGGTTAATTTAAGTATAGAGGAAGTTAAGTATAGTAGTGGTAAGGATTGCGAACTAGGCAAGGGGGTAGTTAACTGCTGTTAGATTAGGTGTATTAACGTTATCGTTATTAAGGGTGTCCTAGACTTAGTATATCTCCTGGAAGAGAGTTATTATTATATAGTACTCCTCTCGCACACCGTAAAAGCGGCCCTAACACTCCCGTATATTCAGGGCAGCGCGCGCTTTTAAGAGTAAGTAGCTCTTCTTAAGGGCGGCTTAGTAGATAACAGTGGCTTTACCTACTTATTAAAGCTGCCTAATGTAAAGGGGGTTGATGGTTAGGTTCTTGTAAACAGGTAGCTGTAAGGTGTAAACCTTCTGCGTATCGAACAGGGCTTTAAATAGGTTATACTACTGTAAGTAGATAAGCTTACTGCTAATCTTTACCCCCTTAAGTGCTAAGGTTACCGTTATACTGCTAGTCTTCCCGGTTATAGCTTATAGGTAGAAAGTTACTAACGGCTTAGGTATACGGGGGCTGGGAGGTCCCTTATCTTCCCTGTTATCTTTACCGCCTTAATGTCTCTTTAAGCGCTTCCGTTACTCTTACCTGCCTCTACCTTTATTATTATTAAACTATACATTACTTTAGGCTATTATTTGCTTTACTTTAGCTGCTGCTTAATTAATAGCCTTATTAGCTCCCTCTTTAAGGGACTTAGGTAGGGACGTAAAGGCCCTGTAGTAGTAAGGACTAGTAACTTCACCTTCTTTGTCTAGAGGTGTGCTCTCCTCTTTACTACTTAGGCTGTTACTGTTCTTATAGTTACTATCTTCTAGGTCCTACGTAACCTGCTCTTCAATCCACTCCTCCTAGGATTTAAGGATTGCCTCTAGGTAATAGGTACGGTATAAGTATATCTTTACTACCTTATTTACTACGTTGTATAGTAGGGCAGTTAGCATAGTAATAGTCTGCTTCCCTAAATTAACGAACGTCTTATTGTTATTTAGGAAGTGGAAGTTAAAGTAAGTCTCTTAGTGCTTTAAGAACCGATTAGTTATAAGTTTAAACCCTTTACCTATTACTGCTGCTTTATAGTTAACTAATAATATAAACTAAAGCTTAGTGTTCTTATAGGTAATGTAGATAATAAAGTCCCTAAAACGGGAAAAACACTTAAGGTTACTCTCGATATTTACCCAGATACTATCAGTTAGCGCCTTAAAGTGTTACCCTCTTAACGTAAGCCTTATATACTGTATCCTCCTTATGCCTTAAAGTATATTATAATCTTTACTGTTATTACTGCCCTCTCCAGTAGCTGTACCTTAAGGGTAGGCTGTCCTAGCTTCTCTTAGTATATATATAAGATATGCTGCAGCTTAGTAACTTTATAGGATATACTGGGTAATGTTTATATTATAGACTATTATATTATTCTTATTAAGTATTAAAATAGCTGTAAGGATAGTAGGAGTTAGTATAGCGTTAAACTATAAGCTGTACTGTTTACTTAATAACAGTATTAATATAAGCTTACAGGCTGGATTGTTAACGACAGTATTAGCTTACGGCCTCTCGTTAATAAGGCGCTTATATAGTTTAGGAAAGAATATATATATACCTATCACATCTTAGTTTATCACTTACTTAAAGCTGTAATGTAAGATATAATATAACAGTATAGGGACTTATTCCTTTAATAGTAAGTCTAATATTATTAGGATAGGGATATTAAGATAAACGTTAATAATGATATTTTTATTATCGTACCTGTCTAGGTATTAGCGGATCCCTTAGTAGACAGTAGTAAGTGACGTCTTAAACGTATATATACTGTCGATATTGTAAGATATAAGTAACGGGAGGGCAGTAGCGGTTATAATGCTGTAATGTACTGCTATATAGAGGTGTGTCAGCATGTCCTTATCCTTCTAGCTATCGTAGCCTTTAAAAGTAACACAGTAGTTGAGATTAGAAGGGTATTTAGTAAGGCTTAGTTGTCTACTGTTAAGTATGTTTAGTATTAAGCCCCCTTTTACTATTATAAACATTACAGTAAAGTCTTAATTATCCTGTTAAGGCTGCCCTTAAGCTGTAAGTAATAGTTTTAGTTACTGCTACAGCCTGTTAGTTATGTTTATTAATAAGCTGTAATTTAATAAGACTCCTTTACCTTAGTAAAGTGTTATATGCTTAAGGGAAAGGGGGTTAGCAGTTACCTTATATACTTTAACAGTATAGGTAAAGAGCTATCGTAACTGCTATATTAAGAATATATAAAGCGGCTTCTTATAGGTTAGTTAGGCGTAAGGTAATCTTAGTGGGCTGCTATAGGTTACGTCCTTAACGTTAGCCTCTACCTCTTTACCTTAGTTACTGTGTAAGGGCAGTTTTTAACGGTCTAATATTAACTTTACCGCGTTGCTTTAGACTTATAATAACTACTTACTACTCTAGCTAGATAACGTACCCTTACTATTAAATAGTAATAACCTGTTACTACTCTTAGCCTGGCTGACGCTCTTAACCTTATAATTACTGCTACTTTACAGTATAGAGGGATATAGAAGCGATGGAGACTTTAAGGTGTTACTTTAAGCTTCTAATGCCCCTTTACAGTCTTAGCTAAATAATGTACCCTTATCACCTCTAAATGGTAATAACTTACTACTGCTCCTACTATCCCCTAATAAGCTGCCACTTCTACTGCCTCCACTAGCTTAGCTAATGCTCTTAACTTTACCTTTATTACTGCTTTATAATGTAAGATTATCTAGTAGTAAGGGGGGAGGCTGTAATGAAGATAGGAGTTAGTGTTACTAGGTAATAATAAGAGTAGGTAAGCTAAGTTAAGAGTAGGGCAGCTTAATGCTTACCCTTACTATTATATTACAGATATTAAAAGTATTAGCTAATATACGTTAGGTAAGGTAAGACTGTTATAAGGTAAATAATAACAGCTTACCTATATGTTAGTTACTAGCAGCTGGTAAGGTAGGCTGCGAATGTTACAATAAGCTATTGCTTTCTTCCGTTTGGTTACGGTTATCTTACATACTAGCCACTATCGGCAGGAGGGTTAGTAACTGTAGTGCTGACAGGTATTATTATTATAGTAAGTTACTAAGTTGTAAGTTATTATAGCTCCTTATTATTATTAAACGGATGTTATAAGAGCCGATTACTGCTGCTTTTAATAACGCCTTTTTACTAGTTGGTTTAGGGGTTTTCTTATTACTAAGAACTTCTTTGTTTTTCTAGTACTTTAGGTCCTTATTATCCTTAACTTTAACTAGCAGTTACATAGCAGGACTTAACAATAGCTAATTATGTAACATTACTGTAAGTTCTGCTTCTACAGTCTCGCACTTTGTAACCTGTTAGGAGAGGTTTTGTGGTGCGTTCTTAGGGAAGACGTTATTAAAGTGGCTACTGTCTAAAGGCTTTTTAAGTTTTAGGAGGTATATCTCTTCTACCTATATTTCCCCAGAAGGTCTTTAATTACCCCCTTTAGTATTAGCTTATTCGTATTAATCGTTACTATTAGTAACATTTTAGGTTAACTAGTTTATATTTTCTTATACTGTAATTACGATAGATAGTTATTATGGGTAAGTGGCTAGTGCTGGTTATTACGTCTAATTAAAGAGGTTATAATATAATAGGTATGTTACTTAGGAAGCGTACTTATTACTGCGCTAGCGTTACTCTCCCTCCCTCCTTTTTATTAATAGTAAGCACTGTAAGTGAAAACCTAAACTAATCGTATATAAGTTATTATAACAGTAGGAACTTAATATAGGGGTAACTAACTAGGATAAGATTTAATATCGGTACTGTTAGTTTAATTATACCGGTATTATCTCTCTTGATAAGTATAGTAAATAGTTACTGAAAGTAACTTTACGGTAAGTTATTAACGGTAGTTAGACACAGTAATAGAGTTAGTAGTAGCGTATATAGCAGAGGAAGACTACTATCTGCAGCAATGCTGGTAGCTAGGTTAGTTATTTATATTTATATTTATAAGGGGGCTAGTTACCAGTAGTTAATTAATAGTCTTACAGAAACGCCTTTACATTACCTCCTTGCTTAGTTAGCCACGTTACGTTAGTTTTGCTCTCTTCTAGCTACTTTTACTTCCTCCTTAGTAACGTATAACTTAAGATAAATTATGTTACATTACTAAGCTAACTGTAACGATAAGTGTTAGTTACGTAAACTTACTGATAGAGCAGCTTAATATATTACTCTTTAACGGCAGTAATCTGTTAGTGTGTAGCTTTTCGCATTTTCCAGAAAACCTTCTTCCCTTTATAGTCGATTTAAGGTGATCCTTTAACATTAGCTCCGGATAATAATAAGGTATCTATCGTCTGTGTTTTTATAGTTATAACGATTAATAGTATTGCGTTATTACCTTTTTTAAAACTATTTAATAAGCTGTGGTTACTAAACCAGTTAGAACAGTTATTTTAATAAACTAACTAGTTTACTAATAGTGTAGAGCCTTTATCTATATCTCTCTATATATAACGTATATACAGTGTTACTTTAGTGAAGCTCTGCTTAGTACTGTTAATATGTATACTGAAAGGTGCCCTAAACATTAATATCTATTTATATCGTAAAGTTCTATAACGTAACACTTTTGCAATTCCTATACAAATATATTTAAATTCTAGTTAAAGCTTCTTTATATATTATCTATAATGTGTATTAGTTTTAAGGATATTTAGATATAAACAGGAAGAGGAGCTAATTTACATATTAAACCTTTATAATTTATATAATGAAATACATACTTTTTCCCTCTATTATAAACTATATTACTACCTTTTTTCAGATCTCTTAGAAAATTAAATAAAGTGATTAAAAAGGACTAGGGTATTCTTCTATATAAAATATGTAACCTCTAGCCTAATCGTTAAAGTGTAGTTATTAAAGAATTATAAATATAGTAATGATTTAAGTAAATGTAAAGTTTAACTGCCTATTACGTTACGGATAATTACTTACTTATAAAACAGTTTACATCGTTAGAATCCTTATACTCTTACCTCTTTATTAATATAAGACTTACTTTAGTAAGATATATATTATATAGAGAATATTATAATTTCTCTATATATTTAGTAAGGGTAACGGGGTTCTTTAGTCTTAGTAAGTGCAGCTTAAAGAGTTATATGTGTAGCCCTATATTAATGGGTCTTTGCTAGATCTTATATATATAATAAAGACTAGTATAATAACTTTAACAATAAGGTTTAAATAGTTAAAAACCTGGAAGTTATCAGAAAAAGAAGAGTCTAGGTAAAAGATAGCAGTAAAAAGCTTCAAAAACTTCGTAAATCTTACTTAAGGGAGTCCGATCAGTTCTTGACCCACAATATCTGGAGCACGTTTATTAAAAGTTAATAACTACTTAATATAAGAATTCTAATCTAAATATATAGTAATAAGAAGTGGTCCTAATACGTCTACTACGTGACGTATAAAGGCCTTAATAAAGCTAAACCTTCAGCGTTCCTAAGGATTAAAGTAAGAGGATTTAACGTACATTAAATAAACTTACTAGACTTTTAGATTATGCTGTAAAAGTATCTAACTTAGAATAAATGAATCTAAGAGATGCGATAACGTGTATTAAACAGACCTAGACCTACTGGACTTCCAGATCATGCTGTAAAAGCATCTGACTTAGAATGAATAAATCTAAGAGATATGATAGCATATATTAAATAGACTTATTAGACTTCTAGATTATATTATAAAAGTATCTAACTTAGAATAAATAAATCTGAGAGATATAATAACGTTTATTAAACAGACCTAGACCTACTGGACTTTTAGATTATACTGTAAAAGCATCTAACTTAGAATAAATAAATCTAAGAAATGTGATAGCGTATATCAAACAGACCTACTAGACTTCTAGATTATACTGTAAAAATATCTAACTTAGAATGAATAAATCTAAAAGATGTAATAACGTTTACTAAACAGACTTACTGGACTTCTAGATTATGCTGTAAAAGTATCTGATTTAGAATGAATAAATTTAAGAGATATAATAATATACGTGTTAAAAGGTATTAAAGTGTTAAACTCAGATAATACGTTACCTAGTAACTTAAGGTGCTTAAGGCTCAGCATACTGGAAACAGCATAAGGGTTATTATAAAGTTACCTTTTAAAGGTCCTTTCTAACAGGCAATATTACGCCTTCTTATATTGTAAAAAGACCTTTTTCCGTTAGGAAAAGGTCTTCTTACATTATAAAAAGGCTTTTTTCCGTTAGGAAAAAGCCTTTTTACATTATAAAAAGACCTTTTTCCGTTAGGAAAAGGCCTTCTTACATTATGAAAAGGCCTTATTACATTAGGAAATAACCTTTTATTACGACCTGCACCTATTATAAGCCTTAAAAGGACTGGCATAAGTTAAGATAAAACGTATAGTAAGACGTTAAAGATTAAGTAAGTGTTCCGAAGATGGTTTGTTAAGCTAACACTCTTAAACGGGGGTTCAATATCACTATAAGTCGTTATTACTATAATAAATAAAGGTAAGTCTAAACAGTAAGATATAAATGAATAATTAAATACTAGCGAGAGGAACTAAGAGTCCCTTACGGCCATCTTAAGCACAATAATGTTTATCTATATTAGCTAACTAAAAGGTACTCTATACCTTATTTAGTAAGGTTCTGCTTAGCGAGGGACTAAATACCTTACTACTGAGCACCTCCTACTTAGTAACCCTGTAAATACTCAGTAAGTAAGCAGGTTTATTAAGACTAAGTAATAACTAATTAGTCGTAAGGGCTTCGGGTCTTTATACCCCTAGCTTAGTGCGCAGTATCGTATATGCTGCTTCCTTATACTGTTCTTTCTACAGGAGTTTTGTTAAGCGGTACTGGCTTAAGTGACAGCCTGTAAGGTCGTCTAACCTTCTTATATTAGGAAGACACCTTCTTATATATATAAATTAGCTATCCTATTATAATCCTTATACATATTATCATTAGAATAATCCCATCTTTTATTAAAAGTCTTAATAAGTTAAATCTTAATGTTCTGTAATCTATATTAACTGCCTCTGCAGCTCTTGAGTTATTTATAACTTAACTGGAGAAGAAGACCTTTTAAGATTAATATCTATTTTATATAAAATGTTAGGAATCTTAGAATCTGCACTTACTTTTTGTTTAACTAATATATTAGTTTAGCTTATATTTAAAGACTCTTTTTCCTTTAAATGCCCTATAGTAAACTAGCTAGTTTAAAGTGCTGTAGTTTATTAACCCTTACCTTTTAAAGTATTAGACTGTAAAAGGTAGTTCTATATATATTATAATAATAATTATAGTTATTAATAGTAGTAATAATGTTTTATAGAAGTGGTGTACTATAATAGTTATATACTAATGTTAATAATAGTTATATATGTTAGTATTAGTTATAGTAGAGTTAGAATATGCATACTTAAAGGTGTATTTGGTTTTTATGTAAGTAGGGAATCTGTAGCTGTTAGCCAGTGCACTGTAACAGTAGTAATAGCTAATAGGCTAGTAAAACGTGTATACACTAAGCTGCGTTTAGTTTTTACTTAGGTAGGAAGTCTATAGCTTTTAGCCAGTGCACTATAGCAGTAGTGGTAGCTAGTGGGCTGGTGGAACGTGTATGCATTAAGCTTCGTTTAGTTATTGCTTAGGTAGGGAGTTTATAGCTTTTAGCTAGTGCATTGTGGCAGTGGTAGTAGCTAGTGGGCTGGTGGAACGTGTATACACTAGGCTTTATTTAGTTATTACTTAAGTGGGGAGTCTGTAGCTTTTGGCCAGTGCACTGTAGCAGTGGTGGTAGCTAGTGGGCTAGTAGAACGTGTATACACTAGGCTTCGTTTGGTTATTACTTAAGTGGGGAGTCTGTGGCTTTTAGCCAATGCACTGTAGTAGTGGTAGTAACTAGTGGGCTGGTGGAACGTGTATGCATTAAGCTTCGTTTGGTTATTGCTTAGGTGGGGAGTCTGTGGCTTTTGGCTAGTGCACTGTAGCAGTGGTGGTGGCTAGTGGGCTAGTGGAACGTGCATACACTAGGCTTCGTTTGGTTATTGCTTAGGTAGGGAGTCTGTAGCTTTTAACCAGTGCACTGTGGCAGTAGTGGTGGCTAGTGGGCTGGTGGAACGTGCATGCACTAAGCTACGTTTAGTTATTACTTAGGTGGAGAATCTGTCTGTTTTAGGTTATTGCTTAAGTGGAGTATATGTAGGGTCCTAATATATGCGTGAGTTAAACTGCTTTAAGTTATTGCTTAGGTGGAGTCATTGCTGTTTTAGGTTATTGCTTAAGTAGGGTTCTAAAGTGGGGCGTTTTAAGTGAAAAAATGAAAAACTTGCACTTTTTAAGAATATTTAACTAATTAACTAAAATAGTTAGCGTAAAACGGATTTAAGTTC
>Ga0247760_1001679_pt1 | contig 19480 bp, 14 predicted proteins | sample UWRJL171409R4_FD_179936 | JGI IMG/M metagenome (GOLD analysis project Ga0247760, IMG submission 179936) | Plant litter microbial communities from Arlington Agricultural Research Station in Wisconsin, United States - UWRJ-L171-409R-4 | ecosystem: Environmental > Terrestrial > Plant litter >... | reverse complement strand
TCCCGCTCGCGAAGGTCGCCAAGGATGTTGAGGAGCGTATTTACGTGTAAAACGCGCCTAAAGTTCTAGCTAGCGCTCAACGAAGTTTGTGAGCCTAGCGTATGCCGAGAGGAAACCCATTACGTTCGCGTAGCAATCGGTTGGCCATATCTTTTACGTAACAAAGCCGAGGATGGAATGCGCGTGTACATAACTTAATTATATATTAAATAATCGTATTCTCTTCTAAATCCGTAAGTTTACACGAATTGGCTGGAATATCTCGTCATGCAGGCATACCGCGTCGGCGACGCCCTAGGGTCCTGTGATCAACCTTACAGATCTTTGCTGCAGCTCGTTCGCTTAGATTTTTGTCGTTTTGAAGGCATTAAAGGGCTAAGATAATGTTGGCTTCGTCTGAAGTAGCTGGCGTTTTGGATGATTGAGAAAAGTGCAAAGGCGTCGCGTTCGCGTAGAAAGTGGGTCACTCGCTTATCACGCACGTTATTGTTAGTTGAGCAACTTAGTTAGATGAATCTGAATTTGGGATTTGTATAATACTATGCTATGTATGCTATTTTCAGCGCGGAAGTTGAACTGGGAGTTAACTATAGCTGTTACAAAGTACTTGAGGCTCTGAGATAACCGAGGCTCGGCTAGTGGGTGGATGTAGCAGTTAGCTCTAACAAGGAGGCTGGTGGATGTGGTACAAGCGTGAGAAGCTGATTACGTGGGGTTTACTTTAATGTTGTAACTAAAGACTTGAAAATATGTGGATTGGCAGTTTGAGAATATGAAGCAGCTACTCCATATGCTGCCGCTTGTGACTACGGTCCTACAGACACACTAACAAGCTAACGACAACCACGTATGCGCTTATCTATGAGATAACCACATACTTCCACGGCACTGGCTTCCCGTTTGCTTGAACACAATTGCCAGCTGAGTCGTACGAGAATGTGTCCCGCATGTAGGCCGCCAAAAAGCATTCTCCGACGAGCTTGTACGCAGCCTTAGAGCGCCTTAGAATGTAGCACATCTTTCCGCTTTCGAGAATAAATATCTCATCCTTCTCCTGCATCGTATGCGGACCGAGGCCCGGTCTTTTCCCGCCGCTGAGAAACAGGGTCCTGCTTTGGAGTCTCGAGAGAATCTGCTTCAGAGCTTTACCCCGTGTTCGTGCAAAAGCATCTGGGTCTGAGACGGCCTGCATCGCTGCGGCCGACACCAAGTAGCTGAGATTTCCAAGACCTACGGATTCCACGTGCGATATATTTTTCACCAGCCGCTCAACAGCCTTAAAACTTTCTGTTGAATCGATTAACTGTATGAGGGTGGCCAGTCCGCCATCGAGACTGTCGTTGAACGTGGCGCAGATGCGGTCCACGCGACCAACCGACACTCCCCGTATCCTCATCATCCGGGGCCCAGATTCATGGGGAGACGAAACGAACTCGATGTGGCCAGGGCGGCGGCCCCCAGCCCAGCAGCTCACGAAGTAGTAAGCCTTTTTCTGGGAAGGTATAGTCCAATTGGGTGCCCACGACGGCAGGCCGCTCATTGTGCTGTGGCCATAGGCGTCGGAGAGCAGGCCGAGCCCAACCCCCTCGAGCAGATATTCAGCCACGTCAGTGAAGACGGTTGCAGGTTGCCGGTTGTAATCGATGGCCAGCCTCGAGTCACCTGGTGCCGCGCGGAGGAGTTCGAGCACTGCGTATATCTTGTCTACTGGGTCGGTTGAAGCACAGTCCCGCGCGTTGCGCAACTCGCCTAGGAGGGCGTCTGGCGTAAGGAGGGGCTCGGGTGACCGGACCTTTCCAAAGGACATGACATATGGGAGCGGTTTCAGATCGCCGATCTGAGAAATCGATGAGGTATAGGCCCTGTGAAACGTCTCCCGCCAGGGTGTTATCCGCGAGCCGCAGAGAACCAGTGCTGATTTTGACCACGCGACCTCCTGAAGCACCCAGACCCGGTGAAACCACGGGCGATTTAGAAGGGCTTTCACCGCCTTGATCTCGCCGTAGCTTAGGTTGTCCGTGATAAATGGCCTGCCCCCCTTGGCGTCATCCTCGAGGATGCAAATTGCCTCGTCACTATCGGTAGATCGCTCGCCGAGATAGACAAGCACCCGCAAAGCAGCCCTGTAGATTCGGTGCATTATCCTGACTTGAGCGCTCCTCTCTGAGATATCCGACTGGTTGATGCATATGGCGTCGATCCATATAAGCCTCTCTTTGTCCGGAAGTCGGAGCTGCTCTAGGGCTTGAGCGCAGTTGGAGGCAATCCTAAGAGGTCGGTCCAGCGCGGATTGTGCATCAGACAGAAATATCGTGTTTGTATTTTGGGCGTCACCCCAAGCGTAGGACAAAGCTTCATATGGGACGATAGGAGGCATCTTCTCGCACGAGACGCAGGTAGGTTGTTGAGTTTCCAGTTGAATACACTCGCAGCTAGGGAGCACTGCATGGTCCAGAATTCCCATAATAGGATCCCCGAGGAGTCCTGGTTGTAGACGAAGGAGTCGGATTCCATTGGCTTCAAGAAGCTGTTTGTATTTGAAAGGCAATTTGAGATCCCGTTGGTTGTTAGAAGTCGTGTCTTGAACAACCAGACCTATCGGCTTCTCTCGCATTGCCAAAGGGGATTCCAGTCCAAATTCTGGTCTCTTTGAGTCGTCTGTTGCCAAGTCATTGGTGTGGAACTGTTTCGCTTGACCTCTAGTTGTCTTGCCCACCTCTCGAGCCCTGGTTGGAAGCGGCACAAGCTTCGCATACAGCTTAGTCCATTCTCTTGCTGTTTGTACAGCGCCTGACTCGTCTTCTTTCCATCTCTTTCCAATTTCAACCACCAACGGCTCATCCGGATTGGGTGACCCCAGGAGGGCTTGAATGGTCAATAATGTCTTACCTATTGTGAGGGCCCCATTCCAGTCCTCTTGTCGACAGCAGAACAGATCAGAATTTGGATACTACAGTCGAATTACTGGGGTTGAACCTACCATTGAGAATATTAAGACAAATCTGCCCCTGGTCGTCGATATTGGGGTGATAGATCTTCGTGAGAAAGCAAGCCTTCGGCGGCTCCAGCGGATAATGCTCTGGGAGAATGAGCTCTAGTTTAAAAACGCCACCTAATCGTTGTGTCAGTTCTTGGTCTGGACTGTTCCATCAGAGGCTAACTAAGTGAACCTTCGTATGGCGATAGAATTGGGCCTTGGATCTCGGCATCTAAATGCCTAAGGTTATCTTGACGGGGCACAACTGTAGTGCCAGGGGTGCTGTGTAACAGTAAGCATCGTGATCGAAACGGAGGTGGTAGGTCAAGCGTGACAGTATGAGAAGGGTGCTAACGGGTCGCTGGCTATCCGTTCCAATTCCTTCACAATTCTCTTTCGAGACATAGCCACGGGTACTGTCCGAAAGAGCTGAGAGTGAACTTGAGAAGGGAATTATATTGGCCGGAGGTACCACTTTATCTGCCTTGAATAATTTGGGGAAGGGAAGCCATATAGGGGCATCGCGTTGCATGTCAGCATAAGGGCATATATCCTGTGAGCATTGAAAAAGATGCGGTTTGGGAGCGGAGGCCTGCGCCCACTTAAACTGTGGGGTTTACCCCGCCCCGACGCCACCCTTTCGCTTGACTCCATCCTTCATCGGTTTGGCAGGGCTCAGACAGGCAACTGGGAAGCCCTTCCTGGTGCACTGCGGTTTCGAAATGCAGCACAGCTGCGCTCGTCGACGTGGCACCATCTGGCCCGCTGCCATCCATACTTGGCAGCAGAGAGCGCAAGAGTGGGATGACGCCTCGAGCTTGGGGATATTGATTCAGGGTACTGTTCACACTTATCGGACCTGACACTTACAAAGATCGACAGCGCCGATCCCGGTTCTTGCCGAAGCCATCCTTTGAACCGTAGGTTGTGCGTATCCCGTGAGGTTTGTCAAGTACGATACCCTTACCTCGAGTAGTACTCCGAGTCCTAATCCCATTACATCACCCTACTATGTAAGACACTTGGAAGCTTCCTCGTGTCGATGGTGGCGGAGAAAGCGAGGTCAGTGACACGCAGCTGGCACAAGTATAACCACGCAAACAGCCTGCCAATCAAATACCGAGAACAGGCGCCATCTACTCGGCTCCCCAACTCCGACAATGGCCCCTGGGCCCCTCTCCGCATCCCCGGTGGCGTGAACGGAGCTTGTAGTTCTCTCATTGGCGAGCGCAAATGTGACGAACACACGAGGCGCCTGCGGGTGTTGCTTATTCCAGGAATATGGTGTCGATTCGACACTCGACGGTAAGTTACACAAAATAATACCATGATGCCTACATCTTGTTGAAAAGTCCATGCTCCCTTTCTAACAACATCCTCAACAACATATGCCGAATTAACCTCGAACACCTTCACTAATTCCCGTCAAAATCTGTCATTTGGCTGCTCGCACGTGTTCGGAACCTTCGGAGTTGTTTTAGGCAGCCACTGCGCTGTGAAACAGATCACCAACCACTCACCCTTCCAAAGGGCATACCCCTCCTCTTGGCATACATTTCATCCCAACTATTAACCAATCATTGAAATGTCATAGTGACTCAGGCTGGCGTGGCTTGTATTCATTTTCAGGCTCAACCTTGACTAGGATCTTCGGGTATACGTCACTTTCAGAGCCTTGCGAGACTGTACATTTGGATACAAAAGGTGATCCCCTTCCCGATCCTGGCGCAGTAGCTTACCTTTGACAAGTCTGAGGGGATTCTTTGATCTGGTAGGTACTTATTCGGTATCCACCATGTTAGGCAGGAGACTTTCCTTTGGAGATCAATTTCTAACGTTCCAGTGCTAGCACAGACAGAACCAAACTTCCTCAATCTACAACACTACATCTACAAGATGGGCAACCAAGTTTCCAAGGGCAGAGGCAGAGGCGTGGAAGGGGAAGAAGGGGAATCCGGCTCCTCGGGCGGTGACTCTGGTGGTGGCGGGGGTGGTGGGGGTGGTGGGTAAGACACACTTGAAATCACGTACGGTTAAACAGGTTTTCACTCTTTTAAATACATCCTCGCATTTCTGTCGCCACGATATCCGCCTGTGATATGCGACTCGGATATCTAATCCCAAACCACAATCGCAGTATCCATACAGCTACCACACCAACCACAGTCCTTGTCACAAATCGACCAGTCCATACCGCCGCCGGACCCCATATACCTGGGGCGGTAGGAAGTCTTGTCAACTGCCCACGTGCCCGTAGCGCCGTCCGAACTCGAGCTGCTCGCAGTTCCCTTCTTTTTGGTTACGGTGCGCTTGGCCGCCCTCTTGGTCGTGTCCTTGTTGTGAACTGCCGAGTTGAGGCGATGGTCTCGGAGACCGTTGGCGCCACCCTTGATGACCCGGCCGCAATCGCACTTTTGTTCATTTGCCTTATCACTCGAATCTGCAGTCAACGGGATCGGGGTCAGGGTCGGGCTTGGGGCAGCGGGAGGCTCGCGAGGGCGATACACGAGGGCAACTGAGGTCTTCGGCGGCTTGGATTTTCTGGCACTTGTGCTTGCGTTAAGCTGGACCGTAGGCTCCAAATGCTCAGGCGACTTGACGTGCTCGAAATAGGCGGCAGCATCCTTGAGCCACTTGCCACATCCACATCGGATCGTGTTGGTCATTATCACGGTTCAACTAGGGTTGCAAAGTTGGTTGATGATCGTGGTGTTGTCACGTTTTAACACGGGACAATGCGGGGTCGTAATCGGGGGCTTCCAGGCCAACCGATAAGGAGGAGCCCCGCTTGGAAGGCGGCCAGTCAGGGGCGACGACCATCACTGTGGGGTTAAATCTATGCCCCCTTCTAAGTCGGGACAGGAGCTTGCACCCAGACGGGATTGTACCTTGGGGGAAGCTATCTGCCGACAAGGGGATTCCAGGCGCAGGGACCTTATTGGTAGGCAAGGGGAAACGGTGGACCAATTAGGAGGGGCCCCGAGCCTGCAAAACCCCGGGCACGGGGAATATCCCCGGTCGCGGGGAACATTTCGGTCGGGGTTATATATACGCGCCGTGACACGGCCTAGGTAGAGACTTGAGCTTACGGGCAGTAAGGTCAATTCGTATCATTCATTCAGTAACCTTTATCTCCTGCAATCTTAGTGATCCACCACGGGCACGTCCTAGGACCTGCCATCTGAGCACTTGTTACTCGTCGCATACAACCGCTTCTAGCTATCCCTCTTAGTCAGGACCCTTACAGGTCACGGGTTACTAGGGTTGTTACACTGTAGTCACAGCGTGTAAAGCACTGTAACCACAGGGTATTAGACCCATTTTTAACAATCCCTAATATCAACAACTAGTAATAGATATAAGCATTACTAAGCGGAAGGCCTAGACGAATTGTCCATGAAGTTCTGGGTAGTAGCTATTGCGGGTACAAATGTCCCAATTTTAGGCCCCTTACACAGGATCATTTTTGGGCCCTTCGGCTAAAACTGCACCTTCTCGGAATGCTATGCTGTTGTTCAATGGGCAAATATTAGCCGAAGCTGAGCCGGGGCTGATTAAACGTGATGAAGACGCACGTGACTATGAGCAAGGGTGTTTGTCGATTTTAGGGTCGTGAAACACCGAGTGTAGCAAGGCTTAAGTAGCCACTCGTCATCCTTATCGGCTCGAAATCACCACCTTCTCAGATTAACTAACAGATCTTGGAGGCCACTTACAGGCAAACTTCTCGACTTAAGTCCAAGGTTGGGAGACTCGTTGCTAGCCCGAGTACTCAGATTAAGAACAGTATGTCCTAAGTCCTCGTCCTATAGCCAACATTAAGGTGAAATTTAGGAAGTAACCGAGGCAGATAGTGCCGGATAAAACCATTATAGCCTGGACTCTTCTCCTCACCTGCCATCAGGTTGTAATAACACAACCGTTTCTCCTTTATGGTCTCCTTTTGGAACGATGCAGCTCTTGGCACACGGATCCGCTTGGATGCACTGGGAATAGCTTTCTTGTAAAGAGATTGGTTAGGCATGAGATATAGACATGCAATGGATTTTAGGGAATGGAGTTTGAAACGATGGCCTTATACGAGATAGCCCGGCGATCTAGGCTGTGCGCAACGCTGATAAGATCAGATGCTCGAACCCAGCGACGAGACTTCCGCTCAGGTTCCACCATCTTCTATCAGACCACTCAGTTTCAGCTATAACATCACCACTAAAATCAGCGTACGATATCAGTTAAGGTCCTCAGGAGACTTGAAATGTGACTTGGATTCTATAGTAGTAGTAAAGCAGTAGGGACGGTCAGCCGCTTACTTAACAGGACCAAAAGATACCTCTCGGGATTAGCAATTACTGTGGGAGTGTCGAACCGCAGCGGCAGTTCTTGGCGCTCAGGCGCGCAGGCGCCTTACCGCTCCAGGCTAGGCTGGAGCGCAGGAGCCTTTTCGTCATGTGCTCTCCTCACACACAGGGAGCTCTCTTTTGTATTTAGTCTGGGAGCTTCGCTCCCACCCTTTCTACCTAATCAAGTCACTTTGCAACTGCACTTCCGCTGCTCCCATGAGCTCCGTACCCTCAGTGAAACGTTCCACAGGGAGCACATGTAACAGGCAAGTAATGTGGCTCTTTTTCTTTTTTCAACCGCTTGATAACCTCCATGTCGTGGCTTTGGTTCACAATGACTTGCATGATGTGATGTTGTTTATGAAACGACTAATTCCAACATCGCACTATAAGTGGGAAACAGTTTAATCCTCTAAGGTGCTGTCAGTTACGCGAAAGAACGGCGCCAACGGCGCCTCAACATCATCTCCATCATGAAGCGGGGGTGGCAGCCCAGTAAATCCTACTTCCTCCCACTCTGGCGACTTAAAAGCATAGTGTGGAAGTTCCACCACCTTCTTAAAGATTTCATCCAAAAGCCCTCCCAGCTCGACCGAATCCGCACGGATATTACCATCAATATCGTCCTCGTCTTTTCGCAAGAAAGTTGGCGAGTTTATCACTATGCGGGGAGGCTCGCTGCTCGTTTCGCTGTCAGACTGCTCAGCAGTTGATGAGTCTTTGTCGTCGGCTTTAACCCTTGGGTCGACCTCGGCGTGCCCCGAGACCAACAACCGATGCTTAATGACCTTAAGCAAGTCGCCTATTGCACCTCCCTCCGAGCAGCGCGGGTCATTGCGCATTCTGCGCATGTAATCCTGGACCTTGGGGTGCACTTTGGCGAGGACTGGGAGACCGTCAGAGCCCCTTCGGTGGTTTGACGAGGTTTCCAGCCAATATCTGTCGATTCCCTCGTAGAAAAGCTTCAAACCTCGCCATCGGTAAAGAAGCCATATCAAAAACTCCAGAAATATGCAACCAGCGGACCAAACATTGTAGCGGCGGGACCTTGGTAGGTCTTTCATCAGATGCGCCTCTGGAGGTTCATACCGGAGGGTGCCATATCCGCCTTCGGCCGTTGCCGTACGGCGCCGAGTCTCTGTAACTTCAGAATGAAAGGTTGCTGAGCCCAGGTCGGACACCACCAATGTTCCAAAATCGTCTCGTCCCGCTCCCAGAAAGCGAAGGATGTTCTGTGGCTTGAGATCTCCATGGCGACAATTCTCTTGCAGGCTGAAGTTGTGAAGGGCCACAATACCGCTTGCGATGCAGTTCATCTGTTTCACAGCCCATGTGATTAGGTTGGCGTTTCGTGGCACTGCATTCTCCAAAGCCCAAAACTGACGGAGATTCCCCCCATCAGCCCAGGGAAATAACGAGCAGTACATCCCGCCTTGCCTGTACGTTGCGATGCACCTGATGAGGTGGGGATGATGTAGCCTGCTCAATTTGGCGAGGGTGGTGGCTTCGGGTGGATACTCGTCGATGTTGCCAGGGTAAAGCTCCTTGATCGCTACCTGGAATCTTGCACGTTTCCCGTCGGCCTGCAGCATGGTCAGTCTTTTGCCCGGATTGGGCATAATATCATTATACTTACACATTGGATATGCGCCTCATGGATCTCGGCTTTGTAGACCTTGCTATGATAGCTGAATATGACTTCTTCTTGTATGCCACTAGCTGGTGGCAGGAAGGGCAGTGGGCTCTCCACGTGGATGAAGCGATCGAACTCGTTCTGCACTATTTTTAGCGCAAGTAGCCGCCATTGAAACTCGCAGAACATAGTAACAGGACGGCGACGCAACTTTTAGAACACAAGCCACTTTGTTTCCAAATTCAGACTGTCAGAGGCGTGGTTATACGACCTGACGATACCACCAGGCTTCTCGTCACGGTCAACACCCAGAGGAAGGTCCGCGTCTCTGAGGCCCGAGACTGCCATATCTTCAATAATGCGAGTTTCCTCAATCATTACTAAGATTGCGAATATCTTTCTGGCATGCTTCGAAATGTATTCCAAAAGCGGAGCGCTGCTTGAACCTCTCACCCCTGCGGCCGAGAGCTCGGACTTGATAGCGTCCTCGACAAGTAGCGCGTCCAGTTTGTCGAGCGGAATGAAAGGTCTGCCATTGATAGCTGACTTGACCTCGGATTCATAGAGTTTGTCGCCTAATTCTTCGCGGGGTCTCATGTCGCCCAACTCTCCGGCGGATCTCATGTCGCATAATTCTTCGCCGGATTTCAGTCTGATGGGCCGGGACTGTGAGCGACCTCGCCAGATCAGCAACCTCAGGCTTGTCAAAAACTTGAGACGGCTCATTTCTGCGGCTGCCGACTCGGAGACTGAGATACCTAAGGTAGGTAGGTAGGTAATCGTTGAGGTACTGGGACGTCAGTGGTTTTGTTAGGACTCGCGGCGCCCCCTTCGCCGGAAAGAACCGCATTGCGCGGTTGAAATTTTGGGATGATTTGTGTGTGAGGGACTACCCCGCCTTTACACGTGTTCAGTTTTTGCGACGTCGTGACATGAACGACTGGAGAAGAAGCTACCATCGCTTTTGTGGAGACGACAAATCAGGAGCTGGATCAGGCTCCGTTGAGGGCTTTTTGAAGGCCTCAGGCAGGCGTACAGCAGCACGAGACGCTGGAGAGAGGCAATGGAGTGCGGGGTTCTGTGCTTCTTCCAGTCTTCCTCAAGTTTCTTCACTGGAATGCCTCGACTCTTATCCGCTTTGACTCGAGGCAGGGACCTGTGATCAGTCCAAGCAGAAACATTCCGGCTTATAAGGCTACCCTAAATCACCTCCACTGCACTCAACGAGACTCGCAACTCGAAGGACGGGGCACAATATGTGGCTAATCGAGGCCGACACACTCAAACTCAAGTCGTTTCCCAGCTCGGAGGCTTTGGAGTACGCTATCCTTTCCCATACTTGGGGCGATGAAGAGGTCACATTCCAAGAATTTGCCGCACTCGGAAACAAGTCAAAGGCTGGATGGGAGAAAATCACCAAGACTTGTGAACTCGCGAAGGTAGTAGGCCTACAGTATGCATGGATCGACACTTGCTGCATTGATAAGACTAGCAGCGCGGAACTCAGCGAGGCAATCAACTCAATGTTTTCCTGGTATAAAAATTCGACAATCTGCTTCATACACCTTTCGGCCTTGGCGGACGATCAGAGGGCCCAGCACGTAGGCATTGACGATTTCGCCAAGTACCGGTGGTTTTACCGTGGCTGGACACTCCAGGAGTTGATCGCACCGGCAAACGCAACTTTTCTCAACCGAAACTGGGAATTCATGGGAACGAAGAGAACCCTCATCAGCCGTCTCGCAAAGGTCACCGGCATCGACACAGCTGTCCTCAATGATCTCAGCGCCTTGCCCACTGTTCCTGTTGCCAGGAGACTTTCATGGGCTGCAGGGCGCAAGACCACCAGGCAAGAAGATCTTGCTTACTGCCTTCTTGGGCTCTTCAACGTCAATATGCCTCTTATATACGGAGAAGGACAGAAAGCCTTTATTCGACTGCAGGAAGCGATCGCACACTCCGCGAACGACCTCAGCATGTTTGCATGGCAGCAGGATTCATCCTCGTCAACTCCACTCATCCCAACATACCGCGGTATCTTTGCCTGCTCCCCGACCGAGTTCCAGCATTGCAACAAGATTTTCGTTCCTTATGAGAAAATAAACCAAGAGACTTCCTTTGCGCTTACAAATAAAGGACTCAGGTTTGACCCTGGGATGTTTATAACCGCAGACTCGGACGATACTTGTGTTTCGGCTTCTCCGGATCTCCTCATGGGCCTGGACTGTTTTGAGAAAAGTGATCGCACCTCAAACGCCTTCAAGTGGGTAGCGATACGTCTACGGAAGCTTGGAGGAGACCGCTACGTCAGGGTCCTTTCTTCCAAACCCTTTTACACTCAGTCCCGAATTTCACGACTCAACTCCACCCACCGAGAAATCGCCTATGTTATCCCGTCTCTCTCTGACCGGGACGCGGCTGTCATACACACCAACACAACCATTGGAATATTCTATCACCAGGCCCTCGGCGGAGTTATCACTCCGACTATTCGTAAACGCCATTCTCCACAGGCTTCCCGCCGAATCCCGTTCGACGCCATTTACATAGCTGACAGGTTTGGCTCTCACGGGTTGCAAAGCTGCGTGCACTTACACTTCCTCACCGTCAGAACGACCAATCTCTCTACACACCGAGTGGCCCTAGTGTGTGGCTTGCGAGTGAAGCCCGAGTCACCAAGCCTCGAGCCTTGGGCTCTGCTCTGCAGCAAGAACCGCTTTCCGCCGGATCACCCCATTTCCAAACACGGCGTCTTTTTTGCTGCCGATGAAGGCAATGCCGAGATGTCAATTAGTCGCCAGGATCAGACCGAGTTATTTCGCGACTATGTTTACGAAACTTGCTCGGACTCAGGGCGGCCGAGCCCAAAAGAAATAGACCGCACCGTTGTTCTAACGAGGAGTTCTGAAGATGGCTCAAATTCTGAGCCAGACTGAGCCAGACTGAGCGAGGGGGTCACAGTTCTGGGCTGCCTCGGCTATAGTTGCCACGGTGCGGCTGGCGGGAATTCGCAGAAGCCGGCCAGGAACGTCGATGCGCCTTATGAGCCGCTTCAGAGATGGGACGAGCAGTACACAGCTTTATTTCCGTCCTGGTAGTGGAAATTCATGACTCCATTTCGATACCACATGAGGTTGGGACTGAATTCGAAATTTTCCTCCCGCGGGATGGATATGGCTCTGCGCCAGCGGGCTTCTTCGACCTGCCAGACGATTCAATTCTTCCATTTGCCTGAAAGGGTGCGGCGCGCCATGGCTCACGAAAAAGCCCGGCCACGGATTACGCGTTATCCCGCACACGGCGGGCTGGCAGCAGGTCGCGGTCGATGACGGGCTAGACCAGCGCAGCTGGGCTAGACGAAGCAAATGCTCGATCTCCTCATCCAGGACCTAACACGCTCTCCTAGGCCGAAAGCTTGGGTGATTACCTCTCCCCTTCGTACCCCTTCGCGGCGGGTCATGGCTTCGGGCGCAAAAGGTCCGGTGACGCGAACCCGAGCGGCATCGGCCTCCCGACGACGGAAACCCCTCCAGCCATTCCAGAGCCTCTCCGGTCGCAGCGGGACCTACCATAGCTGTTTTCCTTAATGCTGATCGGTTCTACTACTCCCAGGTCTCTTCCTCGTCCGTCCCCGCCGATTCGTTCATCACCCTCCACCCGTAGGAGTGTCATTTATTTGGAAGATATAGCCATCGAGAATGGTTTTCTTGGACGGTGGAAGGTCAGAAGTCAATTCATTTTAATTCATTATTATATTGTCATTGCAACCCTCAAGCGCACACTCTTCACTTCGCGGCCCCCTTACCATATTTTCCCAAATCCCTGTAGATGGGTTGCTTCCGGAGTTGACCCCAAGCACTTCAAAGGCATGAAACCCGTTATGTATAAAGTAGATGGCTGAGCTGATTCAAAATCCCCAAGGAATGACAGAAAATTTCATCGACACGGACTTGGCCCAGGGCCTCGTGCGATAGATACCTCAGATCTTTTCTCTCTGCATTGGCGCTGCCTCTTTGAGATCAGGGGTAGCCGGTTCCGGTGTTTGAAGCCCTGAAGGTTGAACTGAATTCGCGTCAGCGGGTGCAAGCTGCTGCATCACAGCCTGTTGAGGGCCTGCCGATTGGTATTTTGGGGGCTCGTCGTCTACCGGTTCGCCGCCGACCATTGCGAGATCTGAGAGTGAGGCAATATTTCACGTCAGCGCAAGTCAGATGCTTTTGGATCCCTCTGGTTGGTGAACTGCACTCACCCTTGCGTCTCTCCAACTCGACACGTATCCTGTGCATCCCCTGGCCAAACTGGACAATATCCAACATATCTTCACTGTCCGTATTCTCGATCATTTTATTCCACATCTCCTGGGCAAAATCCGCCAAGCCCTTGGGGTAGTTTGCTTTCGTCGCTCTCATGGCCTCGTCAACCGAGATAACCAGGTTGTCTTCGGACTTGTGTTTGTCAAAAACCCTGTCGTATGACGTTATTTCTTGCTGCGTTGGTGGTCGTGGCGTCTGCTTCTCTTGCCAGGCTTCTAAAGCAAACCTCATGTCGTGGAGCACTTTGGCAAACTCGGGGGGTGTGAATATGCCGTCGCGGTTCTCGTCTGCTTTGAGAAGGATGGGAATGTACACGGCCGAGGGCAACCCGCTGTTGCGGCATCGGGCTTCGGCTTGCCCGCGAGTGATTCTGTATTTCATTTTGGGGTCCTGTTCGTTGCCTTCCTTGGCGACTTCTCGGAAGATGTTGTAGTATCGTTCTCGATGTTCGCGTTCGATTGGGTGTGGGTTGCTTTCTTTAAGAATCCCCAAATAGGAGAACCGAGCTTTGGCTTTGTTGATCCTAATAGGCTTTTCATGCTCCGGCTCTTTCTCGAGGAAGTCTTTGAAGTCGAGAGACTTGGTCAGGATGGCACTGGCCCATTTGGTTCCTATGAGTGTCTTGCCGATGCAAGTGTGATAATAAGAAATGAAATGGTCCCCTTTTTGACCGTTGCCTCGTGGTGTGCCATCCTTGACCTTCACGCGAGACCAACCGTTTGGGAGACCAGTCTTTTGATTGATGTTTCTGTTGAACCGTGGATCAAGCCGAGTCGCTGTGTGCGTGTTCTCGTCAACGAAGAAAAGGTAGCCATCGCGGTCCAGACGGCGGTGCCACCCATCCGGCAGTTTTGCGGGAGCCTTATCGTCTTCACGGAAGAAGCGGCTGGGATGAACTGTCGTATCCATCTGGACTCCATCTTCGCTTCCAAGATAGCTGTAGATATGTCGCCCTTGGCCTGAGACATCCTTCTTCCAGACCCAGTCCTTAGGCATGCTCTGGTCGATAGTTTCGTCGCTATGGTGCGAGGGTAGGCCGCTGTTGCCGAAGTGTGACTGGACGAAGAGGGCTGTGACTTCGTCACTGAGATCCAAGTGGCCAGGCCAAGGGTTCCAATTGGAATCCCTTCTTCCCATGAAGCTGAAGCTATCATACGAGTCAGCCAAAGTTCCCTGTATTAAACTCTAACAACTCTCACAACTCTGACTAGACTCACCCCATTGAAGGAACGTCGATATACTTCTCATTTTCAACCCGCTGGCGTCCTGTGAACCTGGCCCACGATAACGACGGATTGCGAGGCTGCCATGGTGAGTGAGGTGGCCACAGTTGCTGCTGCTGCTGTACGTTGCTCCCAAAGCTTGGATACGGAAGTGTGGAATTAAAATTTTGGACGGTCCTGTCCGAAGGCACCAGGGGGTTCCTCCAGAAGTACAAGCGCGATGTGAGCGGCGGCTTGTTCACGCCACATGCCAGGTTGTTGAAAGAAAAGTAGAAGGCATCATCCAAAGAGCCTTGGCGTTTTGCCTTTGTGCGATTCAACGACCACCCTTCCAAAAACGGACAGAGCCACTTGTCCTCCGGAGAGTACTCTCGTTCAATGTCGTGGGGTTGAAATGATGGATGCGCGAGCAGTGAGTTGTCTGAGAGTGCCTCATCGACAGTGATAAATCTGAAGCAGTTCTCAGACCATAGCTTTGGGTAAAACCAATCGATGCCCCATGGATTGTAAACCCCCATGGATGTGGGCGCTGCCGCATCGATGATCCCGACCGTTTCCTCGAGTTCAAGATCTTGGACTGTCTCTTGCGGACCGGACAACAGCTGCTTGAACTTCTGCACAACTAAGCTGCGCATGGTCTTTGGTTTTGACAGCAGAGTCGCTTCAATCTCGGCGTTCCTGAGTTTCAATTCCTTGACAAGCTCACTCCACGCGGCATCGTCAATGTTGTCGATATCGGCGTGATTCCCGTTCTTACCCTTCTGCTTCTCGGCGACAAGCTCGGACAGCAGGGATGCAGACTGGTCCTGGATGCTGATGCTGATGCCTTGTAGGAGCAAAGTCAAAGACTTGACTTGGCCCATCATGGTTTTTTTGAGGTCGTTGCAGTCGTTGACGGTGAAGACGCCAAAAACTAAACGGCGGTGGAGATTGCGCAGCGATGGGACGTCAATGCCATCGTATCTTCCGAGAATCTGTTTGACCTTTTGGAGAGAATCCTCAATCCGGTTTGCGAGCAGCTCAATTGCTTCGTAGTCCTCCTTTTCGATGGTGCCTCTGCGAACAAAGGCCGAGGGTTCATTTGGACGGCATCGCCGTATGGCAAGCGAGATGCTGCTGCAGAGGGTCCCCAGCTCAGCGAATTGGGTACCAGCCTGAGTACACGCTTGGTACAGCGTCCAGGCTGTCTGGCCCAGCGTGAACAGATCTCCCAGGGAAAGCGGACTCGACATTGTGGTTTTCCTTGAGAAAGTTTTATGACTGCGTGATTGTGGAAGGGCGCCTGAGAACTGACGCAACAGAGAAGAGACAACATCGAGAGATGACCGCGCGAATATCTATGTGTTGCTTCTCTGCTTCGGGCCATCGAAGCGACGTGAGTGTCGTGGGGGCTAGGCCCCTCTGCAGGAGGGCAGGAGGGGCCCAAAATGGGGTGATTCCCGGTCTCGCCTTCCCCCAAATCTGCAGCTGAAAGACAGACAATCCCATTGGCAATGAACAGCCCTGCAGCAGCGAATCTCAGACAGGAGCGGCGCATTCAAAAAGCCACAGTAACTTTGAATGCAGGAGAGTGTATCACAACCTTGGAGAACCAGTCCAATCACCCCGCTGTCCAGGACACGCCCCCCTGGTCAGTGAATGCAGTGAATGCCACACCAACACTTCGCTCAGCCCGTTTCTTCCAGTGCCATCCTTCAGCCTGCCGAAGTCCATAATCTTCTGGCCGAGTAACCTTCCCGTGTTCCATTTGAAGGCATAGGTAGCGTAGGTTCAATGGCATGCCCGATTCTGCCATGGGTTTCATGAAGATTGATTGCCCTCCCCTTGGCCCTTGCTCGACTTTCAGGACCTTTTTGAGTGCGTAGCCTCGTCACCCCTGCACGACGATTGGTGAGGGCAAAATTGTGCGGGTCGTTGGAGAGGGAACTTTAGGCAGCCACCTAGTGACTTGGGGTGGTGGTGTTGGTGGTCTGGGGACAGGTTCAAGGGAAGGGGGCCTGGTTCGTTTTTTGTCTGGCGTCAGGCCGTTTTTGTACGTAGCGTTGTTTTCGTGCCGGCTCGCGCGCCCCTTCAAAAGGTCGCGCCGCCGCGCTCCCTTTTGACAGGTGAAGCAATCACTTTTGTTTTCAGAACCACAGTGCCCTACGTGATTTCACGTGTGGCCCTCCCTTCGATCGAAGCGGCAAGATGCGATTGGGACCATAATTACCAGAAAGTTCAGCAAGTTCAGAAAGTCCGGCAAGTTCAGAAAGTCCGGCAAGTTCAGAAAGTCAGAGAATCGGAAAGTCAGGTATGATAGCACGAGCCGTTCATTTAGTCAAAGGAGTTCTTTGTTTTCCTAGGGTATTGTTTGTTTTATCGTGCGCATCGCGCACTTGTTCAGTGGTAATAGATATTACGTAACCCCTGTTAACCTAAAATAACAGTGAGGAAATGTAAAAAAAGAATGTAAGGGTGCTTTTAGAAATCCTTTAAGCTACTCTAGTGTTAGAATGTCTTTTAAATACAGTCATTTAATAAGCATTAAATGGTCTTAATGTACGAAATACTCTTTATCTCCTAATAATACCTAGTAGTAAAGGTATTTCCTGAATATCCCCAGTATTAACGATTAGTAATAGATATAAGTATTACTAAGTAGAAAGCCTAGTATTACGACCTGCACCCGACACAGGCCTCGAGAGGACTGGCGCAGGTTAAGACAGAACGTATGGCAGGACGCCAAAGGCTGAGGGGCGTTCCGAAGACGGCTTGTTGAGCTAGCACTCCTAGACGGGGGGTTCAATGTCACTGTAGGCCGTTGTCACTATAATGCACAGAGGTGAGTCTGAACAGTAGGACATAAATGAACAATTGAATACTAGCGTGAGGAACCAGGAGTCCCTCACGGCCGTCGTGGTCACGACGATGACTATCTATACTAGCTAACTAAGAGGTACTTTATACCTGTCTCTGAGGACTGTGTCTCTGTGCTCCTCAGGGGGAGGCACCACAGAGACCTCCTTCTCTATAACCCCGCGGGTCTCTGTCAACAGAGACTCTTCTTACTGGTCGTAGGGGCTTCGGGTCTTTGCACCCCTGGCCCAGTGCGCAACGCCGTGCGCACTGCTTGCTTCGCACTGCCCTTCAGGCGGGGGATCCGTCAGCCCGCGCCGGCCCAGGTGACGGCCTGCAGGGTCGTCACACCTAGACGAATTGTTAATGAAGTTCTGGGTGGTGGTTATTACAGGTGCAAATGTCCCAATTCTAGGTTCTTTGCTTACACGGGACCATTTTTAGGCCCTTTGGCTAAAACTGCACCTTCTCGGAACGCTGTGATGTTTAATGAGCAAATATTAGCCGAAGCTGAGCCGGAGCTGATCTGGACTGATCAAACGTGACAAATAGTGACGTGACTATAAGCAGGGGTGTTTGTTGATTTCAGTGTCGTGAAACAGCACATTCTCACCGCCCACATCGACCACGCGTCAGAGCATAGCTGGCGGGACCTGAGCTCCGAGTTTACCTATATCATTAGGTTGCCATACCAACATGTTGTGCATTCGGCTCCCGCCCTTGCAACCGGCACGGAACACGGAGGGCAGGCAGGGGAATAAATCGCAGCGCAAGTTTGCAGCACCCTCTCCCGATACCACAATGCAGGCCGCCACCACCACCACCCGAGGAATGTGCCCAGTCTCAGCCCCAGCTACCCGGAGTGCTGAAAGCCCACTGTCAAACTAAGGCAGATCATGCGGGGAATTACGAATACGCACTAAGTTCGCGTCACAGCGGGTAGGGAAGTGTGCGTTGGACACGGGAGGCAGAAACAGAGGCGGCTGTTGAACGTCGTACCATCGGAAAATAGCGCCGCAGCGGGCGCGATTCCGGCGTTACACGAGTCGGCGAGTGGGATAGTTGGAGCGTGGCGTTCGTAATACCACAGCTCTGCTTGGGTTGGTCGGTGTTGCAGACGCGGTCGTGCATCCTAGCGGAACCGACGGAGTAGTGTTCTGGAGGACGGTGTTAGTGACAGCGTTAGTGTGTTAGTGGGTTGCGGATTCCATAAGGTTGTCGGTATTTCTATCCTTACAATCTCACTATACCTTTTAATTTAACCTACTATTATCCCGTAACTAATGAGCTTATTTAACAAACTAAAAAGAAGCCGGAAGTCGGAGAACAAGAAACCAACAAGATCATTCGAGTTAGGTGCTGCAGCTAACCCCGAAACTGACTACACCTTGTCTGAAGTGAAGAGACCTTGCCTCATAAGCTCTCCCCACTTTGGCAGCGGTAAAGTTGTCTCGTAATACTCGTCTTCCCTTGGCCACACATCATCCCTGTCCCACGGGAAGAACTCAGGGTGTGCTTGGTGCCTCCTAATGATTTCATTGATGCCCTCAATGTCCCAAGGTTCACCAAAATCAAAGTTGCCACTGATGACGCAATCCTGCTGTCGGTTCACCATATCCCTGAGTAGCTGGGGTAATTCCGATTGGATGTGCGTAAAAGTAGTCATAACGCGACGGAAGTTCATTGGGTTGGTGGCAAGATCCCATGCGGTACTCTTCAGCATTGCCTCTTGGAAAGCAGCATCACGCTGTATGACGCGTTTGAAAATCTCTGCGGATTTTTCGGGCATCAGGCCGCCATCTAAAAGCATAGAATCTGATGATAAAGTGGACGGTGAGCGACTTTCACCTTAGAAAAGCACACGACAGTACTTACAGGCGCCACGGGCATCCCCGCACGGCTAACTACCAGAGCCTCAGCCATCCATTGTGCTACCGCTATGGTGATGCCATCAGCAGGCAGGCCATGGGGAGTATTCCCCCTCTCATACCAGTATTTCCAGTCGGATCTCCATTCCCTGCCCCGCAGGAAAGCATTGGTCCAGAGGCTAACGCGGTGCTCGATTCGAAGCAGCGGACAGTCCTTGCAAAAAGGGATTAGACCTCTAGCGTGGGACTCCGGGAAAGCTACCGAGGGGAGGCCCTCCCATAGAACGACGC
>Ga0247760_1001676_pt1 | contig 19517 bp, 20 predicted proteins | sample UWRJL171409R4_FD_179936 | JGI IMG/M metagenome (GOLD analysis project Ga0247760, IMG submission 179936) | Plant litter microbial communities from Arlington Agricultural Research Station in Wisconsin, United States - UWRJ-L171-409R-4 | ecosystem: Environmental > Terrestrial > Plant litter >... | reverse complement strand
CCACATACCACATCAACAGCCCCCACCTCCTCAATGGCCACAGTGGCCGCAGCAGCAGCAGCAGCAGCAGCAGCAGCAGCAACAGCAGCAACAGCAGCAGCAGCAACAGCAGCAGCATTGGCCGCCACCATTCAACCCGAACCTCGCCAACACCTCGCACTCGTGGCCACAACCATCCCATCAATATTCCAGTGCGAGACATGGACCATTGGTGACGGGGCAACCCCAACCACAGGGCGGAATGAACTACGGCAGGGCAACAGGGCCGCATAACCAAGTGAAGCCGCCCGAGTTGAGCAAAGCGAGACAGCACCTGGGAAAAGCTTGCGGCATCTGCGGAAAGTCGATGAAACTCTCGCTGGCAATGTGTGGCGCCATGTGCTGCCTGGTGAACTGTTTACTCGGTTGTATGCCAGGGGATAGTCCGGGTGGTGCGTTCAACGTCGGTGGTATTTCCATGGATGTGGGGACTTAGATTAAAATAGTTTTCGGTTACCATTCGGAAGCTCCTTGTGTGGGATTTATATACAAGTGTTTAATAATCTAGGGGTATTCTTGAATTTAAAGCCACATCACGAAAGTTTTGTTGCACACCCCACTTTTACACCAAAACTCACCACAACCAGGTGCTAAAGGAACATAGCGAGACCATGCGCCTCGACAGCCGCATCCTCCAGAGTCACAGCAAGACCATGCGGGACACCTCCATCCCAGCTATGATATTCCTCCCCTTCTCGACAGTTGCTGCCGTCTTTGGCACCCGGTTATTTACATCCTCTTCCCCCTCAACACGGCCTTCATCCCAGGGCGGTTTGGCGCAGCAGCCCGTTGGTTCAAGTTTTGATATGAACCCTAAGATTTGGATCTTGTTTGCTATTGCCATAACCCTGACAGCCTTGGGGGTATGCATGGTAGTACTTTTGGGAGGAACGGAGAGAACCTTATACGAGGAGCGACGAAGTAGGTCGGGTTGGCTCCTCAGGTTCTTTGTAGATAGTAACCGTGGGACTTTAGATGTTAATAATACTAGAGCTAAGTCCCGCCACACACGCACCTGGTGAGAGCTGGAGCTGCCGACAGTGCTGTCTTCGCTGGCCCAGGGTATTTCATGCCTCCTGTGGCCCCTGTTTCTGAACAGAAGGAGTGGGCGCTTCCTTTTGCGCTTCCAAACGGCACTAACTGATCGACCCTGTCGTTGATGACGTGAGCGCCTTAGGTCCCAGCAAATCAAAACGAACTGGCTTGTGGGGGTGGCGGCGATTCCCTGCCTGATAGCTAATCAACAAAATGTGACTGGCTTAGTGGTTATTACGTAAAGGAGAGACCGGCCACTTACCTCCATGACGGACAAAATCTTGTTTTGCGTACTCATTCTCTTGGATCCCATCACTGCTAACCCTTCGCTACAGCCGACGAAGAGGGAGACAGAGAGAGAGAGAGAGATATACAGCCCATCCAGCGATGGGGGAGACACATATTTTCTTCATCCGCCACGGCGAGTCAATCGACGACGTGTCCCATGGCCAGTATGTTCCACGCTCATATGTCTGGAAACCGGCGTTTTGTTGTTTTGCGATCATAGCTGATGGTGGCTTGCAGTGCAGGACCACCGGATTCCCCCTTAACATCCCATGGTGCCAACCAAGCCAGCCGACTTGGTGCTTATCTCGCTGGGCGAGCGGCTAGCTTAGGACCCCTCCCTCATCTGTTTTGCTCGGATTTCCAGCAGGCCCGCATGACAGCAGAAGCCATCCGCGATGCGTACCCATGCCCGGATGCTGGGCCGAGCTCTACGGCAATACCCCCTGTGATAGAGATTGTCCAGCTCGGTGAACTCCGTGAGAAGCAGTTTCGCCAAAGGAGCCTGGAAGGTTTAGAATCCACAGCAGTAGCAGCAGCTCGGCATGGGGAGGAGGAAGAGCCGTTCGAGGAAGTAAGCGCTCGGGCGAAACGCTTCCTCGACGCTGTCTTGCTCCCACTGCTCGAGGACCTCCTCCTGTCCAGCACTCGGCAATGTGTTTTCATCGTCGCTCATGGGGGAATCCACTCCTACGTCTGGCTGCAGTTTGTTCGCGTGTTGAGAACAACACTGCGAGTTCCACCGCTCTCCACCCCTGGCGTCATGCGGCTGGAGTCTGTGCCGCTGGACGAATTTCTCAGCAATGCAGCCTACCATGAGGTAATCCTGAAGACTGAAGAGATTCTTCCCGAGCCCCCGTTCAGCGTACAGCCCACCGCCAGTTATATTGGCCGCGCTCTTTCGGTCGCACATGTCACCTTTGCCGCCATCAACTCGGTTGACCATCTTTCCGGACTCAAGAAGACGGGAGGGGGGATAGGAAACTCCAAGTTTGACAAGAAGCAGAGAAAGATAGATTCTTTTTTTTCTCCTCGAAAACGCAAGCCAGATAGTCCAGGGGAGGGAAGCACCAAGTAGTCGGTTTTTTTTTTTTGTATTCCACCGCATCTGTAGGTAAATTCCATTCCATCTGCTACCAACGTCCGATTCGAGGTCATGAATATCGAGGAGTTCCTAGAACTTTAATATCTTCTGGCTTGATAATATCTGCAGCCGCGTGATAGCGGCCGCGCTAACTGGCTGAGCTTCTTCTAGCAAAGTGTACAACTAATTTTCACCGGGAAGCTGGGTTGAGCTATGCAATATTATGGTACTTAACTGCGACGACGGTACTCTAAAAGAGGACATGGCGATGCCTCTTGGGATGCCCGAGGATACAGTCTGGCTTGATGCTGAGGCTCAAACCTCGGAGCCATCCATTTGGACTTGGAAAATGAGCAATAGTGAGACGCTGTACGTGTCGGAAACCATTGTGTTCTGTTGGCCACTGGATGCCGACTGGACGGATGATTTCGCCCGCTACGAGCGTCTAGCTCCCTAGGACCGCTGTGAACAGTTGCTCGGCGATCATGGCCCCGATAAGATCATCAAGGGGCCCAAAGCCTATACTTGCTTCGTCGACATCGTCGAGTACGGGGAGGCGTATCAGGTTATTGGCAAGTTTGTGGGCAAAGCTGGCCAGTCTCAGGTATCGTGGCTTCAAACTCAAATACGCTTGCCTCCTCTTCATGTCTTCCAGTTTTCAATGTGGGCTTGGTTGATTTCTTCTGTCAGGTGGCAGGCATTTTTCGCCAATACGATGATGGATAAGGCACCTAGAGAGATTTATATTTCGGAGCGCATCAACCAATGGATGCGTTCGCCAACCGCCGCGGGGAAGAGTGCGGATCAGAGCAATAGCCCTGGGGAATGGCACGTCCTTGTTCTCCATCATCGTTCTTCCGACAAAGAGTACATCAGCGACGTCTTCATCTATGACATATGTACCCACCGGCTGCACGAGGTGATCCTCGGAATCCACTACCGGAGGATACCCAAGGCGTTGTTAGCAAAGGCCATTTCAAGTAGCGATGCACCTCATCACCGGGCCTTTGAGAAAAGGCACTCCGAAAATATTCCGAGTTCGGATTTTGCCAAGAGACACTACTCTCTCCCAACTTCTGTAGCGGGAGAAGATCCCACCTTGGGACCGGGAACGTCATCACCTCCCGAGGATGACGGTAGCACCTAGGACACCATCTCTTCCCGCATCACTGATATTATTGCGAATCTTTCTGGACTTGAACCTGAGCAGATACGCAACGCTTCGGATCTTGTGAAACTCAGAATTGACTCACTAATGGGCATGGAACTGGCACACGAGATCCAGTCTGCGTTCAAGATGACGCTTAGCACTGAAACCCTGCTCAGCTTGACCGACTTCCAAAGTCTGATCACTTGTGTCGAGAAGCATTCTGGGCTCCCGGAAGCAGAGCAGAAAGAGCAAGCCGGCGTGACCATGCAAATCAATGGCGCCAACAACAGTGCGGATTCCGGATCAACGACACCGCTTGACCGTCCCAAAAGACAACGGCGCCTATGCTTTCGATGCAGTGCCCAAGATATTTGGAGATTGCGAAAGAGCGACAGAAGATTTCATTCGGGCACGACAATGGGATGGCCAAGTATCTAGACCAGATTCTGCCACGGTCAACCGAGCTCTGCGTTGCGCACATTCTTGGAGCATTTGAAGAGCTAGGCTGCGGCATACGCGGCGTGATTTGCGCCGCCGTCCTTGTGGGGACAAAAGGCCGTGGTTAGTTGGGTACGGTCATGTAGACTGGACCGAGGGAAACATCCCTGAGACCGAAATACAGCGCGTTATTAATACGCTGGTGTCTGAGGTAAGGTATTCTCTCCCGCCTCCCGCTTCTCCAGCTCTACCCAGCTCCATCTTCACCCCAAATCCAGCTGACACGGAGAAACGGCGAAATGCGGTTGATTTATATGTCGATTAGTACACGTGAGACACGGTCCTTGACCTTCCAGCACACAATGAGGAAACTGACGCTCTGGAGGTGAGCACTGGAGCCATGACTCTGGTTCCTGTTACCGGGGCACAGGAAGCCTCGGTTCTCATATCGCGGCCCACCTCTGTGTCATGCCGTTCCTTGATGAGGTCGTCTGCCTCAACCGGCGCAGTACGGCAACAGATCCTACCATTCGACAGCAGGAAACGTTGCGCTCGCGAGACATCTTTCTCCCGCCTGAGGCACTATCCAAGCTATGGGCCCTAGAGACAGACACATGCAAACCTGCCTTAGGATTACCGGATGCCGAGTACCGTCTCCTCCGACGCAGCCTTACACACATCATCCACAGCGCCTGGCCTATGAGCATGACGTGCGACATCCACGCTTTTGCTCCGCAGTTCCGCACCATGCAGAACCTCATTCCCTTCGCCGCCAGTGCGGCTGCAACTAGGGCAACCATCAAGGCTCCTAGTCATCGCGTCATTAGCTTCCAATTCATCTATCTCGTCCATCGCCACAATTGGGTGCCACCCGCTCAACCCACATAGCGCAACCACATTAGTGCCCGAGGAGAGCATACAAGTCGATTCTGTTCTGCCGACGGGCTATGGTGACGCCAAGCTGGTGTGTGAACGTATGCTCAATAGGACCTTGCACAAGTACCTGGACAGATTTCGGCCTTCGGTGGTGAGGATCGCCCAGATTTCCGAGTCAGCCAAGACTAGGTACTAGAATCCCGTTGAGCACTTCGACTTTGTGGTCAAGCCTTCTTCCACGCTCAAGGCCCTTCCCGACCTAGATGGGAACACCTTTCTTGGTGCCCTGTTGATGACGTTACAGCCACGCTATGTGAGCTGCTGTTCGTTAGACACAACACCCATCCCATCTACCACATCGAGAATCCCAGCCGACAACCTTGGCGTGACCTATTGCGCCTACTTGCGGACGCGCTCGACATCTCGTCTGAGAATATCATCCCGTTTGGTCAGTGGATTCGTCGGGTACGCCGATTCCCAGGCTCCATGAATGGAGACAACCTTGCAAAAAGACTGGTCGACTTTCTCGAGACTCACTTTGTTCACATGTCGTCTGATGCTGGACGCGGCGAATGCCAAGAGAGCACTTGGTCACTCTACGCCACCGAGACCCAGTCGACACTGATACTGTTAGAAACTACGTGAGAGCAAGGAGGGATATTGGATTTCTTCCCAGTTATTAGGTAACAATAGCCTGCCCCTCGGCTGGAGTTTTGGGGAGGGAGGAATTTCCCTTGAAGGAACAGGAAATGTTGAGGTCTGGCCTGAGATAGGTTTCCCCTTTTTAGTAATGCCAGAAAACGTCGCAATGACACTCTGCTTTTGTTCTGGTTGGCTAGCCCTAACCAAGCGTAAAGATGCTCGGCGACTTATCTCCCAATCCAGCTAGTGACCGACCTGGTGGCGCGCTCTTGCATATAAACTAAACTGTTTGACCATGGAAGCTGGTGTTTCCGCAGCGGTGATTCGTGGCCTGATTAACGCAGGCCGCATTCTTGCGCGCTGACGCAGTTGCCTTCCCCCCGTGACTTAGAAAGCCGCAACGCAAGTGGAAAATTCCCTCACCGCACCTCCATTCAACTCTTCCAGTGCCCGCTCAAACTCACGTATCTTTACCATTGCAGCTAGAGGGCCAGACGACGCGCCGCAGCTAGATTTGGCCGAGTAGGTGCATTTGTTATGTGCCAAGATGGATCCTTTCAGTGCCATAGGACTCGCCGCCAACATTACCGGCCTCCTCGACTTCGGACGGCTCGTGGTCTCTATCGCAAACGAAATCTCGCAAAATGGATCGGCTCATCGCAATGCTGAGATTGAATCTCTTACATCCAAGTGCCAGAGCCTCGCTCACAGCTTGAAGAGCCACATACCGGCATCCCAACTATCTGCTGATCACTTACGGCTGAAAGAGTTGGCCGACGAATGCTCCCGCATTTCAGAGGATCTGCTGCGACTGCTTTCTCAGTTAACGACATCAGGGCCTCAGTCGAATCTGCATATTGTTCGTCTGGCTTGGAAGAATATTCGAAAGAAATCTGAAGTAGCCGAGTTGGAGCGGAGGCTTGGTCAAGCCCGGCAGACATTGCATGTGCAACTCTGTCAAATATCATGGTGAGTACGAGACTTGTTCCACCAGCTGTATGCATGAACATACGAGTGAACCGCTGATCTCTGTTTTCCTGCGCGTAGGGTTGAGACGACCACCAAACTCAACTATTTGATCCAGACGGGAAAGTGCCAGCAGTACGATCTCCAGTCATTAGGTCGCCATGTCGAGAGGCTCGAGGCATATGTGGCGATGAAGAGTTTGGGCCCTGAACTATCGACGGACTTGCAATCCTTTGCCAAAGCCTCCAGCCGTGCAATGGATACCCTAACCCAGAACATAGTGCTGGAAGGCTTGCGTTCACCTAAGATGAACGAACGGCTAGACCACATACCAGTGGCACATGTGGAAACTTTTGACTGGATCCTTCGCGGCAAAGATGCTGATTGCATCAGCATGAGAGATGTAGGAGCAATAGCGCGCTAAGCAGGAGAAACTTGTTAACAAAGAACAGGCGTCCGATAGTCTTATCGAGTGGCTGCAAAGCGGTCGGGGCTTCTTTCACGTATCCGGCAAACCTGGATCCGGGAAATCGACCTTGATGAAGTACATCGTCGAGAACCCCATAACAGAGCGTCATCTCCAAATGTGGGCAGGGGCGCAGAAGATGGTTCTATCGAGTTATTTCTTCTGGAAAGCAGGCACGGCATTGCAAAAGTCTCTGCAGGGTTTGGTGCAGAACATGCTACACTCCGTCCTGCAGCAGTCCCCAGAGCTCATCCCACGGGTGTTACCCAACCAATGGCAAATGGCTCGAGATCGCCAATGCGCCCGGTTTGAATACCGAGATATCCGGGATGCTTTGGATGCCGTCATCCGAGAAGAGACGCTTCGTGGATCACATAAGTTTGCTTTCTTTATCGACGGCCTGGACGAACTAGAGGGCGACCATGATAGTTTGATTAAGACACTCTACACCTGGGTTAACGCCAACCAGAGCGCCATCAAGATCTGCGTCTCCAGCCGCGATTGGCTTATTTTCCGCGAGCGGTTCTCCGGGTGCCCCAAGCTCCAGCTTCATGAGCTCACGCTGCCAGATATCGCGGCATATGTCAAAGCTACGCTTGAGGAGAACGAAGATTTCATGGCCCGTGATGACCAGGAGTCCATCATAGCGCTGGGAAATTCTATTGTTCACAAATCCGAAGGCGTCTTCCTCTGGGCTACGCTTGCGATGCGTACCCTGGAGGCCGGCCTGCTCGCAGAAGAAGAGGTCGAGGACCTAGCGATGAAGATGAATGCGCTTCCGAAAGAGCTAGACCAGCTTTTCCAGTCAATTTTCGACTCCATACTGGAGCGGTCCAACCCGATTGACCGTGCATCTGCCTTGAGAATGCTCGGCGTTATATGGTCCCTCACGAGACACGAATTCCTGGCAGTAGGACCCTGGGATCTTCCTTTGCTATACATATCATTTCTCGGAGACTTTGAACAGAATGGCCGGTTCGGCGAGGCAAGGTCGCTAGGCCATGTCAGTCGTCAGGACATTTCGCAAAGACTTCGCCGAGCACGAAAGAAGGTCTACCACCATTGCAGCGGTTTCGTGCACGTCACCAAAGATGAGACCCGATACTTCAGAGAGGAGACGGTTACCTTAGTTCACCGAGCGATTGTCGAGTTTCTTCAGAAAGATGAGATATACGCCCATATCCGGGATTCGGTCCAGGATTTCGACTTCCTGGGATTGGTGTTCCAGTCTCTTCTTGCCGAGCACCAGCTTTATTTCGAGGGTCCTAGAGCGCTCGAAGAGCCCGAGAGACAGGATGCACTCTACGAATACTACCTCCAAGGCAGCGCGTGGGGCCCATTCGAGTCGGACTTAAACGTCTTATTTCAGATACACCTTTGTACCAGGAATCGGGACGACGGTCGGCTGCATCACATGCTTGAGATGTTAGAACGACTTACGATGGCTACCATACCGAAGAAATCTAGAACTTTTCTCACAGCGCCCATTGCATCCAGCTGGAATGCGACGGGCGAGCCCAACTGGGCTGCGGAATTTTCTTGGGAGCTAGACACTTGGTTTTGTCACCCAGCGGATATCGTCTGCCATGTAGCGACCGGTTACGGCTTTCTTCGGTATGTTCGGGCCAAGATGACGGCTCGGAACTTCGTCGCTGTGCTAGGGCACGCCGGACAGATTGCTAGAAAAGAGGCAACTCCACTATTCATTATTTCCAATCTATTTGTTTCACCCATCGAGGATCTGGCACTACCAATACCTAGCTTGCTTAGTACGCTTGCCTTCTTCCTCGAGATTGGCGGGAACCCGAATTACGATGTTAGGTACGATGACGAATTCGGGAGGCCATCCTGTGCAGCAACATATTGGCAAGTATGTCTCTGGCATGCCATCATTCACGGCTTCGGAAACATCTCGGAATTCATCCTCAAAATCTTTCTGCTGTATGGGGCTGATAGCGAATTTCGGCTTCGCTTTGAACTGCCCCCGCGCCGAGATGGTAGATTTGCAGGGTACGTGTTAGTGCTAGGGGAATTTGGGGCAAACCATACTCGCCCCTTTGGTCCTATCTTTCTCCCTGATTTACCAGACGGAATCACAAAACTCGCTCGTCGACACAGCGGCCTGGTATCCTTACAGGAGTTGTTGGATTTCGAGTACCCTCGCCAATCACGGAGTTTTCGGCTTCTCATAAACAGGAACAAGATACCTAACACCACATCACAACAACAAACATTCGACTTCTCAACACAATTTCTCCGCGATTTGAAGGCCCAATGGGTTCTCAGGGACTCTCAGCAGCTTCTCACTCTCAAAAATCATGAACCGTTGATATCGGGGTGGGTTTCCGAAGATTATTTCCTGGATGATTGAGGATCACCCTATCGGGACTTAGTCGACCCTTATACTGTCAGGAGCAATGAATGCATGGAAGGGTATTAGACCCCTTCCCAACTATTCGATAGCAACAGCCTCCTCCCCAGGCTAGAACTTGTGAGAAGGATCCATAGTCAAGCAGCCCAACTGTGTAGAAACTTGTTCACAGGACGAATTCTCTTGGAGGAACAGAAAATATTTCGGTCTGGGCCAAGTTCTTTCCTATTTCGCAGCGCAAGAAAACGCCACAATGCGCTCATCTTGTTCTGGTTGGTTCGTTGGATGGGGGTTTCGCCTGAACCATACGCCGCCCAAGACAACTTGCGTTCGAGAAAGCCACCCACATGCCGCCAGATCCTGACATTCACCTCCGGAACTGGTCTCACCCAAGTCGGGGGCGCCGAGCAAGTGGCCAACGCAGAAGATATAGTTGTTGTTTCGACTGGGACGAAACACCAGTTCTTGAACAAGGGCGACATCCCTCTGGTGCTGTATACGGTGTACTCCCCTGCCGAGCACAAGGCAACGACAGTGCACAAGACGAAGGAGGAGGGCGACCAAGAGGAGGAAGAGGGTATTTATGTGCCGCCAGAGTGGAGTCGCGGGAGTAAGAAGCAGAATGAGGAGGAGGGATGGGTTAAGGGGGAGTGAGGATGAGCTCTAGGTGCCTACCTAAGTTATTCCAATAAGTAGAATTGGTAACCAATCCTCTCGCTGCACATGCTGTTAAGGTCGTAAACCTGCCTTGTGAGACATACTCGAGGGATTAGCTACCGAAAGAGAGTGGGGGGCATGGGAGTTTTTGGTGGCAGGTGAAGGTCCTCCCGTCACCAACAAGGCGGTAATGGTCGGTGCAATGGCGCACATCACACCCCTGTTGATGCCGTCAGAGCGGCCGGTGAATACATAGCTCCATTGTCGAGCGAGAAGTTGTACCGAGGTGAAATGGATCGCGGAGTGTGATAGTTTGGGAGGGGAGTAGGCCCGAGGAGAAGGAGAAACCGGGTTCTACATCGTATGCTCATGTCCGAAGCGAAGCGGCTGAGCAATGTAAAGTTTTGTTAATTTACATTGCGGCTTCGTCTAAGTGCGGGGAACTTGAGGCTTTGGAAGGCATTGAAAAGCGGGAGACCGACGGGCCACCCTAGGTACCTAGGTAGGGGAGGTTACCTTAGGTTTCAAGCTGTAGCTTCCATGAAAGCAACCATGCGGATTATCTTCATCTTCGGAATGGTATGGCTATCTCAACTGGCATTATGCGCAGATATCCGTGTTTCACCAGGCCTCTGCACCAACGTGTCGTTCAGCTATCCCGGCTGGGAGCTGGCGGATTGGCGCCTTCTAGCCGATGACGGCGGCATGGAATTTCAGCTCACCAACAACGCAATACCAAACACCACTCTCTCCTGCCGCCGATATGGCTCCCCCACGTCGATGCGCTACTCACGCGTCTGCAGTGACCGCCAGACTACGTTTACGTACGATGGCCAATCTTCAGTCCTCGCCATCCACGGATATTGGGCCTGTGACGAGACCAATCTAAAATTCGAGGCCATCGGCAACATCACCCTCGATTGCCCCACCGGGCCGTCCGTCCCTTGCACTTTGTTGGACGCCAGGACCATCCGCGCTTCGCTGCTCGCGCCCGTCCAGGTAAGTCCAAAGCCAGTCCCCGCGCCGCCCGGCGCCGACGCAGTGGGCTGCACACGCAATTCGCGATCGCCTTCTTGGGAAGTCGACGGCCTGGTATCGTACCAGCCGACGCTCGACTCGGTCACGGTCGAGTTTGACCTCACCAACATGGCCACCGGAGACAGACGCCACTGCCGGGTGATGATGTCCCTCGGCGCCTCCTCAGATGGATCAAGCCACGACTGGCTGCCGTGCGATGATGGGGTCTCATTAGCTCGCCCGCTGATAACAAACAGGCATGAGACAGCCACGTACGTTCGACTTGATCGCTCGTCCAACACGCTGGAATTGAACCAGACATGGTACTGCGGCGACCTGGGTGACAGGAACCAATACCGCTTTACCGCTTCGGCTTCCGTCAGTCCCGCTCTGCATGTCAATGGCAACGCGCCGCCCAAGCTGGTTGTCCCAGTCGATCCAGAGGCTGTGAGCGAGCAAAAGTTGCCGCCTAGCACGCTCCAGCGCCCTCGGGCCTTTGGGCGCAGCTGCACCGTCACAATGCTCACCGCCCCACCGCCGGCGACACTGGAGATTAGTGGTTTTTGGTTTGGAACTTTCCAGAAGGACGCTGTTTTGGTGAGCTATGTCAACATGTCTATTACCAACGGGATGCTTGGGGCTGTGATTGAGGCCAGCGCCGGGGGTTCTGCCATGACACCTGGTGTTCAGGGGGTCAGCAACCCGGATTTCTGGTACGGCTGCAATGGTGGAACTGTTGCCGCGCCGGCTGGGAGCTTGCTGCTGAACTGCAGCTTTGCTTTTGACAAGATAACAAACCGAGTGTCTGTCACGGAGAGCTGGATCTGTGCGGATAAGGATCATGAGCATCCGTAAGTCTCAAAACCCCATGTATCCTACTACCTAGTGTGTACAAGTTCTAACGCGTTAGGGTTGTTATTATAGCGTAGTATTCACCGTCACTTCGCGGGGTATCGTCCCAATGGATAATAACATGTGTCAGATTTACCGATCTGAGAGGCAGCCTGAGCCAGACCATCTGCGTTGTCCCGCGGCTCAAGAAAGGTTTAACATTAGCATCAGCAACTTTTATTGGCGGCCTTGCGGGGTGGCAGACAACTGCCCCCAAAAAGGTTCCGGGTTCAACTGGGAGGAGCAGTTCTCTTGATCAGAGGCTGCTAGCTATAGAGGCTTGTAGCTATAGAGGCTTATTGTGGTTGGCTGATCATTCCTCCCAATTGAAAGAAAACCCTGCCCGGACTCGTGCATGAAGTTGTTGAAAGAATTGAAGGGAGTAAGGCAAGCACATGTAAATCAACGCATTTCCAAGACAAGAAATTGGTTAGCAAATGAGTGGCAATAGCCCCTACAGCAGAGCACCCAAAGCACCCGTAACCAGTCCCGCAACGAGCACCGCAAATCCAATCTTGAGCAGTGAGGATGACGCAGAAGTGGGCGAAGCCGTCGGGGAAGTAGGCAGCGAAGTTCGACTCCGCTGTGTCTCCCCTGTAGCAGAAGAGCTGGTACGAATTGTCGCCGTACTTGGAGTGGTGGCGAACTGGCCTGGACAGCAAGAAATCCCAATGGAAGTTAATCCACGTCTAGTAACGACACAAGGACAGAAAACTAACCGGCACTAAAAGTCCAGTCAATCACGCCGGGAACAGAGCCGGTGCACGTAGCGCCGCACCCGCAGCAAGCAAGCCGGCCACCAGCGACCGTCGTCAGGACCGCCGACTGCGTGCAGCACCGAGGTCATTCTCGTTGTGGTAGTGGACGCCTAGTATGGCTGACTGTGGACATTGGTGTCAAGATGCACTGAGAGGAGAGGGGCGAAGGTCGATGTTGCGGTTATGGCGGTGCCGGTGTTGGTGCACCCGCTGGTGGAGGTGCGTGAGCGGATGCGAGAGGTGTCTTGGGCTCGGGCGAGGAGGAATGAGGGTGGGAGGGTTATGAGGAGGTTGGAAGGGTGCATTGGGATGTTGAAATAGTTGTGGGGGGTGGAGGTAGTTAGGTAGGTAGGCACGTGGGTGGGTAATGGGAGATATGCCGGGCCGTTTGCTGTGTGAAACAAAGCACACAAAAAAGGTCTCTGTATGAGGAAAAGTTGCTGCGAATGCTGATGCTGAAGACTTTAAATTCTTTTTTTTTTTTCTTTCATTTCTTGCTTCCTCGATAAGTCTTGATGGGATACGTCGATGCTTTATGAAACATCAATTATCTCCTGACTTCAACGACAGGTTATCATGCTACGATCAGAAATTCGCCGTCGTATCGATCGCCATCGTGCAGCGTAGGAACCAAACATCTCAATGCAACCTCCCTGCCAAAATCCCCACCATGCGCATCGCCATTTATCCCCGTCGGAGCAGCGGCATGTCATGATCGATGGATGGAGCCGAATGCTGCATACATGAGGTATCATACTCTCTTCCTCAGAATGCCAAGATGTGCAAGCACAAAACTTTCTGGACGCCAGGACACCAACGGCCAACACCCAGCCAGTATTCACACCAGAGAACCCTAAGCAGCTAAACGAAGCAACCGTCTACCTGCCAGATGCAGACAGTCAACCTCCCTCTTTCCACCCTTCTACAGGCCCATCCTGGCACGCCACCTCCTCCGGGACTATTAATCCTAAGGTCTTCACACCTCAGATCAAACTCCAGGACCTAAACGACCTTCACAACAGGCCCTCTTCAATTAATTACTGCAGGGCTTTGTGAGTCGTTACACCCTGGGCCCAATAATTAGTCAGTTCAGCTAGTCCGTGTTTCTTCCTGGGAGGTCACGACTTGGGTCGTGAAACCGTTCAGCTGATAACTTGAAATTTCCACTCTCTTTCATACACGGTTCCAGGGAGTGGCGCAGAGCCACACTCTAGAGACTGGGTGGTCTCACAGCCTCCCGCTCAGGAAGTCTGGGTTGTTGAAGTTCACAGATTGGTGAGTCCGCATGCTATGTGATGGACGCCAGTCACGCAAGTATCACGTGGTTAGACACGTAAGAGCAAGTTTCAAAACGAGCCCGCTCGGTAACTAAGCTGCCGCTACTTGGTTATTTGGGTGAGTATCTGGACAAGTGTTAATGGTGAGCTATGACGCGTTTCGAAAATTAAGAGTGAGGCGACCATGATGTACAGTGACACAGCTGGGTTCGTGCGCAGTCTACTGCAGGGCCAATGGGGCTGGCTAGGCGTTGGCCGCGCAATGTTTTGTTGCTCACTTTCCCCCCCTTCTTGTCTCATATCAGGCTGATCCGCTGCTCAGATGCCTGGCTCACTAGCTGCATGTCTCGTGCACTGGCCGTCCCAACTCTGCTGTAGACTTCCGACTCACCCGAAACTCTACCGACGACAATTCCATGCAGGCTGAGAGGTTCCTCGTCAAAGAAGGATTTCATCTCAGTTGGCTTCTGGTCTGTCCCAAAGAACCACATACACCAAACTTTCGCTGCAATGGGCACTGGGGGTTCAGAGCTCCGCTTTGCCGTCCTGACAGTGGCTCCACTACCCCTATCCAAGAAGGTTGTTTCGTCAAGGGAAGTGTCCGGGGAGAATAACGGCACCGAACCACCGTCGTAGTCGAGCTTGTAGCTAGGAAGCCCGAAGTCGTCCACATCTCCATTGAAGATCAGTTCCATCTCAAGCACTGGACCAGTGATTTCGATCCTCCCATGGCCGCATTTGCCAAACGGGTTTCCCGGTGGCGACTGGCAAGTGACACTCAAAATCCGGGGATAGATGTGAAGTACCTCAGTGGTTTCGGCCTGAAATGCCACGCCACCGTGAATGGACGCCCAAGACCAGGACGGTGCCTCCAAAACCAACGGCGGCTTGTCATACTCTTCCCAGCCCCAACTAGTCCAAAGAAGATCCTCTAATAAGGTCTCTTTCCATAGTCCAGCAAGGTAATGGAATCCTGTTGCCTGCTGTAACCTGGACGCTACGCCCGAAAGAGCCGGCAGCTTGTCCGCGACAAAAGAAAGGTTACGCTGAGAGTAAGCTGTCGTCGAAAACCTCCACAACTGCTGAGGAGAAGTGCCAAGGGTACGTCGGAAGTGGGAGATGAGGCTCGTCTGGTTGTCTCCAATTGGGTTGCCATCCTCGGATATGAGTTTCTCCTGGCATTCGAAGAGAAGCTCGCTCTCCAAGAAGTGAAGCATGCGGCGAGAAAGTGCGTGCTCCTGATATGTCCAAGCTCGGCTGGAAAGAGGACCCAAATCATGTAGCGGCGCCGGCCACAACACTCGCTTGCGCTGTTGCGTCATGATCTTCACTCTTTTCCCGTCTTTCTCGTGGAAAAATATTGGCTTTGCTGGCAACACGCCCACTCGATCCTTCAGAAGCCCCTCGGCGGCACGTTCCGATGATGTGGCTGCGATGGTGACGAAGGCATTCTCGTAATATCCCCCCATTTTGGACGCTTCAACCTCCCAGTCCGAATGAGAGTCTTGGATGATACAGAGCGCATCGACCCACAGATATTGCAATCCCAGTTTGCGAGTGATGACAACGGCGTCCTGAACTGTTTTCGGCAGCTTCGCATAGGGTATAGTTTTCTTGAATGATTCTAGTGTTGCCAAGGTTGTTTTCAAGTTGTCGAGTGTCGGCCCCCAGCAGTAGCTTAGGATTGCATAAACTCCATGCTCATCGGCGGGTTCGTAGAGCGATACGTCATTGTTTTGTCGCCCGATGTGCAGCAGGCGACAAGGAAGTCTTGGGCAGTTTGATGGCTCAAAACACTGGTGGTTGTCAGAGCATTCAGCGAGGCAACTGCGAATAAAGTGCAAACATTCTGGGTTGGAAGGGTTAGTCGATATTTCGCGACATGTTCCAACAGTCGACATTTCGGGGATAACTTCATCTGGAACCACGTAGCAGAGTTAGATTCGAGCGCTTTTGCGGCAAGAAAGCCCAGTTAAAAACACCGTCTCACCTTCGCTTGGCCATACAACCACCATAGCAAGTTCCACGAGTTCCTCCCATGGTGCTATCGTTTGCTGAATACGAATATGAACAGGCCGCCCGTGTGGAGCAAGGACATCGACCGACACAGCGTCTTGCTTTTGCTTCCAATCAGGAACGTATTCATCCATGACAAGTATCAGGAGTGAACAGTAAAAGCATCCTCGACCCACGGCCTCGAGTATATCGGATGATTTCAACATATGGTTCCGAAACAAAGCTGTGCTCGTCCATGCAGCGCTCCAGCCGCTTGCTTTAGGGTTAAAATTCCCGCAACAAGTGCATTTATCGTCCATGGCGGCCATTAGAGTTTCTGACGAAGGATATGACCAAAGACAAGTGTCGATTGAACAAGGAGGTTCAATCTAAGCCTGGTTGCATGGGACAGCAGATTAGCCACAGTCTCCGGCGGTTGTTCGGTCCAAGACCTCACCTGGCCGGATGGGGATTCAAAAATTATCGTGGATTCTGTTTCAGGCCGACGACATGCAGAGTTCACGTGCTGCCACCCGCCTGCCTAACACACCAACTGACCGCGCCAAGGAGAGAACAGAACAGATAGATCTGCGCTACACAACTACCACGCCCATGCGGGTTCAATCAAGAAACCACCGACAAAACAAACTAATCGCGACCCCAGTCAACCCAAACCAGGAGAACAAATGTTTCACTCGACCTCTTTCCAACGTGCTTCAAGTCGTGCGATTTTCAGGTTCAGCTGGGCTCGTTTGCCCGGTCTCGGCCGCCAGTGTAGGTACGCTAGCCCGCCGGTAGCCGCAGGTGCAAAAGTGCCGCCCACAGCAGCACCTAACAAGTCACGGGATCAGGTGTTCCTGATTATGTTTCGGGGCGGGGTTGAACGTCCACAGTTCTCCACCAAACCACATGCAAAAACCCACCACATCAACTGCTCCTGACTCAAACTGAATGTGGCTCATCCAGCATGTCGTTCAATTTCCGCCGTTTTCTCACACGCATCGACCCATCCGCTAAATACGAAACGAGCAAACTGTCGGGTGGTCTAGTCAATCTGATTGACCGTGCTACGAGAGTCTCGCCCCGTGGTACTAGCAGATTTCCTGACCACGATAGTCTGATCCTCAAACATGCTCCTCCATTCGTGGCGGCACTTGGGGAATCAGCTCCCTTTTCTCAGGATCGTCAGGTAATTTCCTCCCGTCCGGTACAAGCACCGAGAGTGTGTAGTAACAGGGATCTAACAACTTTTTCCCGCGCATAGGCAGCTGAGGCTGGAGCCATCGCCCAGTTTACACCCCCAAATGGGCCCCTCGTTCATATCCTAGAACCGGTCTCCATTTCCATCCCTCGAGTTTTGCACCACGATGTCGAGCACCACGTTCTAGTCCTCGAAGATCTCGGTGCTTTGCCAACTCTGAACGACTATTTGGCTCTATTTTCACGTGAGCCGTCGCGCCTATCAGCAAGTCAAGAGAAAGCGTGTGAGAAGATAGGGGCGCGCATAGGTGGATTCTTTGGAGAGCTGCATTCCCCTCAATCATTGCAACGGGTTGTGCAGTCGGCATCGCACAGTCTGACCGATGCGTCTACACGGGATTTGGTCTACGAAATGGCCGTTTTGCCAGTGAAAGGCCATCTGGAAAAATACGCGATCCAGGATTCTAGCCTGCTCTTTGCCCGTACACAGCAGGATTTCGAGCGGCCGTTGATCGAAGGAGAGTCATGCTTCATTCTCGGAGACTTCCACCCTGGTGCCGTCCTCCTGGAGGAATCAGGGGATGGAAACCAAAAGATTGGTATCATCGACTGGGAATTCTCTTGCAAGGGGCGCGGCCCCAATGGCGACATGGCACAGTGTCTCGGGGCGTTGCACGTCTCGCTCCTATCCAATCCTGAAGACAGTGAGGCCTTTTCAGCTACCAAGGCATTGATCAAAGGCATATGCTCCGCATATAACCAACGGTTGGCTGGCTGGGTCCTTGGAGTGGAGGCGAAGGACGGTTCGTCGCCTACAAACAGTCCTCTTTTCTTGCATTTCCTAAGATCAGCCCTGATTTTGCACGGCTGTGAGATCGTTAACAATGCTATGGATCGCGAATGGCCGCCTTCGCTTTCACTAGTGGACGCCGTTAGTTTAGGTGCGTGGTATCTGAGAGTGGCCGGGGATGATGTGCATCAGATGACAACGGAAGCGAACTGGCAGCAGCTGCTCAAGGAAGAGCATAGAATCATCTTGGACCTTTTCGGTATTCTTTGAAGCTTCAGCGAAAGTTAGCTATTGTGGGAGGCTGCCCGTTGCAGGGAGCAAGGATTGTCTCCATTGTCCCTTTTGTTGTGGATGGCCCGGGACCAATTCTGAGCTCACTCAGCTAAACGTTGAAGCAATTCAGCATGCTACGGCGTAGCGTGCTGAAAATGGTACTTGGCTTAAGCAAAGGTGAGCAAGCCTCAGCAAATCCTGAGCAAAGACTGAGCTGGGTCTGAGCCGGGGGTGAACAGTGTGACGTGAGTGAGGGACGAAAAGGGATACAGCCTAGTTATCTGAGACGAATCTAGGCTTGCGGAATTTCCTTTTTCGTTTATAATCCCGAGCTGGGTAAGCTGTTGCTGATTTATCCTGATTTATCCCTGATTTTTCCTGGGCTAGAGTGGTCTTATACTACACCACTGCACAGCTACGGGCCGGTTTTCAGTCCCTCCGGCCAAAGTTTCCTTTCGATTTCCACTATGGTGTCCACGTTTCTAGTTTATCCAAAAGGCGGCTTGTGCCGCTAACACCACTGTAAGTAAAAGGGAAATGGCCTTCATAATGTGAGACGACCGCAGGAAACGTGTAACTAGAGCGTAAATATGTAGAGATGTCACAGCACCAAAGGACGCAATGCGTAAACACCACAAAAAGTGGAACGTTGTGCAGTCAGGGCACTGCACCGTAGTCCTTCTACATCTAGCTGCGTAGCCACAGGCAGGCAGCATCACAGTACCGTGACAGACAGCTATTCCCAGTAAATAGAAACTAAGATTATTTGATTTACAAAATAACTTATACGGCAATTATAACTGAAAAGGCTCAGAGGATTATTGCTAAAAGTGTGCAATCAAACACAGAATTCCTGACCCGGAGATGGTCTAGGTTAGGCAACCAGGGTGGAGAAATCAACGTGTTTGTCTTTGTCCGGAACTATAAGCGGAGTTGGGCAGTGCGGCGTCTTATTGGACTATACTCAGATCGCACCCAGGGGCAAGCGAGTGAAACGAGTGATGTGACGGGATGAGAAAGGATGGGATAGAGAGAGCGATTGAACCTGTGGATATCGGTGATGTGCATTAGCATCCTCTTCTTTTTTCTTTCTTTTTTCTATAGCTTGTGACCAGTTGACACAAACAGCGCAGCTTTGACTCGTGTTTTGTTGGGCGCCGTGACAGCTGTTCAAAACAACTTAAGGCGGGTCCAAGAGTTGCTGACGCCCTTTATGGAGCCGAAGGTGCTCTTGCGTTCGTACTCCTGAGGTTTGGTGTCGACCTTCTCCGGTTTGCGCATCCTCGTGTCGATGATACGCTTAAGGG
>Ga0247760_1001673_pt1 | contig 19543 bp, 15 predicted proteins | sample UWRJL171409R4_FD_179936 | JGI IMG/M metagenome (GOLD analysis project Ga0247760, IMG submission 179936) | Plant litter microbial communities from Arlington Agricultural Research Station in Wisconsin, United States - UWRJ-L171-409R-4 | ecosystem: Environmental > Terrestrial > Plant litter >... | reverse complement strand
ACTAGGGGGTGTGTGGAACAATATGGATGTAGTCGCTGTTACTAAATGCTAGTATCAGTGGATTCACTTTTGCAGTGTTTTGGTGCAGCGGTCTAGTTCGACAGCAAGTAAATGATGTATCGAAGGGCAATGAAATGGAATACCTACACAACACAGCTGCTTTAAAATATCTGGGGCTGGGTGGCAGGTGTATTACCTCCCTCTCCTTGTATGGGATGAACATCTCACTAACAAGGTAGACCACGACAAACTACAACGTGGCGGGTGCCCGACTCAACTCTGATGGCATTTGTGTGAGTCAACATCAGAAGGACCCTACAGTATGAAATCCAGCCACCCCGGCACACAAGAAACGGATACCTCATACACTCCAGACCCGTTGATATCCATATTAACAACCGCGCTCAGATTCCCACTGTCCAACTTCAAGGTATTGCCGTCCTGCGATTCAGTCCAGTCAATTTGGTACCGTGGTTCATCTTCCCCGGACAGTGACTCAATACTCGTTTGCTGCAATCGGCACCAGGGCGCCCGATTCCAGGTCACGGTATCCCAGGAACCATTTTTTAGAAAGTCAAGACCGATTACTAGATTGATGTACTCTTGCGAGCCTCCGATAAGCACAATGATCCCTTCGACAGTTCGTGTGACTTGAGTATCGCCAAGATAAGTTGTCAAGCTCCTGACATCCACATCCAAGATAGCTCTGGCCGAAAATTGCTGTTCCTGCGAGGCTTTGGTGTCTCTTCGAAGTAGCAAGTGTGCGTCGGACCACCGATTCCTTGGATAGACCTGGCGGATACGGACATCGCCCTGGAGAACGATCTGGAATCCTAGCGGGATTTTTTGACGAGGTCTGTGGGGGACCGTGATGGATTGGGCTTCGAGGCCCCTGGAGTCTGAACGCCAGCACTTGATAGAATCTGTGTCACCTTGTGAGCGTTACTATTCATCCTGGCAGAGCCGAAGAGTGGCGTACCGGCCCATGTCGTGGGTGAGAACAGGGAAATTCCTCCGGCCTGAAATGGCAGAGTCTGTAAAGGCTCCATCATGAAGCCTGCGCGGTGGTTGGCACCCTCGAGGTCATCTAACATCCACGGATTCACCCTGGCAAACTGTCGTTCTCCCGACCCATCGTCAACACGCAATGGCCACAGGAGTATGTAGCGCCACCTCGGCGGCGGCGCACTCACCGTGCCATTTCCGGCAAACGGACAGTCCAGTACGGCCTTGTAATACGTGGACGACCCCTTGGAGCGGGACTGGAAGTGCTGTATCCGGTCTTCATTCGCCATGTCGATGTCAAGATTCCAGAACAGCACTTCGAGTCGGACACCGTCCCCGGCCAGAGTTGTCACGCGTCTTCCAGCGCTGCTGCTGAGAAAAGGAAACACGTGTTTCCCAGTCTCCCGGAACGCGGCGGGTGATTCGGCAAGCAGTCCGTAAAAGACATCGTCTTGGTGGTCGGGCGGTGGGATCGTCCAGGCGAAGATGGACTGATCATCTGTCGCTTTGATGATCTCTTCTTGCAGCCGGATGAATGCCTTCTTCCCTTCGCCATATATAAGCGGCATGTTAACAGAGAAGATTCCCAACAGGGAGTACGCCACGTCTTCCACTCTCCGAGTCTGCCGGTCCGCTGCCCACGACATTTTCCGCGCAACACTAATTTGCGAGATGTCGCCGCCTGTCAAAATGCTGGTATCAATCCCCGTGATTTGGGATAAAAGTCTCGTCCGTTGCGACTTGAAACCCAGAAGCTGCCAGTCTGAAGAGTAGAACGCAACCACGGGCGGTGCAATTAGTTCCTGAAGGGTCCAACCGCGGGTGAACCACCGGCTGGCGCAAAAGCCAGACTCGTCTGACTCTGGAGTGACGTCGGCAAGATAGGCATAACAGACGGTAGACATGCGGTACCAGAGGTACATTGAATTTATCGCCTCCGACAGTTCCGAGCTGCTGGTCTTGTCAATGCAACATGTATCGATCCAGATATACTCGAACCCCTCCGACAGGGCAAGTATGCGTGCACTGTCGACCTTGGCGAACCCCTCGCGGGTGCATGCGACCTCGGGGTCATGGATGTCCTGCAACGAGACTTCATCGCGGCCCCAGGTGTGGGACAGAATTGCGTAGGGGGGGTACTTGTCATCATCAAGGAATTCGGCGACGCGGAGGGAGTGCGTGTTGAGGAGTCGCATCTTGGTGTCGGTGTGGGAAATCTTCGTTTTCGCACCATCACAAGCTGGTCCGTTTCCAAAGTCGTCGGTGATTTTGGTTGCCGGCGGGGTTACCAGCCACCAGCAAGTATCACCAATGAGAATAAAGTGGGGCCGCCACTTGACGGATTCTGAGCCTTTCAGTTGACGCGCTTTCCCGCCACGTATTTATCTCTGACTGGCACAAACTCCATTTTCTAGCGCGGGATCGCTGCGCTCCCCTAATCGCCTGTACTCGCGTATTCTAGGTTTGTGCAACCGCTATCTCCGAGTAATTAGTGCGTAGAATTTGAAAGTATTTGCCTGTATTAGAGGCACATGCTGGATTTGTGGAATTGATGGGCTACAATTAATCTTTGATATTGTCACACTGGAGCGAAACAGAGAGGATGGCAATTGAATAGGTCTGATTCTGCCAAACAGAACAAAGAGAGTTGACTATTCCAAGCTCTCTTTATACTGTGATGGAGGTTGGTGGCTAGCCTTCTAATCTCCGGTTCGGTGACCTGATTCTAGCCGAAGGAGGTCGCCGAACACTACTATTCGTATTCAGTGAAACTCTCGTAGCGTAATGGAGCCTTCCAGGGCTCAGAAGGAGGCCTGAGAGCATGAGCTGCAGGCCCTCCTCGGCAGTTGAAGGAGTCAGCGGTTCGACTCCTGGTGAAACCCCCAGTTTTGTCGCAGAGTGCCTGCCCAAAAGACGTTCGCTAGACTCTTCCCGTTTGAGATCACTTTCAAAAATCTCACTTCGGACGAGAACCTCGCATTACTGGAAAAGACGCTACGGTCCAGAGGCATCATGTGTCCATTGTCCACGTCCCCAGAAAAGCAGAGATTTTACAAGGCGATAGAAATTTTGTCAGCCCTTCCTGGTTGGAGCAACGCCACAGAAATTGAACATCTCGCACGGACGAAGTCGGAGAGATTTCGGGGTAGATGATTCAGCGGACTAGTATTCGGAGAGGGACTACCAAGTTACATGAATTCAATACGGTGATAGAATGTAGAGGATAGTATCTTTTCGTCAAGGAGGTAGCCTGAGTATCTAAGTCCCAATTTGGCTATTGAAACGGCAGCAGCGAGGTGAACACGCCTCCGCGCCGAGAAGGTTTTAAGTCGTTGGATCGCTGACGACAAGCGATTCCCTGTTGTTGTATGTTCTGTGCTCATGAGCCAACCTCTGCAGTACCCGGTACGATCCCAGTCTCTGACTGATTTTTTAAGACACTTCTGGAGTCTCTCTTCTGTTTAACTGGGCGAGTCCAACTCGTTCGATCTGAGAGCAACATCGCGGCGGTATCGGCCGAAATATCAAGCCACGTAATTGTCATTGGCTCAACCAACAAGCTACTGCACACCCAACCCCGTAAGCGGTTAGGTATCCAGCTTTCCCTATTTGTGAACACCTGATAATGAGGTATGAACTGATTGCTTTCCTGATAATGGGGAGATGTCTTGCAGGTTTTTCCGATGGAGATTCTCGGCGCACGTATAAGCTTTGATGATAACGAGGTTTTGGGAGGTAAATGGGCTGGTTCTTCTGATGCAACGCAACGCAACGCAACGCAACCTCGTTTCTTTTTGGAAGGAACTCAAGACTCCTTGATTTGACTTGAACCGCTATACTTCATCAATCATGGCTGAGAAAGATGACACCTGGCCGTTCATACGGAACATTATTCAGTTTTTTTTCGCCGTTGTCGGTTTTTGGCGTCTATTGTATGTCCTCAGTTCGACCCTTGGAACCCGACATCTCGGTGATGTCATCCAGGACAAGAAGCGGGCTGGCTATTTCGCCGCAGTCCCTTCTATGAGAGTTCGGCTTGGGTGGATTCTCGCTCCCATCCACGGCTGGCGCGTCAGCGTCCCCGAGGTCCCTGCTTTTGGCGATATTATCAGCGCTGGCGACAAGGGAGCCTTTACCTCAGCTATGATCGCGGGCATCGAGCGGGGTCACTTTTACGTTTCGTGGAGGCCGATTTACGAGGCGTTCTTCCAAGAGCAGGTCTGGACGGCGGATAAAGGTCTGCTACCTTCCAAAGCACAACCAGATGCCTTTTATGAATACCTGTACAAGGCCGAATATGACGTCCGGGAGAAGAAACGGTGGGCGGAGCGGAACCATGATCGGTCATGTTGTGGGTTTATTCAACGATTTTTCCGCGGGGTAAGTTGATACCTGACTGAGCCTGTGGGGAATTATTACAATCTAACAATTGCGTGCCTAGCTGTGTCGACTCTGTATCGTCTGGCCCACTCGATTGGTGCTCTGGGAGTTTCATCACCTTTGCGCGCTCTTCGGACAAGACCCAAAACGAACACCAAGGCTCGCCCCTTGGCTTGGCTGGCTTTTCCCATGGCTCTTTGGATACTCGCAGATCATACGCCCCCTGCCGGAGAATATTCACGAGATGGATCACCACCTCTTCTACTATCCCTGGCAAGTCCAGCACAAGACGGCCTGGCGAAGTCGGACTGTTATCGACGGCCAAACCGAAAGCGGAGCGAGGCAACCAAGCTACCCGAAAGAAGTCGACCCAATCCTCGTGTCGAGCCTGAGGCAGCTAGATGAGCTGAGCGACGCCAACCCTGACAGCCCCGAAGAAGGAAACCCCGACGAGATGGTACGCTATCAAGGCGTTTGGATCCATGAAGGACGGCCGGCCGTTGAAATGTCCGATAAAGACATCGCTACACTCTCGCTGTTTCTCGGGGCCGATCTACAATGCGTGCGTGAATACCAACCGAGCGGCCGTGCTGGATTCGGTCTGCTTCTCGTTTCCGATCTCAGCAAAGGGATGACGACGTTGCATGTTGACTACGGAGACGGCAATGGACGGCGGGGAATATATGGGGGGTATTCTACTCTCTACGCCAAATATATTGCCTGCAGCTGCCTCCCCTTCTCGACCGTGCGGGGCATGGTACAAACCTTGGGGGTCACCTCGGATGTGCTGGATTTGATTACCCGCGGAAAATCGTTTTGCGACCAGAGTGACCACGCTGCGCGTTGGAGGTGGGCGCACCCGGCATGCTGGACACTCACCCACATGCCTGGCGCCGACATCAATTTCTATTATGCGGAGCTGAAGGACACTTTGGACCTCAAGTACCCGGACGGCACGTCCACGCGGCGGATGCACGGCTGCCTCTACCGCCTAGAGAAAGATTCTCACGGCAGAAAGAAATGGTACGAATCGGGCACGTTATGGCACGCCGTGGCAGGTATCGCCTTTGGCGGTCTCGTGCCCGCGGCGATGCAGAATCTTGTTAGCGCCGTGGCTTTTACCCTGGGCGGGAAACTTGAAAGAGTCAGCGGAGACGACGGCAACACAGCTCCAATGGTGAGGGTAGTCATAGGGGCAAAGGATATTGAGCGGCTCGATCGACTCATGGAGCTCGTGCTGTGCGACATTCAGGAGAAGACCGGAGCTAGTAGTGGCCAGCTCAGACTATTCGGCCTGGACCTCCTGACTCGTATGAAGAACCGCCACGCGTTTTACGACTTCGGCGGATTCCTCGACAGGTGCGATCATCCAGGATTGGAACCCCGAGAAGTTGTCATTAGGCTCGGCAACTACACGACGCTGCTCGAAGTCCTGATTGCCAAGGTCAGTATCCCCGGACCGGCACCCAAGACCCCAGCTCAGCACTTCGAAGCGGGAAAGCGAAAGCGCGAGGCAGTCTTCGAAGCATGTGCCAGTCAGATCCAAGCTGTCTACGAGCAAGCGATCCAGCGGTACCCCAACCCGCCACGGCAGGAAAAGGTTCGCACGTTGTTGCAGCCGGTTATCAGGAAACTCGAGCAAAAGGTGTCCTACCCGGACCAGTCACGGCGCATTACCGCCGACGAGTGCGCCCAGGTCGCGAGGGCTATCATCATGCTGTGGACACGGATGGTCCGGTTTGTTGACTGGCATCGCCATGGGAAGGGTGACCGAGGTGCAATAAGAGCTCATGAAGAGCTTGTAGTGACGACCGTCTCTGGGGGTGATGACGGCGTTCAAGGTGTTGAGCAGATTGCGGTTGAATTCAATGACAGGGATGGGTTGGAAGATCACTCTAGCGATGCAGGAACAGAGGGTGAGAAAACTCACCTAAGGAAACACTTCCACCCGATTTCGCTAGACGATCTACCGGATGTCGCAGCTTGGGAGTAAGAGCAAGATTAGGAGAGAGTATTTGCATGATTTTTAGGTCAATTGTACCAACATACCAGACAGATCCAACAATACCTTACTTTGCATAGCAACTAACTGGGGCCAGGAGGGCAACTCTAGGGTAAAATAACTGCCCGTGCTGTGCCCCCTGGCGACTCCGAGTCCAAAGTTGAAGTCGCGGTGGAGGGAAACCGCAGCGGATGCCAGTGGCACCACTGCAGTTCAACCGAAGCAAGAACCACATGTGCCCAGGCGAGCAGGGAAATTGGGAAACCGTGGGTGCAGTGGATTCAGACATCCAGCTCCACGCCTGCTTCAGCAGCCATTGTGCTCAAGCTGGGCGCTGCCGCACGAGACGCCAAAATTTCGTCCACTGCCACTGAGTTCCAATCATTTTGCAATTGAGGCGGAGTTGCGCGACTGTGGCCCGAACCTATCAAAGGCAAGAGTCATGCAGACCGGCCCATCCCCGCATCCCGCCGCCAAGCGACGCTGCTGACTGTCGATGCCTTCTCTCCCACCAACTCCCCCCAGGCAGCGACCATCATGGCCGAACACATCCGAATCGCCTTTTCCCCGGGTCGGATGTCCTTGCACAGCTATGCACTTGAGCAAGAAGCACGGGAGCGCGCCGAAGCAGAGCGCCTTCTGCGGGAGAGCGGACAGCTCGACCGCGAAAACACTCTCGAGTCAGCAGTGCTCGCCGACTTCTACCGATACCGTCGCATCGACGACATCTACGGCTCGCGCATCTTTGTCCTCGACCCGGGCAGCAAGAGCGACAAGCTGACCGGCCGCCTCCAGCCCTTTTCCGTCCGAGTCGGCCAGACTCAGGGATACAAAGCCCTGTCGTACGTCTGGGGCGAGCCGCAATTTACCGATGCCGTCTTCATCGAGGGCAGAAGACTGGCCATCACCGGCAGTCTCGGCGCTGCATTGCGACGACTGCGCCCACCTGTCGGTCAGCCTCCGCTTTGCATCTGGATCGACCAGGTCTGCATCAACCAAAAAGACACGATTGAGCGAAACCAGCAGGTGCGGTTGATGCACACCATCTTCAAGGATGCAAGCCAAGTTCTTGTCTGGCTGGGCGCCGATCCCGGCGGCCATGCACCTCGAGCCTTCCAGATTGTCGAGTCGCTGCGGTCCATCTTTGGCGACAGGCTTTTGTCTAAGCTGTGTAAGGCAAAGGGCGCGAGCTGTGACTGGATCCCGATCGAATACTGGAAGTCGCTCCGGGAACTCACTAAACTCGCATGGTTCCGCAGAGCCTGGATCCCTCAGGAGATTGGGACCGATGCGGATGCCCTGGTTTATTGGGGCTCGGAGAAGATGTCGTGGGAAGCGCTTCACGGTAGCATGAGGCTGCTCGAGACCCAAGGTTGGGAGCTTAAGAAGAAGCACAAGATCGACACCACGGCCATCACCATCCTCTTCCGCCGCTTTTCCAACCTCCCGCCCGACAAAACGGCAGCCCAGGCGCGACGAAGTTTTATCTATCAGCTGTGCCTCAGTGCGCGGAACGTCGCCACGGACCCGCGAGACTACGTCTTTTCGCAGCTGGGCCATCCCTCGGCCTGGATCGAGATCGAGAACGCCATGATCATCCAGCCCGACTACGATAACACCGTCGTCGCCGTCTACCACGAAATCGCAATCCGAGGTCTGACAACGGACAGCACCCTCATGGTGCTCAATGCCGTCTCTGACAACGGCGAAACCCGGCGACCGCCTTCCGGAGAGCAACCCCTTCCCTCATGGGTTCCGCACTGGGACGCATACAGGTTCGGCAATGTCCTCGGCTTTCCCGGCCGTTATAATGCCTCTAGGTCCAGACGGTCCGGCATAACCAAAGCATCGTTTGAAGATAACTACCGGACCCTTATAGCCAGCGGCCTCATCATCGACACCATCGACAAAGTCACCGCAAAATTTACCTCCAGCCACTTCAACCCCGAGTCCTCCAAGAAGGAATTCCTGCAGGCCGCCTGGCGCCTCTGCCGCGCCAACAAGCCTGCCACATCCCAGCCCCCTTCCTCCACTACCAGAGGCAACGATAGAGATAAAGTCGACCCGAGCAAGTTCACAACCCAGGGGGCCTACCAGCCCGAGTCTGCAACCCCCGCGCTTAAGGCCTTCCTGGATACCCTCGCCCCCGTGACACGATTGACCCAAATTTCAAGTTCTTCTTCTCGGGCGTCGTCAAACCTGGACTCCACGTCACCTCCTCCAAACGAAACAATCTTGTATCACTCGGGCATTACTACGCTAGGGAAGCTGTTCCCGTCAAGCGCATTCAGCACCAAGCATGACCCGCGGAAGCTTGTTATTCCAGACAACTTGAAGGCACATATCAACCCCACGGCATGGGTACAAGCTGCCGAAGAGCATGTAGTGCATCGGTGCTTTGGTGTGTCCAAGGAGCTGGGGTATTTTGCTCTCGTTCCACCAACAACGAAGCCAGGGGACTTGCTGTGTTTGCTCCTGGGAGGGGAAACGCCGTATGTGCTTCGAGTTGACCCGAAGGATTCAGAGCGGTATTTGTTTGTCGGGGAGACGTATGTGTCTGGGTTGATGGAGGATTCGGCCCGTCGCTTCGATAGGGTGGACGGTTTGAAGAAGTTGAGAATCGGGTGAATCGAACCTCGAGGCAACCTAGGAGAGTTTAAAACCACATTTGGGGTAGTTTTTACGTACGTACGTAACGGAGAAGCGGAGGGTGGTGGTTGTCATTTTGAGGTTGGTTGTAGTTGATGAGGTGCGGTGTAGTGGTGGAGTGAAATGTGGTGTTTAAGTTGGAGTGGGTTTTGATGCTATGTTTGAAGAAAGGAAAGGAGGTAGGAAGACAGTCACGCTTATATACCTACTTACAGTTGGGAAATCTTTGTTGCCTCTGCGCCTAATCGATCCCGACGTTTTATACATACGTATCCCAGCATTTTACTGACTTCATATGCACCAGCTTGAGCCGAATGGGATTGCGTTCAAGACCGTCGGTGGACTGCCTCGAGCACAGTGCATATTCAAGGCTAGCTGGCAACCACCAAATGATCAACACCGCACTGTGCATGGGCAACACCCGGAAGGCGACAATCACGACATCCAACAGTTGCTTTTCAGGCACCTGGGAAGGAACCGAGGCAACGAGATTCAACCGAGGCAGTCATAACATCACATTCTGATGGGAAACAATCGGCTCATCTAAGAACTTCTAACTATACTCCAAATCACCATAATAATCAACACACAATTGCATCCTCTCTCAAACACCTTAACACCGTATGACAACCCCTGGCCTAAACTATAACCGACTCGCCTTAATGCGCACCGCCATACTGCATCCCAGTATTCTGCACCGGCATGTAGCCCCCGGGGTTATACATCGGCTGCATCGGATACCCCTCCCCGGGCGACATAAGCGGCGGAGGATAGTACGTCTGGTCATGATACGACGGCACCGCCATGGCCGCTCCCAGAGGGTTATACGACGTCCGATGATCCAGATGACCCGGGCCCGCCCCAACCGGCGTGACACTCGTCGACACCAAGCTCTGCTTGCTCGTGCCGCCCTCGCTCGGCGCCCCATGCGCCACCACCTCCGCTACACCACCATGCCCATGGTCCTCGTGCTCCCCCACGAGCGGCACCCCCGACTTCCGATTCCGCCGATTCGCAACCCACGCACCGACCCTATCACACAACACAATCCCATAGATCATCAGCACTGACACTGGCAGAATCAACGGCGTCTCCATAATCCCATACATTACATTCTTATCCACCGACAGCAGCAGCAGCCCCAGCGCGCCGAGAATGACCACCGACCGGTTGATAATGGCGTTATAGTCAAAGAAATCCGCCCGCGTCGTACGCACAAGCACCACCACCACCAGAAAGCACGCCACCAGCAGCATGAACGCCCCCCAGAAGTAGCGGTACACCAACTTCCACGACTCAAACATCGTGTCGATGATGTCCTTGTCCAGCGGAATCGCCAGCCCCAGCGCAGAGTACATCGCGGACGCGGTGTCGACGTACAGCAAGTGCAGCGCCTCCGGGAAGTCGGCTGCGCTACTGCCGGTGACGCCCTTGGCGCAGATCCCGGTGGTGTTTCCAACGAGGTAGATCTCGTCCTGGAGCTCGTCGAGGAAGATAAGCGATTGCAGCTTCTTGTCGAGCTGCAGGTAGTTGATGGAGGCGGCGAGCTTGTCGGTGAGCTTGGCGCCGGAGAGGTGGTCGACGAAGCAGTATTGGACGAAGGATTTCTCGAGCTTGAGGATCCCGCGCGCGATGTAGCGGGCTAAGGCGACTTGTTGGGCGCCTTCGACTAGGCCGACGATGGCGAGGTGGATGGGGAAGTGCAGGGCGGACCAGATTTGCTGCTTGATGGTGCCGAAGTGGCCGTGGGGGTGGTTGTCGAAGTAGATCATCCATGTTCCTATCTGTGGGTGGGGGTGTTAGGGGGATGGGTGGAGGTTGGGGTGAGGGGGCGTACCAGGATCAACACAATGCACAACACCAGCCCGGACGCCTCGGGATCAAGCCCCGTCTTCCCCATCATGCGCGAGACAGTCTTCGTCGCGCCGATGGCACCCTCGCCAATGACAATGAGTGTCAGAAGTCCCATGCGCTCGACGATATGCGTCTTCCTGAAGCTCAGCATCCGCCAGAAGCTCGAGATGGTGATCGTCGCAATGGTCTCGAGCAGCATGAGGATCCACCACACGCTGTAGATCTCGTTTGACGCCGTCACAGCTTTGTCCTCGGTGAACGCCGTGATCATCGCCGCGTACCCGCCCGCAGCCACGGCGTAGACAAGGACGTTCAGGAACAGCGGCAGGAAGAGGTCGTGTCGGCCCGCCATGCCGACAAAGACGCCCACGACGACGTACTGAATCAGAAACAATACGCGGCTGAGAACTAGTGTGTAGCACAGGATGCGGAAGTTGGTGTTGTCGCCGCTGTCGGTGCCAGGAGCGAAGTTGGACCCTACGAGTGCAAAGCCCACGAAGCAGATCATGATGATGGTCTTGCAGGCGCGGCTGTAGATGCTGTCGTTCTCGAACCGCACATCGTAAAGCACGGTGTGGAACCAGGTGACCCAGATGATGGCAAAGAAGCCGATGTAGGCGAACAGGGAGGAGTGGTCATCGATGGAGTGGTACGCGGTGAAGGTTGCGAGGTTGGCGACGCTGGGACGGAGACCATCAGTATGTTTTGGCCGAACAGTGCAAAGTGGCGTCCTTACAAGAACAGATCGAAGAACAGCTCGAGCGTGCTGGCCTCATGGCGTGGCGCAAAGAGGAGATGCTCCTTGTCAACTCCCTGGAGGGGGTTCTGGATCCAGGGTACGATCTTGTGGATGCGCCGCTTGGCTCGATCCTCGCTCAGGGTCTTGCGACGGTGGAACGGATGCATCTTGACCTTGGCAGACAGCTGCGGCTCAAATATAGCGCAACAGGAGGACAGCCAAGACGTGCTGTGAGCCAAGGGGTAAAGCCAAAGGTGAAGCCAAGAGAATGGAAGAGAGGGAGAAACTGGGCGCCGTCTTGGCAAAAGCTTGGTTTTATTTTCCCAGCCAACTGCCTGGAACTGCCGGGGCCCCCTGCGACACGCAGCAAAGCTGAAATCCGCAGCGCCGCTCATTGGTCTCGGTGACCGCCGTGGCTTCGCTAGCGACAGCACTAGCGACACTGCCGCCCGGGGCCCTGCTCTCAGCCGCAGCTCCCTGTTGGAAGAGGCGATGTGAGACCAGGGAGAAAGGGGACGCGTCTCGAGCAAGTCAAGGCTCGTCGAGAAAGACACACATGCCTAAGTGTACCTGAGCGTGTGAAGAATAAGTCGTTTATCTCATTATTAAGAAGCAGTTCAGGATGCTTCCATATCTGTGGGTATATCTCCGATTCATGCGCCTCGTGTACCCTCGAGAGCCACCATCTCGTCAGCGCGCCGCATCGCGCTGTCGCCAGCAGACCCTGCATCAACCAACGATATTCGTCCGAGCTTGGAGAGCAAGAACGTCCACCCGTAACCCGGAAGCAACGAAATGCGCCGCCACTGCGCCAAGCCCCTCCCTGACCTCATCCACCACCCTGTACGACGGCTTCCCCCGGACTGCATCCGCACCAGCCCGGCGCCCCACCACGATGAGATTATGCGACGGCGACTCTCCCTCGGGTTGCGTCTCGGTTGATGCACGCTCCAGTGCGGCTTCATACCCGTCCTCAGTGACCACAGTCTCGAACTTGACGTGTTCGCCGTGATAGGACGAGGAGGCAGTGATGAAGTAAGTATCACTCTCTCCAGCTGTGAAGTACACCACTGTGGCAGTGACATCGAGCCGCTCGCAAAGCTGCAGTACCACGATAAGCGCTAGCTGGTCATCAGCGCCTCCAAAATATGGAAGGAAGATGTGGTGGGAGAGGTTGGTGACCGGCATTGTCATGGGGATGTCATTCTTGACGTCGCTGAAAGAGTATTTTCGGGTCAGTCTGACGCTCCGTGGAGTGTGAGTCCCTGGCTGGGTGGTTATGGGCTTGGAGAAGAAGATGGCGAGGTTGTGATCGGGAATTTGAAGAAGGGGTTTGACGATGGTTGTGAACGATGAAACGAGTTTCGAATTGACGGCCTCGGCAATGGTTTGCGCACCGCCGGGGACTCCTGTCTTGTCCCATGGGACGAGAATGAGGTCAGATGAAATGGCGGTAGACTTGGAAACGAGAGCCTCCGCGAACCGGGGCTCGGGCATGACTGCGACCTCGCCCGAGACGGCAATCTTGTGCAACTGGCCGAGGGTGCGGAAAATGTTGACCACAGGATCCAGCTGGTTGTACTCGTCGATTTGCGACACTGTCATGACAGACGAGTCACGATCGGTCAGCTGTAGTAATCGAAGGCCATGGGCGCGGACTGCCTTTCCACTGTCGCGTAATGTCTGCGTGGCGGTAGCTTGCTTAGAGCCATCGGTTCTGTCTGCCGGGTGGCTCTGAGAATTCGCCGTGGAAGGTATTCCGAACAAAGACACTACGTCAAGGATTGATGGCATGTTGTCGAGAGTGAGATAGACTAGCAGACGTCTAACACGGTCGGTGGTGGCAGGCCTGCCCGGCTTGGGCTCATCGTCAGGGTTCGAGGAGGTTGGGAGCGCCTCGCCTGTGTCCCAGTCGATCTCGCCGCGCCGCCAGGCCTTCAACTTCTCCTGATACCACGGGGGGTACAGGAGGGTAGCGAGGGGCGTAGTGGCGAACGTGGTAATGAGAGCCATGACGACGAAGATAGTGAAGGTCCTGGTGCTGAGAATCTTGGCCTGCAGCCCGATATTCTGTGTCTACGTTAGCAACGATCATGTCTCAAGACGCAGGGTAGACTTACCAAGACGATAAGCTCGACCAAGCCTTTGCAGCTCATCAAAACTCCAATAGAGAACGATTCTCGCCAAACCAGACCGTTCAGCCGTGCTGCGACTGTTGCCCCGAACAGCTTGCTGAAGAAAGCGACCAACGTGACAGCCACGACGTATGCCCATGCGATGCCGCTGTTGAGCAAACCCAAGTTGGTGTTCAGACCGGAGAGGGTGAAGTACAGAGGCAGGAAGAGCGCGCCGATGAGATCCTCAAGCTTTTCGGTGACCTTGATGTTGAAACCGCCCTCGCGGGGCAAGATAAGGCCGACCATAAAACCGCCGAAAATAGCGTGGACACCGATAATGCCGGTGAAGAACGCAGATCCGAGGGCGATAAGGAGAATAACCGAGATCATCGTTTGTGACGGACCGTTCTCGATGCTTCCCGTGCGACGTAAGAACCAGACGAGAGCCGGCTTAACCAGGTACATGAGGAAGAGCATGTACCCCAAGCATGTCATCAGGATCCAGAGGGCCGTGAGGCCGCTTCCGGCATTGACCAGGGTGACGCACAGGGCGAGGAGAATCCAACCTCCATGGTGTTAGCCTCCAGCTCTAAACCTGTATTGTCGGCGGAGATACGTACCGACTACATCGTTTGCGACACCAGCAGAAAGCGTGATTACGCCGACGGACGTGTCCAGCAGTTTGAGCTCGGTGAGGATGCGGCACAAAACGGGGAATGCCTGCGAGCGACAGTGTCAGCCAAAAGCCCGCACGCCAGAGGGAACACAGAGCTTACCGTGATTGCGATCGCAACACCAATGAAGAGCATGAACACGCTAAAGCTAATGTTCAAAATGCCCTCGTCTCCATTAAACTGGTTGTATAATCCCCATGCAAGCGCGCATCCAAGCGCGAATGGCAATGCCATCCCGGCGAAGGCGACCGATGTGGCGACGCGCCAATTGCTGACCAGGAACCGGACATCGGTCTCGAGCCCGATAAGGAAGAGATAGAGGACCAGACCCAGATTGGCTACCAGGGTGAGATTGGGAATCGATTCGGCTGGGAAGATGGCGGCCCGGAAACCCGGAATGCGCCCCATGACTGAGGGCCCGAGAATGATGCCGCCAATGACTTCGGCGATGACTCGCGGCTGGCGAATCTTTTTGAGCGGCCAATGCAAAATATGGCATACAATAATGATCAGGCCTGCCTGAATGATGAACATGGTGATGGGGTCCTTTGGGTTGTATTGCGACGGATTGGCGCCCTCGATGATGCCGCCCTGCGACGGCGCCCGGTTCCCCGTCGTCGCCGCCGCCGCAGCAGCCGAGGTCGTCGTAGCTGACATAGCGTCTAGGAGGAGTGTCCTGAGAGAACAAGATGGGTGAGGGAGGAGCTCTGCGCGGTTGCTGTCGGTTCACATGTTGGGTGCGGCGGTTTTAAAGACATGCGCTGACCCCGGTCTGCACATCACCAGATCCCGCCGTAAGCCACGCTGCAGCTCGTATTACCCCGCAGCCACAGCAAGGGGAGCTTCGGCCTATGAGGTGGAGTGATCAGTCCCCGCCAAGCTCGTTGGAGTAGCGGTCTGGGTCATTCTTCCCTCCCGCGTGAGAGAGCCAAGCGAAGATGGTGGGGGGCAATTGGAGGCCGTTTCAGTGTCATCTTACGATTCCTGTGGTTTGTGTCGCGCGAACTTCATCGTCGGGTTTGGGGTGTGGAATCATTCTGTCGCCGCGGCCGGGGCGATTCTGATTGAGGGGACCATTGGATTCGAGGCAGAGATCCCACGTTTGCGGCGGACCTTGGCAACAAGCTGGAAGGGAGCTAGTATCTGTGGCGCCGGGGGGTCTGGTGTGGTTGCACATACGCGGAAAGCCTGAGGCAGGCATTCCGGGCACCTCGAGGCGCGTCTTCTGATTTCACCCATTGGCCAGCTCAACGCCGGGTCCCAACAAAGAGCAGAAGTCAGCCGATCAGACAGCGACCTCGCCAAATTGCTGCCTGGCGGCCTCTGCTTTGATCGTATGTCTTTCTTTGCCTTCTCTGCCACCCCGAACTCTTGTGCTTGTCCGACCAGGACGCGTCTCCCTTGTGGGGCGGCGAACCTTTGCAAGCGCGTGTTGCAGCTTGGGTTTGCTTGGGGCCTAGACCGAAAAGACCGAAGTGGATCTCCGGCATAGCGCCTAGGCGGCGGAGTGTATTATTAACCCGCCGTTGTCCCGCGCCGCGGCCGGTTCGGAGTTGGGACCCTTGTCGCCGTCGGATTACCGTATTGACTCGCAATATTGGGTTTTACTCGGAGACCGTGCACTCTGCTGAACCACACAAAGCCACCGCTCCAGCCACTAGATTCTAAGTAAGCGACTCAGCTAATGTCGCCAGATTCGGTGTAGTCGTTGCAAGGCCCCCTGGAGGCGGCGAGACTAGCCAAATCTAGCGATGTTAGCTGCCCCGCTCGCTAAGAACCCAGTGGCTGGAGCGGTGGCTTTGTGAGGCTCAGTAGTGGGCACGGGCTCCGAGTAAAACTCAATTTTGCGAGTCAATACGTTATTTGTTCGGCCAGGCCCCTCAACACGGCTCGGGCCGTCCATCGCGCTTCTCCAAGTCATCGCGACCACCAGATAATAGTCGCGTCTTACAGCGCGAATAGTAACACCATCGGCATTGCACGCTCGCACGACGTCCCAGGCCGATCATGCTGTAACTCTGGTTTCTCGTGATAGACGATTGGTATTTTGTGGGGCACACAAGAAGCCTGATTGGGGGGAAACAACACCGCCTGGCACGGCCGACATCTTTACCACGACTGGCGATGTCATTGGCCGAGACACTACCTAAGTAATTGCGGAAGAACCGTCGCCTACATAGCTGGGAAATGCCTGCCCATGGTGCGCTTGCTACTGTAAGCGGGTGCCACCTGTTCTACGAGGGGCACCGGCGCTACTCGTTCGTCAAGCGCACTGCACAGCTCTTCGAGGATGGCCTCGGCCAACAATTCGCTGCTGGGCTCCCTGTTCACGAGGCCTTCGAGGACGGTGAAGATTACACGGTGCCGCATCAGATTACAATTCGGCCATTGGGCTACTGCCAGTCGATCTCGAGAAGACGGTAGCTGATCAAGCCCGGATCTTGTGCCGGCATCAGGAACCTCTTCAAGGATGGGCTACGCCATGACGCGGGTTTTACCAGGGCTCAAATGACAACGTAGAACTAATCTAGAGATCGGCATACTAGTGGGCGAGAAGGGGAATTCACCGCGGCACCTGTTTGCTGACAGACCCAAGAGCCAAAAGTGCAGTCCCAGCATTGGTGGCGTCGTGAGATGCGCTCAGATGCGCTCATTCCAAGCGTCATCCGCGACCAGATAGAAGTATTAGGTCCTTACTGCGAAGCAGAAGGGCGAGTCGTTCATTCAGACGACACTCATTTCCCGGATGCAGCGAGTAAGGTCTCACAGAAACCTCTTGTCACCGAAGTCAAGAGAAGGGCCTTGGACTCAGAAGAATTACTGCAGCTCCCAGGTATATATACACACACCCAGCCCGTTTCCATGCACCCGCTTGAGACCGCCGTACTTTTCTCACTCGTACTAGTACCCCAAGACACTGCTAATACTTTTATCCGCGATAGGCGCGATCTGCTCCACGCTCGTCTCCCCGGTAAGGGTGGTGTTAACCCTCCAGTATCTGGTTGAGATCAATACATTGCCGGCAGCGCCAAGGTATCCGACGATGGCAGCCTGGATGACCAGCGGGCCGCCTTGTCCGTAGGTGCCCTCCGGGATCTGCAGCCCGTTCTTGATCTGCCAGAAGTAGTTGCGCCTATCGCTAGGGACGGCGTCTGGGCGGTGTCAGTGCTTGCTCAGAGTTGTCGGACTTGGGAAGGGGAGTAGGTCACATACCGGAGTAGAGCTTGGTGACGCCAACATTGTTATATCCGGCCACCTCGCCCGGCCTCGCGTCAGCATGGCTTACACCCCAGAGGATGACCTGGTCGCGGGGCTGTTGGATGGGGGTTGTGAAATTTGCGACGAAGTCCTGGCCGATCCGGATGGTGTGAGGGATGGTGAGGTCCTGGACATTGGCTTCGGCGACGGAGAAGAGGCAGATCGCCGCGGAGAGGAAGGCGGTGGTACGCATATTGGACGATTTGAAACTGGGTTGAGAGGAGATGAGAGACTGTTTTGGAATGCCGCTGCTGATTCTGAGATGAAGTTTTTGGTGGCACGAGGATGGAGGTTCTTATATCTCGAGCTCACTCTCAATCTTTCGTCATCTCTGCCGTTGGGTCGGCCCTTAGCACTCATAAGGCTCATCCGAACGATCCGTTGCGATCCTTTGCGGCTGCCTCGCCACGCGCTAGGGCGACCTGGGGGTTACACCCGTCTAATGGAAAGGCGTTTTTGGGGTTTAGCGAACTGGAACACCACCAACAACACCGGATAATTGCACAACGCCGTTGGATCTACATGCGTGGTTCTTAAAATGTCACCTTAATTAAATTTCCCGGGCTCACGAAGGATCGTACCCGAATCGCGTGTTCTTCTTGGGGGCTATGCTGGGCCGGAAGCGGACCCCCAATTCGAGATGAAGCTCATGCTGTCGGCTCTTCGCGTGCAGTGAAGCACGCAATTGTGCTGCATTTGCAGTGAACCACACAATTGGGTCCTAGTTTAGGGTCTAGCTAATTCAGGTCCCCCGTTTTCAAGCTGAGAAGTTGAGGTGCAACGTAGGATAGGCCCTAATCTATGTGTGGCCCTCAAGATTCAGGGCATTTGCTACATCAATTTGTTGCCTCTAGTATTCAGAAAGAATTCAAACCGTCGACGCAATGCAACAATATGGCTCTAGTTGCCTATCTCTGTTTGTTTCCGTCCTCAAGATGTCATCCTCCTTGAACTAGTCGATCGGCGGCTGGGACTCGGAATGAAAAGGGGCTCTTGTCTTTGCACGCCTGTGAGTGGCTCCCAGGATATGAGTGCGGAGATTCGTACCTGAACTGCCTCCAACAACACCGCAGTTGGTATCTTGCAAAAACCCTTACTGAGTAAGCCATCCGATTCTTTTCTTGTTGGTTGTTAGAAATACTACCCTAACTAGGAACACCGCTGGCAAACCTGGTTGTTGGTTCCTGGTGCATCCTATAACCCACTACGCAGGATTACGCAATGGGTCGTGCTCACTTGACAATGACACTTTGACCCAACAATCCGCTACTGGTGGCCCGGAATACCATTCAAGTAACATCCTGGGAGCTTAGTACTCGGTGATGGCGGAAACGGTGTCGATCCTTCTACGGCCGCCTCCACAACCGATACCACGACGAAAGCCCTCCGCCCAAGCCACGATCGCGACTACGACGCCTTTTTTCTCATTGCCAAAATAAATTACAAAGTGAATGTTAAGGGATTTGTCAAAGTAGCGGTGCATTCCATCATTATGTGTCTATCTCATTTTTGACCAACACATCTGAGTAGTAACTTGAAATCAACCCAATCCAGCACTGATCACTCCCACTCCGTAGCCAAACCTACACCAACTCCCTCGCCTTCTTCCGCTCACTACTCACCAAACTTTCATCATCACTATCCTTCCCCCTCATTCCCTTCCCACTAGTCCCCATCCGTTCCTCGACCTCAACCTCCTCCGCCCTCCTCTCCTCCTCCTCCAAGTCCTCTCCACTCACCATCCTCGGATTGAACGCCAACGCCCCCCTCGGCACAAACGTCGCCAGCAACACCAGCCCCGCCACCACCGTAAACTGCACCCCCACCGTAAACACCAGCCCCTCCCTGATATCACCCCCATTGA
>Ga0247760_1001672_pt1 | contig 19555 bp, 14 predicted proteins | sample UWRJL171409R4_FD_179936 | JGI IMG/M metagenome (GOLD analysis project Ga0247760, IMG submission 179936) | Plant litter microbial communities from Arlington Agricultural Research Station in Wisconsin, United States - UWRJ-L171-409R-4 | ecosystem: Environmental > Terrestrial > Plant litter >... | reverse complement strand
CTTGTTTGGCGCTGTCCCACAATCGGCCAACAACACTTTGACGAGCGCGCTGTCTGCCGGGTTCGCGACGTTCACCAGCTTGCCGCAATTCGCGGTCACGTGGGTGGTCAACGTCGCATAGAGCTTGTCATCAATGCTCATTTGCAGCGGATTGCCTTCCTGACTGTGGCACCCGTTTCCGAAACACATCATGTCGATCATGGTCTTGACCGTGTTGAACGATGCTTCGACGGCGGCGCCACCGCCCGCGCCTGCGGTGCTCGTTCCGCCGCTGCCGCCGCTGCCGCCGCTGCCGCCGCTGCCGACGTTGCCCGCGGTGCTCAGACTTCCCGCCGCGCCCGCACTAGCGCCGCCCGCGCCGCTCCCAGCAGCACTTGAGCCAGCGGAGCCGCCCTTGCCCGCGGCCGCCGCACCAGCCGCGTTCGACCCGGCGGCGCCTCCAGGGTCGTTCGCGGTCGGATTGTTCGAGCTACAACTGGCGAGCACGGACAGCGCGACGCACATGGCAGGGGCGACGAAGAACGACAATAGGCGTCTCATGATCCTCCCTAAACGCTGAAGCGTACGCGCGGCCCCTGCACGGCGCGCCGTTAACTCCCGCTTATTGCTGCGGCGCGCCCTTGGCGATCCACGCCTGGATCGCCGCGACCTTCTCTGGCGGAACACAGGGATATTCCGTCTGCGGCATCCCGTCCCAGCAATTCTGGTAGGGCATGCGCATAGTGATGTTGGGCGCCACGCCGCAGTCCCCCTGTAACACCTTGACCAGCGCGCTTTCGGCAGGATTGGCGGTGTTCACCAGCTTGCCGCAATTCTTGGTCACATGGGTGGTCACGAGCGTATAGAGGTTGGGGTCTTCAGCAGTCCAATGCAGCGGAACGCCCTCCGCACCGTGGCACGCGCCGCCGGTACAGGGCGTCGCACCGATCATCTCTTTGACGGTGGCGAAGGTTGCCGGGACGACATCGCCGCCGCCGCCCGAGCCTGCAGCGCTCGTCCCACCGCCGGCGCCGCCGCCCGCCGTGCCCAGGCCTGCTGCGCCCGCACTGGCGCCACCAGCGCCGCCACCACTGCTCCCGGCAACCGAGCCGGCCGAGCCACCCTTACCAGCTGCGCTCGAGCCGGCTGCGCTCGAGCCGGCTGCGCTCGAGCCAGCGCCTCCGCTATTGTTCGGGGCAGGACTGTCCGAACTGCAACCCGCGAGGAATGACAGGGCTGTGAGGACGGCTGGTGCGACGAAGTGTGTGGATAGAAGTTTCATGGTTCCGACCAAGGCAATGAAGTTAGAGCACTATAGCTTCCGTCGCCGTTGAATCAACTGCCAAGGGCTGCGCTTGCCCACTATTGAGGCGAACTCCGCTTCTCGAGCCGGATCGGGAGGGCGAGATTTTTCTCACTCCAAGTAGTCAGGCTTGATTGCGAGCCATTCGCGGATGGCATAGTTGGCACAGCATGCTCGGCCGCACGAAAATCTGCCTCAACATGATCGTGAAGAACGAGGTGAAGGTACTTCCGCGCCTGATTCGCTCGGTCAAGGACTACATCGACTACTACGTGATCGTCGATACGGGCTCGAGCGATGACACGATCGAGCTCATCCGACGCGAGATGGCGGGCTACGGCATCGAGGGTGAAGTGCACGAGCGGCCCTGGGTCAACTTCGGTGTCAATCGCCAGCAAGCGCTGGAGCTCGCGGTCGCCGCAAACAAAGCGGATTGGCTGCTGTTCATCGATGCCGACGAGGAGCTAGCCGTCTCCGATCCAAAGTTTTACGAAAAGCTCGAGCCGGGCGTCAGTTACGACATCGAGAAGCACCAGGGTGACCTTCGCTACGCCGTGCGCCACCTCATCGATGTACGCAACACGACTTATCGTTGGCAGGGTCCGGTGCACAACTACCTCACCGTCGTCGAGGGCAAGGAACGGCGCGCGCTCAGAAAGGACGTCTGGATTATTTATCATCATGCGCAGGGCGCGAAGTCCCACGGAGTAACGCAGGAGCAGAAGTTTCTGCGTGACGCGGCGCTGCTCGAGGATGAGCTCGCTCGAAATCCGGACGACGCTCGCAGTCAGTTTTATCTCGCGCAATCCTATCGCGACGCCGGCCGGCACGAGCAGGCGCTGGCTGCCTATAAAAAGCGCGCCTCGATGGAAAATGGCTGGAACGAGGAGCGCTTCGTCGCTCAGCTCGAAGCGGGACGAGCGTGCCTGCGCCTAGAAAAGCCCGAGCCCATGGTGCTCGGTGAGCTGCTCGCGGCGTATACCCTGCGCCCCACACGCGCCGAACCGCTGTACGAGCTCGCCTGCTACTACCGAAAGCGCGAAGGCTACGCCATGGCGAGCTTGTTCGCGAAGGCTGGGGTGCAAACGCCGCTGCCGAGCGATCGGCTATTCGTCGTCGAAAGCGTCTATACTTGGCGGTTGCTGGACGAGCTCGCCGTCGCCTCCTACTGGCTGGGCGACTTCGCCGTGAGCAAGAGCGCCTGCCAAGCCGTACTCGAGCAGGTCGAACGAGGCCTTCAGCTCCCCGAAGCGGAAGTGGAGCGAATTCGTGGCAATTTGGTCGGGGCTGATCAGAAGCTCACCGAGCGGGCATTATCTTAGCTACGGACGTTGCAAAACCAGCGACCTTTCATATACTGCCACTTCAAACACGGGTCCGGCCCCTTGGCTCATTGAACAGGGTCGCGTCTCAAAATAGCATTGCGCGCCCAAGCGCTTAGCAGCTGGCGCTAGCTCGAGAAGCGCTCAGACAGGCAAAAAAACTAATGGACAAGTCGTTTCTTCCAGTTTCCGCGCTCGTACTCGGCTTTCTTGGTGCTGGCTGCTTCGGCGGCGACAGTGACTCAGGAACCCCCGGCCCCGGCCCGACTGCCGGCAGTGGCAACGTCGCTGGCTCAGGTCCCGCCGCAGGCGCGGGCGGCAAGGGCGGCGGTAGCGGCTGTGCGGCGCCTCCCTGCAATACCGGAGCGACCGGCGCCACGGGTGGAACCGGTGGCACGGGTGGAACCGGCGGCACGGGCGGCACGGGTGGAACCGGCGGCACGGGTGGAACCGGTGGCACGGGTGGTATCGCAGGTTCGGGCACCGGTGGCGCATCGGCGGGCTCGGGCGGCGTGCCCTCCGGCGGCGCGAGTGGCTCCGGCGGCAAGGCCGGCGGCGGTGCCGGCGGCTCGGCTGGCAAGGCCGGCAGCGGCGGCGCCTGAGTCGAGACTGCAGTCATTGAGGTGACCGCATGTAAGGAACCGAGCATCGTCTTCGATGCGCTGCTCGGTTCCTGATCGTCACTTCATTACAATTTTGATCTTCACTTCACCTACAGCGATTCCGACCCCATCGCGTCGGTAACGCGGCGGAGATCCCGGTGTGCGCGACGAGTTGATCGCACGCCGCGAGTCGATCCCGACGCGGGCCTACACCGTCTCAGCGAACGTCCCTCGCCACTGCTCAGCGAGACGGAAGAGAGTTCCACCTTGCACTGCGTGGTGGGCAAGCTTCACTTCTTGAGCTGACGTCGAGAAGGCGCGCGCTTTTTTCCGGAACCGATCATGAGAACCCTTGAACTGTCGCTCTTCGGAGCTTGGGCCGTTTGTTTTGCGGTGGCTTGCAGCTCGTCCGACAACGGCGGGCCTAAGGCTCCCGGGGGTGTCTCCGGAAGCGGCAGCAATACCGCGGGCGCGCCAGCCGGAGGCGGCGCAAATGCGGCAGCGGGTAGCGCCGGAGCCGCTAATCCGAACGGCGGCGCTGCAGGTTCGAGCAACTCGCAAGCCGGTGCCAGCGGCAGCGGGACCAGCGGCAGTGGCGCTGGCGGCGGCGGCAACTCTGCCGGCGCAGCAGGGGCCACGATCGTAGAGCGACCCGCGCTAGTCACGTCGGGGCCGGGCGCGTATTGGCAGACGGGCACGCTCACCCCGATGAGCGGCGGAACCGCCACCGTCACCGTCGACCCGACCAAGAGCCTGCAGAAGTGGATCGGCTTTGGCGGAACCTTCAACGAAGCGGGTTGGGACGCTCTCTCCGTGTTGTCCCAGGCGGATCGCGAGCGCGCCATTCGGCTGCTCTTCAGCGCTTCCGAAGGCGCGAACTTTGCGTGGGGCCGGATCCCGATCGGCGCCAGCGACTACGCCATGGATCGCTACACGCTCGACGACACTCCGGAAAATGCGCCTGATCTGACGATGGAGCATTTCTCGATCGAGCGCGACAAGCTGAAGCTGATCCCGTTCATCAAGGCCGCGCAAGCAGTGAAGGGCGACGTGAAGTTCTGGGCCAGCCCGTGGACGCCACCGCCATGGATGAAGAACCCGGCCAAATACGACGGCACCGATCTGCCGCCCAGCGGCGGAACCGCCACGTTCAACGCCAAAATGAAGAGCGATGCGCCGACGCTCGCGGCTTACGCGCTGTATTTCGCGCGCTTCATCGAAGAGTACGGCAAACAGGGGATCGCGATCGCCAACGTCTCGCCACAAAACGAGCCGGGCTACGCCACTCGCTATCCGTCGTGCCTCTGGGACGACGGCGCGCTCGGCACGTTCGTCGGCACTCACCTCGGACCGCTGTTGGCGGAGCGTGGCCTCGCGACGAAGGTTTGGTTCGGCACGTTGTCGAACGACACGACCTATCCCACCGACATCATGAGCCTCACGGCGGCCGCGCTCAAGTACACCGACGGCGTCACGCTGCAGTGGAACACCATCGGTCGCATCCCAGGGATCCTGAGCGCGAACCCGAACTTGGTCATCATGCAGTCCGAGCACAAGTGCGGGAACTATCCGTTCACGGTCGCGGGCACTCCTGCGTTCAACCCCGAGAAGCCGGCCAACGATCAAGCGTACGCCGTGGAGAGCTGGGGCTACATCAAGCAGTGGATCAACGCCAACGCCAACGGCTACAGCGCGTGGAACATGGTGCTCGACACGGCCGGAAAGAACCTCGACGCGCAGCGTCCCTGGCCGCAAAACGCGCTCCTGGTCGTGGATCGCGCGGCCAAACAGCTGGTCGTCACCCCGGTTTATTACGTCTTCCGCCACTTCTCGTACTTCATCGATCCCGGCGCCGTTCGCGTCTCGGTGACGGGCGGCGACGCGGTAGCGTTCAAGAACCCCGACGGCAGTGTGGTCGCCGTGCTGTTCAACTCGGCTGCTCAACCCGCTGCAACCACGGTCGCAGTCGGTGGTGGGACGACCGTTCAGGTTCAGGTTCCGGCACAGGGCTGGGCCACCATTCATTGGAAAGGCTGACCCGTGATTCGTATTGTGACTCTGATCAGGACGGGGCTCGTCCTGCCCGGCCTCGTTTGCCTCGCGCTCAGCAGCGCCTGTAGCTCTGACAAAAAACCCGACGGAAGCTCGAGCACTGCGGGCGCAGGCAACGGCGCCGGCGATGGCTCGACTGCGGGCACCGCAGGCACCGCAGGCAGCGAGGGTTCGCTCGGTGGCCGCATCGATGGTGACGGCGGGACTGCTTCCGGTGGTCTGGCTGGCTCCGCCGGAGGCGCACCCGAGCCCGGTACACTGCCGGACGAGACGGGCGCGGATCTCTGGCTCCGATATCCCAAAGTCTCGCTCGCAGCGCGCCTCGCCCAATACCAAGCAGCCTTCACTCACGTGGTGAGCTCAGGTGACGCCGCGAGCACGCAAGCTGCCACGGAAGAGTTGGTCCAAGGCCTGAGTGGGCTCACCGGAACCAGCGTGACGCGGGCCGCGGCAGTGCAGGGTGCCGGTGCCGTCGTGATCGGAACGCCGGCCAACTCTACTTTGATCGCCGCGCTTCCGCTGGCGAGCGAGTTGCCCGCGCTCGGTCCCGAAGGCTACTTGGTGCGAACGGCCCAGGTGCAAGGTGAGAACGTGATCGCCGTCGCGGCGAATACCGAGGTCGGCGTCCTCTACGGCAGCTTCGCGCTGCTCCGCCATTTAGCGACTCACAGCGCGCTCGACCAGCTTTCACTCAGCGGTTCGCCCAAGATCAAAAACCGTCTGCTCAATCATTGGGACAATCTCACCGGCACGGTCGAGCGCGGTTACGCTGGCGCCTCGTTGTGGAATTGGGCCCAACTGCCCGGCACGCTGTCGCCGCGCTACAAGGCGTACGCGCGAGCCAACGCATCGCTCGGCATCAACGGCACGGTGCTGAACAACGTCAACGCCGACAAGCAGATCCTCACGGCCGCTTACATCACGAAAGTGAAGGCGTTGGCGGACGTGTTCCGTCCGTACGGCATCAAGGTCTATCTCAGCGCTCGCTTCAGCGCTCCGGTCGAGATTAGCGGCCTCACCACCGCCGATCCGGCGGACGCGGCCGTTCAGAAATGGTGGGCCGACAAGGCTGACGAGATCTACGCCGCGATCCCCGATTTTGGCGGCTTTTTGGTGAAGGCCAACTCCGAGGGGCAACCCGGACCGCAAACCTACAGCCGGACTCATGCCGAAGGCGCCAATCTGTTGGCCAGGGCAGTCGCGCCCCACGGCGGGATCGTGATTTGGCGCGCGTTCGTGTACTCGACCGTGCCCGGCTCAGACCGCATCAAGCAGGCTTATGACGAGTTCAAGCCACTCGACGGCAAGTTCGACGAAAACGTGCTCGTCCAGGTCAAGAACGGTCCGCTCGATTTTCAGCCCCGAGAACCGTTCCATCCGCTGTTCGGCGCAATGCCGGCCACGCCGGTCTCACTCGAGCTCCAGATTACGAAAGAGTACCTCGGTGAGGACACGCACCTCGCCTACCTCGGTCCGATGTACGAAGAGGTCTTGAAGGCCGACACCCAGGTGAAGGGTGCTGGCTCGACAGTGGCGCGCGTGATCGACGGCACACTGGAGAAGCACGCGCTGAGCGCGATTTCCGGCGTGGCCAACATCGGTAACGACGTGAACTGGTCGGGCTCGCACTTCAACCAAGCCAACTGGTACGTGTTCGGCCGCATGGCGTGGGATCCCGATGTCTCCGCGCAAGCCGTGGCCGGCGAGTGGGTCAGGCAAACCTTCTCGAACGAGCCACGGGTCGTGTCACCCGTGGTCGAGATGATGATGAGCTCCCGCCAAACCTTGGTGAACTACATGGAGCCGCTCGGCCTGGTGCACATCATGGGCACTGACCATCACTATGGGCCGAAGCCATGGGAGGACAAGCTCAGCCAACCCGAGTGGAACCCGGTCTACTATCACAAGGCTGACGCGACTGGCCTCGGCTTCGATCGCACGGCTACTGGAAGTAACGCGGTCTCGCAATACGCGGGCGCGGTGGGCGAAGCCTTCGGCGATCGGGCGACCGTGTCCGACGACTCATTGCTGTTCTTTCACCACGTCGGCTGGCAGGACCAGGTCGGTACGGGTAAAACGCTCTGGGAAGAACTCGTGCGTCGCTACAGCCTAGGCGTCGATGACGTCGGACGCATGCGGGAAGCTTGGGCGACCGTGGAGACGCAGATTGATAAGAAGCGATTCGCTGAGGTAAGCGAGTTCCTGCAGATCCAGCACTACGAAGCGCGCTGGTGGCGGGACGCTTGCCTGAGCTACTTCGCGACGTTCTCCAAGCTCCCGATCCCGGCCGGCTATGCCCCGCCAGCAAACCCGCTGAGCTACTATCAAAGCCTCAGTTGTCCTGCGGACCCGAAAAAGCCGCGCTGTCCGAAGGTGTACGCGGGCAATCCTTCGCCCGCCGTACTCCCCTGACCCGACCGATCAGCGGACAACGCCGAGCATCGCGTGCCGGACCTCGGTGCAATCGTAGACCACGCTGAGTTCGTGGCCCGTGGCTTCGCCGTGCGGCTCTTCCAACGCGATTTGTGTGCCGCAACCAACGGGATTGTGTGCGTTCAGGACCGACCGCCACTTACTTTGAGCCGCGGCGTAGGAAGGGAAGCTCAGCTCCGCGACGCACGACGTAGTTCTGCAGTCGACCGATACGACGCGAAACTTTTCGCGAGCTGCCAAGGGGCTTAGAAAAGCGCGCAACCTCTTCTCACTCTCGGGCGCCCATGTGGCATCTCCCGGCTCGCGCATGTGCCGCGCGATGACGGCGTGGTGGGCTTGCACCTCCCGCCGTCGCATTTCCGCTAAATCGAGCGGTTCGGGCGGAACTGGAGCTGCACTCGATTCAATCGGGAGCGGTGCAGCGACGTCTGGGGTCGCTGCGACGGTCGCGGCGACGACCGGCGCCGCCCGCCGCGAACTCACGACCGTGATTATCCCTGCAGTCAGAATCCCAGCGAGAACACCCGCGCTCACGTGCAGTGGGAAAGCGGGCGCCCGCCGGGGAGTCGACTCACTCCCCAGCGCAGGCGCGGATTTCATGGGTGATAGAAAGAGTACGCGAAGATCGCCGTATTTGGGGCGAACGTGACGAGCAAGTAGTATCCGTCATATCCACCACCGGCGGCCCACGTACTGCGATCGCTCACGTTGACCGACTGAGCACCGACGCCAGAGCTGTAGCTCGCTGCACCACAGGAGCCGGATCCGCCGCTGATACTGGTACGGCAGGCTGAGGCGTAGATGCTATTCGACGCGGTCGACCAACCACTTACCCAGACACCTGTCGCATTTTTGGCGTACGCGGAGGCGCTGTCGTTGACTACCGGGCAGTAGTCAGTGAGCGTGTACGGCGCTCGATTCACGACCTGGCCGTTCTCGAAGACATGCTTGTACGAGACGTTGTACTCACTGTCTACGCATTCAGTCGCGCTGAAGCTACTCGACCCTGCAGCTGCTCCGGCGTCCGTGGACGCGAGCGCGATCCCAGCTGCAAGCGTTGAAAAAACGAATCCTTTGATAAATGCAGAGCGCATGATTTCTCCCTTTCGTTGCCGTTCGCGCGAAAATGCCCCAATTTCTCGGCCTTTCGCGCCCTGGTCCCGGGCGTGATGGCTCGCAAGCTATCGACTCCATCTGCCACTCACAAGTGAGAACTCGGTGAGAGAAATGAGAGAAGCACGAACGTTTCAGCGCGTACTGAGCAACGCGGGTGGCGGTTTTCGCCTTCGTGCTGTGATGTGTGATGATTGCGTGGCGAGCAAGTTCCCTTGACGATTGTCGCGCGGCTCGGGTAATCGTTCTCTCAGGTTTGGGTCTCGGGGGAATTGAGCCATGCAACATCCTGAAAGCGGCAAACCACGCGAGCGCACGTGGGTGCTGTCTGCCCTGCGCCGACCGCCGACGATGAGCTTTCACTGCGCGGGCGTCGGAGTCGACTTGCCCAATCACGTAGCCTGGCTGCCGGACGGTCCGATCGGCTTGAGACCGCAAGAGGTACGCTTGCTCTGTCTGCTTTCGTCCGCGCCCAATCGCCTCGTTCCAACTCCTGAAATCCTCGCCGCGCTGTATGGCGGTGTCCCAGTTGAAGCAGCGCGAATTCGCCTCAAGGCGCTCGTAGCTGATATTCGTCGCCGGATGGGTGAAGGCGTTGCCTCTCGGTTGCGAACCGCGCACGGCGTGGGCTTGATCCTCTACGTCGATCGCGAGAGCCCTGGAGCCCTGGATCAAGCCCTTTAGGCCCTCTGAACTTGCGTCCGACGTCGCCCCTGTCGGGCACATTTCACCTCTCCCTGCACGAACAGCGCGCGCGGAAACGCTGGAGCATACGGCGAGAAGAGGACGCGCGCGGAAACGCTGGAGCAAGCCGCGAGAAGAGGACGCGCGCGAGAAGAGTCCACGCGCGGAACGCTCGAGCAGCGGCGAGAAGAGTCCACGCGCGGAACGCTCGAGCAAGCGGCGAGAAGAGTCCACGCGGAACGCTGGAGCAGCGGCGAGAAGAGTCCACGCGCGCGGAACGCTCGAGCAAGCGGCGAGAAGAGGACGCACGCGGAACGCTGGAGCAGCGGCGAGAAGAGTCCACGCGCGGCTGCGTCGAGCGGCCGTGAGCGAGGCGCCGCGACGAGTCAGCCGCTGGAGATCGTACTCGTCGGCGCGACTAGGCGCGGGCGGTCGAGCGGGAGAGCCGGACGTCCATCCAGACGGCGAGCGCGAGCACCACGCCGCGGGCGATGAATTTCATTTCCGGCGAGAGCGCGAGCAGCGTCATGCCGTTCAAGAGCACGCACATGATCAGCGCGCCGAACAGCACGCCAACCACCGTGCCGCGCCCGCCCTTGAGGCTGGTGCCGCCGATCACGCACGCGGCGATGGCGTCGAGCTCCATCAGTGCGCCAGTGGTGGTGGTCGACGCGCCGGCAAAGGCGGTCTGCAGGAAGCCGGAGATGGCGACGATCACGCCCATGACCGCGAAGGCGAGCACCACGACCTTTCCGGTCGGGACACCGGAGACCAGCGCGGCCTCTTCATTGCCGCCGATGGCGTACAGGTAGCGGCCGAAGCGGAAATGCTGGGAGATCACGTGGATCACGAACGCGGTCGCGCCGAGCACGAGCAGCGAGAGCGGCAAGCCGCGGTACTGATTGAGCACCAGCACGAACAACACCAGCAGCTGAGCCGACAAGAACCACTGCAGGAAAGCGCCCTCGGAGTCGGCCTCGAGCTTGCGAGCCTGGCGCTTCTTGAGGTTGTTCCAGGCCGCCAGCCCGAGCAGCACGACGATCACCGCGGCCATGGCGAAGCCGAGCACCGGCGGGAGGTAGTACGTGGTCAGGATCGAGTACAGATTCTGATCGCCGCCCGTGACCACCGGGATCGTCGAGTTACCGATCACCAGCCAGTGGACGCCCTTGAAGATCAGTAGGCCGCCGAGCGTGATGATGAACGAAGGAATTTTCTCCTTCACGATCATGGCGCCCATCGCGGCGTAGATCGCCACGCTGACGACCGCAGACACGAGCAGCGCGAGCGGCGCCGAGGTGCCGTGACCCGTGATCAGCACCGCTGCTAGGCCGCCGACCAAGCCGAGGCCGCTGCCGACGCTGAGATCGATGTGCCCGGGCACGATGATCAGCAGCATGCCGAGGCTCAGCACCGCCGTCGCTGACAGCTCGATCGCCAGCTGCGACAGATTTCGAGCGCTCAAGAACGTGGAGTCCATCAGCCAGAACACCACGCTGATCAGCACCAGCGCGATCAGCATCGAGAAATCACGCAGGCCGACTTTGGCCTGCTGGGTGGCGGTGGTGGCGGTCATGCTTGCTCCGGTTCGGGTGCGGGTGCTTGCTGGCTCGGGCGCATCGCGGCTGCCAGCAAGGCTTCTTGCGTTATTTCGCTGCCCACGAACGAGCCGCCGATACGGCCCTCGGCCAGCATCAAGATTCGATCGCTCATGCCAATCAGCTCCGGAAGCTCGCTGGAGACGAGCAGCACCGCCACGCCCTGCGCCGTAAGATCATTGATGAGCTCGTAAATTTCGTACTTTGCACCGACGTCGATGCCGCGCGTCGGCTCGTCCAGCAAGACGACCTTGGGTTTGGTCATCAGTGCTTTGCCGAGCACGATCTTCTGCTGGTTACCGCCGGACAGCGTGCCGGCGATCGTCTCTTGGCTGGAGGCCTTGATCCGCATCGAATCGACGTACTCGGCGTTTCGCTTCAGTTCTTTGTCACGGTCGACCAAGCCGCCCGGGGAAAATTCGTCGATCGCCGAGAGCGAGAGGTTGAAGCCAACGGTCTGGTTGAGCACGAGGCCGTAGCGCTTGCGATCCTCGGTCACGAGCACGAGGCCTTGCTCGATGCACGCCGAGGGCGTGCCCGCGAGCGGCGCCTTCTCGAGCTCGACGCTGCCCGTCATGCGGTCGCCCCAGATCCCGAACAGGTGCATCAAGAGCTCGCTGCGCCCCGCGCCCATCAGACCGCCGATGCCGAGCACCTCACCCTGATGCAGGTCGAAGGAGACGTCCGCGAGCCGCGCCTTATCGCCGCCACGCTCCGCGACGGAGAGCGCCTTCACGGACAGCAGACACTTGCCGGGCTCGGCGCGCCGGCGCGGGAAAAGATTGTCGATTTCGCGACCGACCATGTGCGCGATCACCTGAGCGCGATCGGTCTTCGCGGTATCGAGCGTGATCACGGTCTGGCCGTCGCGCAGGACGGTGATGCGATCGGAGAGCGCGAACACCTCTTCCAGCCGATGGGAGATGTACACCGAGCTCACCCCGCGGCTGCGCAGCTCGCGCACGATGGCCAGCAGCGTGGCCACCTCTTTGTCGGTCAGCGCGGCGCTCGGCTCGTCCAGGATCAGGACTTTGGAGTCTTTGCGCAGGGCTTTGGCGATCTCGACCAGCTGGCGCTGACCCACGCCCAGATCGGCGATGATCGCGCTCGCGCTGACGTCGATGCCCCAGCGGGAAAGCAGCTTGTCGGTCTCGCCCAGCATGCGGTCGTGATCGACCGCGCCGAAGCGCAGCGGCTCGTGGCCCAAAAACACATTCTCGGCGACGGACATTTCCGGCACCAAGGCGAGCTCTTGGTGAATCACGGACAACCCGGCCCGCTCCGAGTCCGCGATCGCAGCGAAGCGCTGCGGCTCGCCGCTCATCAGGATCTCACCCTCGTAGCTGCCGTACGGGTACAGCCCAGAGAGCGTCTTAATCAGGGTCGATTTGCCCGCGCCGTTCTCACCGCAGAGCGCGTGGACTTCGCCGGGGCGAAGGTCGAAGTCGACACCACGAAGCGCGAGCACCTGTCCGAAGCGCTTCACCAGCCCGCGCGCTTCGAGCACGGGCGCTCGCCCCTCAGGGCTTCCCATATATTTCCTCGCGCGTGTGAAAGCCGTCCTTCACCACCGTGGAATCGACGTTTTCTTTGGTCACGGTCACGACGTCGAGCAGGATCGTCGGCACTTGGCGCTTGCCGTTGTCGAGCTCGGCCTTCGCGATCACCGGCTTGCCCGTGGCGAGCGCGACCGCGACTTCAGCGGCGCGCTTGGCCAGCGCTTGCACCGGCTTGTAGATGCTCATCGACTGCTCGCCGCCCACGATGCGCTGCACGGCGACGAGCTCGGCGTCCTGCCCGGTGACCACGATTTTGCCCGCCAAACCCTCTTCGCGCAGAGCCTGAATCGCGCCGCCGGCCGTGCCGTCGTTCGAGGCGAGCACGGCGTTGATGCCGTGGCCGTGCTTGGTGATGGCGGCGTTCATGATGCGCTTGGCGTTCTCGGGCTTCCAGTCGTCCGCCCAATCTTCGTGCACGACCACGACGGCGCCCGACGCGATCGCGTCCTTGAGCGCGGCGTCTTGGCCCTTCTTGAACAAGGCCGCGTTGTTGTCGGTCTTGGAGCCGTAGATGCGCACGAGCTTGATCGGCTTCGGCGCGTCCTTGAGCTTCTCGAGGATGTATTTCGCCTGCAGCTCGCCCACGTGCTCGTTGTCGAACGTCATGTACAGGTCGAGCGCGCTATCGACGATGATGCGGTCATAGGCGATCACCGGAATACCGGCGCGGCCCGCCACTTCTACGCCCTTGGCCATCGCCTTGCCGTCGTGCGGCACGATCACGATCACGTCCACCTTAGACGTGATCAGCGATTCGACGTCGGCCACTTGCCGGGTGTCGTCACTGTTGGCAGAGAGCACGGTGACCTGCGCTCCGAGCTCCTTGGCCCGAGCCAAGAACGCATCGCGATCTTTGGCCCAGCGCGCCTCCTTCAAGGTGTCGAGCGAGAGCCCGATCTTGACCACCTTGGGACCCGAGGCTGGACCCGCCGCGTCTCCGTGGGCCGCTGAGCCCCGCACGATGACGAGACCAATCAGAACGCTTACCGCGAGAGACGCGACGACGAGAAAGGATTTGAAGCTCATGTACCGACCCGAGGGGCGGCGGAGTAGACCAAAGCTTAAGGAAAGATGCTAGCCGCAATCGCCGCGAACGCGTCGCATCCATCGCTCCCTCGCTCGCTCACGGCGTCCCACTCCGGCGCGCTATCGCGCCGGAAGTGAGGCATGCCCGAGAATGCGAATCTCGATCAGTCGCGCTCAGTAGAACTTGACGTTATCGAGCGTAAAGGAGACGACGCACGGCTGAGTCGCGCTGACTGCGCCGCCGGAACCCGCGCTCCCGCTGGAGCCGGCCGCGCCTGCGCCGGAGCCCGCCGCGCCCGCGCTGGCGCCGCCTGCGCCTGCACTCGAGCCGGCAGTGCCGCCAGAGCCTGCGTCAGCGCCCGCCGCGCCGCTGGAGCCTGCCGTTCCGCCAGAACCCGCCGTTCCGCCGGAACCGGACTCGCCAGAGGTGCCGGCGGAGGCCCCGCCGCTGGAGCCCGCAGCGCCGCCGGAGCTGACGCCACCGGTTTCGGCACCAGCGGTCCCTGAGCCAGCGGAGCTGCCGCCTGCGCCGGCCCCGCCCGAGCTGCCGCCTGCTCCTCCCGAGTCGCCGCCGCTGCCGCCCGCACCGGGCACCGTGCCGCCGCCACCCGGCGGGCACTCGAACTGCCACTGGATGGCCATCAGCTGGCCGCTATCCAGGGCGGAGACGGGGGCACCGCCGGAGAAGTTCCCCCAAGGCAGCTGGGTCACCCCAGTGGTGAGCGTCCCGCCACTGCTGGCCACGATCACGCCCGGGCTCAGGCATTCGTTGTACTGCGTAGCGGCGCTAGTCGGAACACAGTCGCCGGGACGCGTGCCGGGGTTCGCGGTCGACGGATAGTCGCTCTTCTGCTGCATCTGCACTTTGAGCGTCGCATTGCCGAGCGTGCTGCCCTCGAGCACGTCGAACTGCAGGCCCTGGGTGGTGCTCGCGTTCGTGCACTTCGGCCCGAAGTTGAACATGTAGCCGGCGTAATCACCTGGCTCGATCGTCGCGCTCACGGTCAAGGTCTCACCGTGCAAGGTGACCTTGGGCGCTGATCCCGGCTTGCCCTGGTAAAACACGTCCCCGCCCGTGAGCGAGGTCGCGCTTCCCCACAGGTCTTGTTTACCTGCCATCCAGGAGTTGCCTTCGGTCACGCCCTTGATCGTGGCGGGGCTGAAGTCAGTGAGCAGCAGGTTGCCCGGCAGCGGGGCGCAGTTGTTCGCGCCCGCTGAGCCGCCGCCTGCGCCACCCGCGCCTCCAACCGCACTACCAGCCGAACCTGGATTGCCAGCCGTACCCGGAGCGCCCGCCTTGCCGGCGATGCCCGCGGTGCCGCTGCCGCTCGCGCCGCCCGAGCCAGCGCTGGCGCCCGGCGTAGCCGGGTCAGAGCCGCAGGCCACGCCCAGCAGCGCGAACCCCAAGAAAGCCACGGCCGAAATCCCAATCGTGCTCTTCGTTCTCGTCATCTGGAAAACCGACCCTTCGTGTAATGAAACCAGCTAGTAGATGTGCGGCCGAGGCAAAGCTCAGCCGAAGCGGAAGACCTGCACGTGGCGGTAGGTCTGGCCCGGCTCCAGCAGGACCTGCTCCCGCCAGCTTGGAACATTGATGGCGTTCGGGAACGCTTGCGTCTCCAAGCATACCGCTGCGTGCCGCGTGAAGCGACGCCCCTTGCCGCTCAGGCTGCCGTCCAGATAGTTGCCGGTGTAGAGCTGCACCCCGGGCTGATTGGTGCTCACGTGCATGGAGCGGCCGGAGACCGGATCTGCCAGCTCTGCCACGGGGAAGAGCGCGCCTTCGCCGCGGAGCACGACGAAGTTGTCGTCGTAACCGGCGGGCGCCGCGTCGCGCTCCGGCAGATCGCGACCGAGCGATTTTCCGGCGCGGAAGTCGTAGGGCGTGCCTGCCACCGAGAGCAGCGTGCCATCGGGCACGACGCCGGGCGTGCGCTGCTCGGCGTGCAGCACGAGCTCGTTCTCGAGCACGCTCGCGCGGCTCGGACCGCCCAGGTTGAAGTAGCCGTGGTGCGCCAAGTTGAGCAAGGTGGGTCGATCGGTCGTGCCGAGCAGGATGATCTCGAGCGTCGAGCCCGTGATTCGAAACTCGGCTTGAGCGCGGACGCGGCCGGGATAGTGCCCCTCTCCGTGCGCGGAGTCGTGGCTCAGACGCACGCTGGCGCTGTCAGCGTCTTCACTGACGCTCATGCCCTCGAAGGCCCACAGCATCTTGTCCCAGCCGCTGTAGCCACCGTGCAAGTGATGGGGCGCGTCGTTGGCGTCGAGCTGATAGCGCTGACCGCCGAGCTCGAAGCGGCCGTGCGCGATGCGATTGGCGACGCGCCCGACGATGCCGCCTACGAAGGCCGGACAGGCCACGTACTCCTCGACGCGCTCGAAGCCGAGCACGACGTCTTCGAGCAGGCCGGCGCGATCCGGCACGAGTAGCGCTTGCACCGTGGCGCCGTAATCGAGCACGCGCACTTCCAGCCAATCACTCTTGAGAGTGGTCAGCCCGACGTCGCGATCGCCGAGCCGACCGAAAGAATGTCTAGAAACGTTCACTTAAAAAATGTAGCTCGAAACGAAGGTTGTTCGTAGCTCACTTGCCGAAGACCGGCGACCGCGACTGGCCGTTGACCTCGAAGATGACGTTCTTCATCGTGACGGTGCCTTTGGTTTCGTCGTCGATCTCGCTACCGACCTCCAGCCTAGCGAGCCACATGTCCTTCGTGTAGCCAGGCCTGGACATCAGATAGTCGAGCAACGGTTTGACCTCGACCTTACCGTCAAAGCTCTTCTTCGAGCCATCCGTGCCACGGAACTGAAAATAGCGCCATTTGCCGCCAGCCCAGTTGTCGTCTTGGACCACCAGCTGGTAGCTCTTGGTGCCAGCGGATATCGTGGTGCACTCACCGTTGCACTTGGGACCGGAGCCATCGCCACCCGTGAGAGGCCAGCGCTTATCCTGCCAACCCCAGAACGTCATCAGCTCCGCGTAGACGCCAGCGTTGCCCTGCGTGGTGGCTGGATTTTCTTTGCTCAGCCACAACTCGAAGGTGAGATCCCAGGATTGCTCTTTCGAGAGCGTGATGTTCAGGCCCTCGAGAGTGACGCTGGCGCTGGTGATGTCCTTAACCTGCTTCGGCAAGAGCGTGGTCGAGGAAAAATTGGGGGAGGTCGCGTCCGCGCTGCCAAGGCCGAAGGGATGAATGCCGAACTCGATCTGCGGGAAGTCAGGTTTGGAATTGCTCGCGTTCTTGTCGCAGTCACCGCGATCGAAGTTCCAGCCAAAGGACTTGTCCGCGTTGATGAACACGTTCATGGGCGCGTTGCAGCCGAGCGCGGCCGCACCCCAGTTGTTGTTGATCAGGCGGATCTCGCCCATGCGCAGGTAATCTTGCTTCACCGCGGTCATGTCACCCGGTTTGGCGTTGCCCTTACCCATCGCGTCCAGGTCTGCACCAGCACCGCCCGTGGGATTGCCACCACCGGCCGCTCCGGGGGCGCCGCCTGCCGAGCTGCCGCCGACCGTGCCCGCCCCTGCAGAGCTGTTGCTCCCGCCCGAGGTATTGCTACCGGCGCTGCCAACGACAGGAGTGCCACCGCTGCCGCTACCTGCGGTGCCCGTGACCGGCGCGCCCGAAGCACCGGCACCTGGAACCTGGCCGGAACCCGCGGCGCTAGCGCCGCTGCCCGATGCACCACTGGAGCCCCCAGGAGTCTGAGAGGGCGCATCGCTGCTACAGCCGGTCAGCCCAGCAGTGACAGTGAAACCAACAAAACCAGCGAGAGTGAGCGAGGTCGGAAGGAAGCGCACGGGATCTCCCAATGTTGAGGGGGTGAGAGACGGAAGCCGCGGCTCCCGAGTTGAAGCGTCAGTATAACAGGATTCGCGCGATGTCCCGCCGCTTCAAGCTCGATCACGCCGCCGACGCAGCAAACCGATAGCAACGACTCCAAACAAACCCAGGGCTACCGGTAATTGTGAAACGCGACTGGAAGCAGTGCGACAACTGCAACCACCCGCGTCACTTGCGCCGCTCGCGGGAGCAGCGGCGCTGCCCGAGCCAGCGTTGGTCGCAGTGGTGCCCGCCGCGCCCGTGGCTGTGCCCGCGGCACCGCCGCCACTCGGCGCGGCCGCCGCACCCACGCCACCCGCTGCGTTCGTTCCGCCCGTGCTCGCGCTGAGTCCGGCCGTTCCTGCGCTACCGATGGGGCCCGCGCCAGCGGCACTGGCGGCTCCGCCGCTGCCCGTTCCACCCGAACCAACACCTCCGCCGACCGGTTCCGGCACGCAGCTCGCGGCCACCGTTACGGCGCCACTCTTGTACGCGCCGATGTCCGGCGCCGTCGCGGTGGGCCGCGTGCCGCCGTTGAAGCACTTGGCCACGCCGCCCTGCATGATCACGTAATCGATATCGATATCGTATTGCCAGCGACTCAGCGGAGCCACCGCACCGAACATCTTTGGCGTGCGTTTGACCAGGCACTTCGGGTCGAAGCCAAGGTCTGTCGTCGGCACGCCAGTGCCCGCGGTGCCTTTGGCGAGCGCGGTCGACGCGCTCGCCGCCAACGTGAAGTCTGGATTCGTGCCGTCCGGTGCCGTGAACAGGGTGGTCGTGCCCACGCTCACCAGGTTGGTCGTCCAACCCGACGTCGGTTGGTTTTGGATGGGTTGCGATCCGGCGGGCGCGGTGCCCGTGCCCACGATGATGTTGTTCTTGAAATTGACGTTTTGGATCGTGACGCCGCCGTTCGTGAAATACAGCTCACCGGGGTTGCTGGGGCCCGTGGCTTGGCTGCCGAATTGCGAGTTGTGATAGCAGGTGTTGTTCACGAACGTGGTGCCGGTGCTCTTCGTGAGCCGGAGGCAGGAGCCGCTGTTGCCGAAGGCGATGTTGTTGACGAAGGTCGCGTTGTGCGCGGCTTCATCGACGATGAAGCCGCTGCCATCGGTGTGCTTCTGTTCGTCGGTGTTTTCGAACGAGATCACGCCCTGCACCAGGTTCGTGCCGGTGGCTTCGAACAGCGTGACACCGCTCGACCAAGAATGAGCAGTGCTGGTGCCGTTGTGGGCCGCGATCGAGTTGATCAGCGTGAAATTCGGCGCGCTGAAGAACGTGAAGCCCGTGCGCCCATTCGAGTACGAGATACAGTGTTTGATCGTCCAGTGCCCGTTGGACACCTCGGTCGACTCTGTCCCGTCAGCCCAGCGGTTGCCGAAGCCCGTGGACCAGCCGCGCACCACGAGCCCTTCGAACACTAGATATTCGCCAGCTTCAGAGTGCACGCCGCTCGTCTGATCCGCGTCCACCGACACCATGCTCTCGATGATCGGCGTCGAGCAGGTGTCCGCTTTGAACGTGATCGGGGCCGCTTCCGTGCCCGAGTTCTTGACGAACAACATCTCCTGGTACGAACCGCTCGTCAGGTACACCGTGTCGCCCGCAACGGCGCCGGCGGCGGCGCTCGACAAGCTGCACGGCGTTGCGCGCGTGGGACAGGCGGCCGCGCTGCCCTCAGCGCCCGTCGGAGAAACGTACCAATCGGCGGCGTGTGCCGGAAGCGCGACGAGAACAGCGACCAGGGGCAAGCTTAAGGTGAAGGCGGATCTCATCACTTACTTCTTTTAGAAGGTGGGGGTTCGTACCGAGCGAGCCGCACACATTACAATCGAGGCCGTGCTCCGTCCAGGTTGCCCCGACAATCCACGTCGAAACCCGCAGCCGGACCAGCACTTCGAGTCTTCTCACCCACACGCTCCGATCAGTTGCCAAGTTGAGCATTTGATTTGATGTTGATGGTCACGTGATACGTCGCGTGGCGTCAAAGCCTTCGGCGTCGCGCATCGATCGAGAGCCGAGAGCCGAGAGCCGAGAGCCGAGAGCCGAGAGCCGAG
>Ga0247760_1001671_pt1 | contig 19568 bp, 8 predicted proteins | sample UWRJL171409R4_FD_179936 | JGI IMG/M metagenome (GOLD analysis project Ga0247760, IMG submission 179936) | Plant litter microbial communities from Arlington Agricultural Research Station in Wisconsin, United States - UWRJ-L171-409R-4 | ecosystem: Environmental > Terrestrial > Plant litter >... | reverse complement strand
AGTTAGAAGTACTGTAGAAGTTTTTGGAAGAAAACCTGGCGAAAGGGTAGATAAGACCCAGCGAAAGCCCAGCGGTATCGCCGGTAATATTTATTCCCAAAAAGGATAGATCCTTACGTTTATATGTAAATTACCGAGGTCTTAACAAGATTACGGTTAAAAATCGCTACCCCCTACCCCTTATCTCGGAGATTCTTAATCAGGCCTCGAATACGCAGTATTTTAATAAAATTGATCTAAAGGATACTTATTATTAAATTAGGATTAAAAAGGGCGAAAAGTAGAAGATAGCATTCCGAATACGATACGAATTATACGAGTTCCTTATTATACCTATAGGGCTTACTAACGTACCTGTAACTTTTTAGTATTACATTTAATATATACTTCGCGGGTATCTCGATACCTTTGCAGTAATATATCTGAACGATATCCTTATTTTCTTACCGGACCGAGAATTATATACTTAGCATTTTCGGCAAGTTATAAAGCGATTACGAGAAGCCGACCTTTATTACAATCCTAGTAAGTACGAATTTTACAAGGACTAGGTTAAATTTCTTGGCTACGTAGTGGGAAAGGAGGGAATCTTTATCGATTCGGCGCGGATTTAAACGGTACTTAATTGGCCGGAGCTTTAGTTATTTTACAATATCTAGGTATTTATCGGATTTTGCAACTTCTTTCGACGTTTTGTATAAGGTTTTTCCGAAATCGCTAGGCCGCTATACGATATATTGAAAGGTATGAAGAACGGTAGAAAACCCGGTAACGTACGATTAGGTAATAAAGAACGGGCGTCCTTCCAGCAACTTAAATAAACCTTTACGAATATACCAGTCTTACAACATTTCGACCCCGAGAAACCCATTATCGTTGAAACCGATACCTCTAATTTCGCTATAAGCGCAATACTCTTACAGGTGGCAAATAACGGCCGAAAACACCCTATTGCGTTCTAGTTATTAAAGTTTAAAGGACCGGCGTTATTATACTCAACGGCTAATAAAGAGTTGATGGCGATTGTTAAGTGCTTTAAGCAGTAAAGATATTACTTAGAAGGAAGTTGTAAGTAAATTACCGTCTTTTCGGATTATAATAATCTACAGGGCTTTATATATTAAACTTATCTAAACGGTAGATAAGCCAGATAGTATATATACCTAGCGGGGTTCGACTTTAGTATTAAGTACTAAGCAGGTAAGCGAAACCCAGCCAATATACCGTTAAGAAGACTAGATTATACAGGCGATAAGCTTGCGGAGAAACTGGAATAACTTCCAGTTCTCAAGAATAAGATGGCGATAGTATAATTAGTATACGCAGAGTTTGCAGCCCGGATAATACCCGAAGAATATAGGGGTCCGAGGCGAAGATTTATCCGAGTATTTTAGCTATTTTCTGATACGCGAAACAGGGGGGAAGAGGTACCTTTTACAAATTGGTTCGGTTATGGATAAATACTCCCAGTCTGGGTAGCTAGAGCTGCAGCCTTAAAGGAACGTATCTTGGATCCCCACTTAAGTACCCCGTTGAGGGATTTGGTTTTAAAGTTACAAGAAAGTGATAAATGGATATAGAGAGTTGTTGAGAGGCTGAAAAACCGGCGACTTAGTCGCGATTTAAAGTGTTGGTTACAAGGCAAAGACGGAGAGTTACTTTATAAGGGACGATTATTCGTTTCAGCAAAATAGAGCGCAAAGTAGGCGATTTTCCAGGTTTTTTATAATAATCCACTAGCTGGCCATTTTGAAGTCCAAAGGATACTGGAAAGGATTTAACGAAAATATTTTTGGAATAATATTAATAAGGACGTTAAGAACTACTGCGAATCCTGCGATATCTACTAATTTAAGAAGCCGAAGAAATACAGGCCTTATAGAGAATTATAGTCCCTACCACAGCCCTCCAGGCCCTACCAGGAGTTGTTTATAGATTTTATTACTGGATTACCGCCAATTTGCCTCCGAAACGGGGATGAAGTAGACTTAATTCTAGTTATCGTAAACAGGTTTACTAAGATGATATACTACTTTGCTATTAATAAGATAATAATAAACCAAGAATTGGCGATACTATTTTATAACGAGATAGAATGTCGAAGAGGAGTTGGGGCGCCAAAAGGCGTAGTAAGTAATAGAGGCTCTATTTTTACAAGTTAATTTTGGAGCGATTTATACTACATTTTACAAATAAAAAGAAGGCTTTCGATAGTGTTTTACCCGTAAACTAACGGTTAGACGGAACGGATGAACCAGACCTTGGAGCACTACTTTAGAGTCTTTTATAATGAGGAAAAGCCAAACTAAGCTCACCTATTGGTATAGGCCGAGTTTATTTGCAATAGTTCAGTTAACGCGATAACTGGGATCACACCCTTTAAAGCGCTTATAAGCTTTACGCTTTCGTTTTACGACCAAGTCGAGGGTAACTCGCTAAAGGGGAAGGTACTAATAGCAGTTAAGAGAGTTGAAAAGCTTTAACAAATACGATAACAACTAAGAGAAAATTGGGTACGTAGTATAAAAAGGCAGAAATATTACTATAATAAAAAATACTAAAGTTAAGAATTTAAAAAGGAATAGCTGGTAATATTATCGACTAAGAACTTGAAACTAAAAGCTGTATTAGGAAAGCTCGTACTAAAGTTCGTCGGATTATTTCGGGTTCTAGACAGGGTCGGTTCGCTAGCGTATCGCCTATATCTCCCGGATAAGTACGATAGGTTACATAATGTATTTTCCGTTAGCTTGCTCGAGCCATATATTTACAGGGCAAGATAGGAACCCTTGCCGATACCAGAATTGGAAAACGATAAAGAATGGGAAGTTGAGGAGATCCGGGATAAACGGCGAATCGATAGCGAAACGAAGTAGTTAGTTAAGTAGTTAGGATGGCCATTAGAGTACAATTAATGGCTAGCGAAAGAGGACTTAAGCAATATACTAAACTTAGTAGCAAAATTCGAAAGGGATTACGCAAAGAAAAGGTTACTTGAGTAGGAAAAGGGTAGAAAAGATAAAAAGGGGAAAAAGAGACCCCAGCGTAATTTTTAATTACTAATATCCCATAACGGAAATAAAACGAAAAGAATAAAAGAGAGGCGAAACGCCGACGAAAACCCCCGAATTAACGGTAAAAGACCCTAGGTCTAATACTTAAAACATCTAGTTTACATATCGGGAAAAGGCACTAAACGCTAATCCGACTTTAACGTATTTAAATTGTTAGGAATATTATTAGAGGAAATACCTTCTAACTTTAGCCGGTTAGAAATAAAGGCGAGAAGCTAGCGTTTGGCCAGGGACTAAGTATTGTAGCCTACTTGGGAGGTATCCAGGCGAAACTTCTGGCGATATTTCTAAGCTCGCAGCTCAAAAGTATACCGGGCGGTCAGCTCCTTAGCCTTAGCTTTACCTTGGAAAAGATTAGCAACTAAAACGCTGAAGAAAGGTAAGCGACGTATAACTCTCGGACTAAAAGTCAGGACCGGGCGAGGATCCAACTTGAGCCGAAGCTCTATCTTTTATACCAGCAGGGACTGGTAGCTGATAATAACGGCCTGGGTTAAGTTAGCAAAAAATTCTCCCAGGCGTAAAGCGGGCGAAAAGCCAATAAAAACTTACCGCGGCGGGCTTGCGGTTACCAGAAAGGCTATAGGTACGACGATAGGCCTTCTTAACGTTTTCGAATACCGCAATTAACTTGTAAGCGCGGGCGGCGTATTCCTGGCGAATCGGATTATCCTTATCGCAGGTATCCTGGGCGCTATCGGTTAAGCGTAATAGGGTTATTAGGTCGGCAAAGTCGCTTTCTATTCCAGCGATAACCTAATACCAATTTGTTAGCATTTCGCTATCGTTTTAATTGCGAAAAGACCTACTGGGGAGCAGGAGTTATTACGAGAGGTGTACTGGTTATACCGAAAGCTGGGTTTAACCCCGAAAATATAGCTGGGCGCCGGTAATTTATTAGAACCGGGCTTAAAATGCGCCGAAACAGCGCTACGTACGCAATGCATACAGGGATTGTTCTTAATAGCTAAAGAGCTATCCAACGAGTCAAAATCGATAGACGATATGGTGGCGAATCGCGTGCGAATTAATTAAAAAAGGGAAGGGGAATGGTCGGTCGCGATGGTAATGGTAAGGGTAAAAATTGGAGGAGCGAGTAGGGTAAGAGAGTTGGAAATATTTTGGCGGGGTAGGTAGAATTCGGCGGTAAAAGGTGGGGGTTTGGTAGTATAGTGCCCTAAAAAGCGCGTTAATAATTAAAAGCGCGTTACTGGGAAAAACGCGCTAGCGAATTGGGCGTAACGTATTAGCGAAACGCGTTTAAATTAGTAATAGCTTAAGCGCGTTCAACTTGTTAACAACGAGCCAGCGATTTTACTAAGTTAAGCAATTCCGCAGTGAAGCTGGGGATAGCTTCTTGGAGAAGGGGGATAGTTGTAATAGGTACGGTACAGCTGGCGAAACGATGGCGATTGGTTAGCGCTTAAATAGTGGCTGCAGCGCGCAGGCCTGCCAGGGGGAACTTCCCTCCGGCAAGAATCAGTCAATGCATCACTTACGACACAAGCTCAGTATCCCAGCAGTGACTCGCCAGCGTATCGCTTCAGTACCGGGGCATCTTCCTTGATCATCCTACAGCTTGTTACACTAGCAATTTAGTAGTAAATGCATGTACCTAGCAGGTAATGTGGCCGTTTATTTTGTCGTCCGCTTGCCAGGTACTGAAGCAAGGAAATCAACCGCCCGAGCTGGACCGGGATCCGGTCTGCTGCTGACGCAAGGGTGCCCATGTCCTTTAGCAATGCCCTTTCCTCGGGGTCCGTCTCGGCTGCGCTCATTCGAGATAGCAACCTCCCGTATGCCATAACGTCAATCTCAACACGCTCCTCAAACTCCCGACTCCCTATGGGGCCTCGGGTAACCCCCCCGGACCCATCAACCAGTGATGCGTGTAGCTGCCCCCACTGATATCGATCAGGACGGCACTATGGCCAGCGCTGATAACAACTTTGGAAGGTTTTAACGCCAAGTGCACAACGCCATGGCTGTGGATATGGCAGAGGCCTTGGGCAATCTGGATCGCCCAGCGGCACCACGGCCGATGCCCAGCTGTATTCTCAAGCATTCCCTCCATGGTTCCTCCTGAATGGCTAGTATATGTATCAGCGTCCGACCATGGAAATTGCCGATAAGGAACTTACTACTCGAGGAGAAACCCCCGTAGCACGCGTGTGGTGTCGGCCGCCGAGTTACGGTGCGGATTCACAGACGACACCAATCCAACAAGCTTCACAATTTCTTCAGACTCGGGTACCCGTTCAAGATATCGTAGCTCTTGCTCGAAAACCTGCGTGTCCGTCTCGGGCTCAAATTGCTCCTTACCCAACTCTTTGTAGACAAGTGGTCGTTGCTCGCCCGGAATACGCACCAACCAGACGCCATCTTGTAATTTCCGCTCCTTGGTGACGTTTCCCAGGTCAATTATCTGACGGTAAGGACTCAGTTTTGGATATCGAGAGAGGTATGTGTCCTTCCTGATCCAGAAGAAAAGAGTGTCTAGGCTACTAGCGTAGATGTTGGCCGGGTCTAGCTTGACCGAGTGGAGAGGCAGTGGCTTGTCCCGGAAGGAAAGACAGATCTCGGTAGCCGTGTTGGTAATCATGGGGATGTGTCCAAAGTCGATGCAGCGGCAGAGGGCTTCGAGGTCCTTCTTTTGTTGCAACAGCGGAACCCCCTTGGCACTATCGGGACGGTTTTCAACTGTGACAGTAAGATACCAGGAGGCATCGTGGAGTCGAATCACAATGCTTAATGAGCGTTGGTCGGCTTGGTACGGAAGATCTTGCCGATATGAGTTTGGGATGAACTCGGCATGAGGCCGAACCATCAACACGGGGGACGACGGCGGAGTTGGAGGCAGTTGCGGCGATGGCGACGTCGGAGGGCCTGGTGGATCCACATGGATAGAGGGTGCCGGCTGGGACTGCAATAATAGAGCCGGGAGCGTTGAATTGGGCGTTGGTGGCGGGAGTGGCAGCTGTACTACCGGCGAGGGAGCAAATGTGCTTTTCGGATGAGTTTTCGGATGAGTTTTCGGAGCTTCAGAGATCGGACGATTACGCCGGGATGGGTTCGCCTGGGAGGCGCGGTGCTCGCTTTTTCGACTGCGTCTGGAACGTCGAGTCGACACCCGGGTAGACTTTTTTATTCTCTTAGTAGAATCCATCGTGATTCGGAGACCTAAGGAGGGAGAGAAAGAGCTTTATCAACCTGGGCTCGAGGCCGCTGGCAGCCCTATGTCTACCCAACCTCTGTACCGAGGTTTGCCTGCTGCATGATATGAGAAAGAGAAAACACTGTTGTCAACATTGTCGAAGAGCGAATGGGCGCTTCGACACCCTTTGCTGCATAACCACATTGCCTTGTCATGGAAAGACCACACAGGTCAGATTTGCAGTTCTTGTTGTCGGACACGGCGATTCGCAGTTTGTGCTCGGTGACCATGGTGACCTGAAGCTTGTCTGTGTCCACTTTCACTTCGCCTGCCGAGTCTGGGGTCCAACGGCATATGATGCAATGCCAAGGTCCTTATCTGCCCGTCCCCCGCCTCTGCAGCTTGCTTATGAACGGTTCCCGGATATCGTCAGACTCTTCGACGCTCATCGCAATTCCCTTCATCAAAAAGAATAACGTGGTATTGATTTTGCACAAGGGGTGAAGGGGTAACACAAGCAATCGTCATGGGTATGGGCATCCCAGTTGCGCAGTGTCAGAAGGCCAGGCCTTGCAAACGAGGCGATCACTGCGTTGGCACGTGTGTGCCTTTCGGTGGGGCGAACACCCGCGTGACGTGCACCTTCTGGGCAGGCAGAACTGGCGAGACCGCTGGAGCGTTGGAGGCCCTTCATCAATGCAGAATGGCCCTGAGACCGCAGCCTCGGGTTCTTGATTGGGCGAAATCGCTCTGGTTCCCGAGGTTGCTTCTGGAGCTCCAGTTCCGAGCTTCTGCTAACTATCTGGAGTGTCGGGGTCGGCTATCAAGGTTGGTGGGTGGCCAGTCAACAGTCCTTGAGCCACATCAGCTCCTCGCCGCCTGCACACCGGCTGCGCGTTGCTTCTTGCCGATCCGGCCGGTAAGCTTCCGCTTGCATTTGCATCTCAACAAATACCTTCTCACCAAGCAGCACTTTGCATGTAGCGTAGGAATAGGTGGCAATCGTCCCCAGCATGATGAGACTCTCTCCAGGGAGTCTCCAAGTTTCGCTTCCCATTGCGCAACCGCTCATGCCCCTTATCGTCTTATCGTTTCCAAGCAGGCTGGCGTGGGCCTCGGAGGAGTCATACTATTCGCCCGCACCGCCCTGAGCTAGACCTAAAACAGTCAGGCGGGTGGGTCCCAGCGGCCACCAAGGTTAGAGGTTACCCCAGCATCCATTCCATCCGTCTTGCGTATTCCGGGCTGCCCTTTAAAGAGCCACCGATGCCGCTCTTTCCCGCACATCTGACTTGACACCTCCCATCCCCCCTTCCATCCAATCCATCACTCCGCAGCACCAGAGTCATCGAGGGCGCCGTCGTCGTTTGATTGATTGAAACAGTCATTCCCTTTCTTTTCCTCTATTGAGGTCGCTGGTTCATTCGACTTCGCCCTTTCATTCTTTGCACAATGAGAGGCTTCGTCGCCCTCTCCCTCGCGGCGCTCGCCGTTGCGACCCCAGTTCACCATGGCTCGATTGACGCGGACCATGCCCCAATCCTCTCGAGCTCTAACGCTGAGATTATCCCCAACTCGTACATTATCAAGTTCAAGAAGCACGTCAGTCATGACAAGGCAGCTGTCCATCAATCGTGGATTCAGCAGTTGCATGGTGAGCGAGAGGAAGCCCGCCTCGAGCTGCGAAAACGCGGGTTTCCCTTCTCTGACGTCGCCTTCCGTGGCCTGAAACACACGTATAAGATTGGCCAGGATTTCCTGGGTTACGCTGGACACTTCGATGACGATGTCATCGAGCAGGTCCGGAGGCACCCTGATGTAAGACCCGCCACCCGAGCTGCTCCGTTGATAATCGAAACAAGGGCTAATCCGAGTTTTGCTATCTAGGTCGAGTACATCGAGCGCGACACGGTTGTTCACACAATGATTCCGGTCCAACAGGAGTCCAAGTGCGACAGTGAACTCGAGAAGTCGGCACCTTGGGGCTTGGCGCGTGTTTCCCACCGCGAGTCCCTCGGCTTCGGCACATATAACAAGTACCTCTATGCTGCCGAGGGTGGCGAAGGCGTTGACGCATATGTGATTGATACAGGCACCAACATTGATCATGTTGACTTCGAGGGCCGCGCCAAGTGGGGCAAGACCGTTCCATCGGGTGATGCTGACGTTGATGGCAACGGTCACGGCACTCATTGCTCTGGTACCATTGCCGGTAAGCAGTATGGTGTCGCCAAGAAGGCCAATGTCTACGCCGTCAAGGTTCTCCGCTCCAACGGCTCCGGCACCATGGCTGATGTCATTGCCGGTGTTGAGTGGGCTGCCGTCACTCACCAGAAGTCGGTCAAGGAGGCTAAGGCTGGCAAGCGGAAGGGCTTCAAGGGCTCTGTTGCCAACATGTCGCTCGGTGGCGGCAAGACCAAGACGCTCGATGACACTGTCAACGCTGCCGTCGCTCTCGGCCTCCACTTCGCTGTTGCTGCTGGCAATGACAATGCTGATGCCTGCAACTACTCGCCCGCCGCTGCTTCAGACGCTGTCACTGTCGGTGCCTCGGCCATCGATGACAGCCGTGCCTACTTCTCCAACTACGGCAAGTGCACTGACATCTTCGCCCCTGGTCTCAGCATTAAGTCAACCTGGATTGGCAGCAAGTACGCCACCAACACCATCTCTGGCACCTCGATGGCTTCGCCCCACATCTGCGGTCTCCTGGCCTATTACCTCTCGCTCCAGCCTGCTGAGGACTCTGAGTACTCGGTTGCTCCCATCACTCCCAAGCAGCTGAAGGACAATCTCATCAAGGTCTCGACCAAGGGTGCCCTCACGGACATTCCCACCGATACCCCTAACCTGCTTGCCTGGAACGGCGGTGGCTGCAACAACTATACTGCCATCGTTGAGGCTGGCGGCTACACTGCCAAGCCCAAGTCCAAGAACGAGAATAACAAGATCTCCGAGTCTGTCTCGAAGCTCGAGAAGCTGATCGAAGAGGACTTTGAGGTCATCTCGGGCAAAGTGGTCAAGGGTGCTTCGTCCATCGCCAGCAAAGCCGAGAAGCTCTCCAAGAAGATCCACGACCTCGTCGATGAGGAGCTCAAGGACTTCCTTACCGAGCTCAACGCTTAACTCCGCTAGATATCAGAGTGATCTGTGAATGGCGGGAAGATGTTTGATTTCGATTGCCATGGGTAACGGGCTGGGGCATTGATTTATCTCTTTTGGAATGGGGTCTTACTGGAGTTTCCTTGTACTGTACACACGCTATGGGACGCAGATTGCGAATTGGGACGGGTTTGCATTTTTCGGACAGCACAGACAGCCAGTATACAACAGATTCTTTTCTTGCGAAGCCTTCGGGGTTGTGTTTCGTTGGATCCGCACACGCATTTGTGCTTAGCGGCTGTGAATGTCACACGTCCGCCTGTGACAGTTGTTGATGTTGCCATTCGGGTACCTGTGTCGCTCTTGCTCCGTCTTCTGTACTAAGACCAGGACGGGCGCTCCTTCCGCGAAATGCCATTGGGCATACGGTTTATCCTTCTCACACTCCCTCACACCTTCCCGAGCGGTTGCTGTTATACCTCGGGAGGCATGCGAGGATGTCTCTGCACTACCTTCCGCCGCTTGGGACTTTGTTACACTTCCAGCCCGATGTGCACGGCACTCCCGCTGGTCGCTCGAGCGGACAGTACAACACTATTCATCCCCAGCTCCCATCCCACTCGGCATCGGTACGGTTAGTTTGGTACACAGTCTTACTATCGACCCGCTTTGGTTGAGGTCATTGCCACACAACACGTCCCCTGGCTCAACGCTCTTGCTGCTGTAGTACACTGCCTGTGATCCGATGCTCCGTCGACAGGGCGTCAAGTCCAACTCGCAACTTGAGCGCCGCAAATCGACGTCGTCGGTACATGGCGTGCATCTTGAGTACCTGGATGCCGCAGCGGCTCAGCGAGACGCACAGATTGCCGCTTGCCAGGCCTACACCCGGGCTCTCCACCGTGCTGCCGTCGACATGCCTCAGTTTCCCCCTACGCCCGACCCTTCTCCCCGGAGACACCAGGCTGGAGGAAGTACTCCCAGCCGAGACGGCGACAAAGAGACTCCCAGCCTTCAGCAGAGTGTACGGTTTATAGGGCCGTGCTCTGTTCGTGGCGGGCACAGCGAATCTGGGAGGGAACTTAGCGTTGGCACTACCGTTCCAGACCAGTCTTTCTATGGAGAGAAGCGCGATCCAATCGGCTCGGGCATAATCGGCACCAAGGGTTCAAATCTGAACCCAGTCGAACAAGCACAGCTGTACACCTTCCCACCTCCACCTGGCAGACCTCCCTCAAAACCCTTGCCGAGTATCGCCGCTGGCCACATCGAAGCTTTGGCAGCCGAGGAAGAATACTACACGCCCGAAGATGACATCGCTTCTGCCCCGTCTTCGTATCGCCGTCTCCGCAAGTCTAGGTCCCTGTCCATGTCGGACGATCACCAGACTAGACCCAGTCATGACGGCTCCACGTCGGTTTGCGATGGCAGGTCGTCCGTTCCCCATGACCGCAGAGCGCCGCAGTCAGAGCCCCAGGGCGGAACGTACACCCAGCCAATTCCTCCGCTGCGTACTTTGGGATCGATGAATTTCGCCGGAAAGCAGAATCAGAACTATCCGTTGTCGAGGCTGAGCCGAGAGAGTACCGAAGCCTTAACAGAATCGAAAACCCCTAGCTTGCCGGATACCAGACCGCTCTTGACTGCACAGAGCACGCCACAACTCAACTCCCGTTCCGCAGCAATGATCTACACCTCGCGAGATCGCCGTTCTGGCCTTGGGATGCCCAAATCCCTTCGGGGTGGAAGCTCCACCGACAGCTCCGGGATACCGCCAATGGTCAGCACGATGGATCTCGACAAAGAAGACAGTTTTAAGCACAAGGCCAAAAAGGCATCCCGCTCACTCAAGATGAGACTGAGAAGTTTCTTCAGCCTATCGCGGTCCGAAGAGCATGCCTCATCCCTCCCTATCCAGCATATTGACTCACAGAGAGCGCACTCTTCGGAAGGACCCAGCGTGTTGCACATTAGCGGATTGCGTAAGGCAGGTACTGAGCTACAAGAATCGATTCAGATGGTGCCTTCCGGGGTCCCAAAGCTGCAGGCACCTCCGGGGTCTATCCATTCCCTAAGAGGAAGTTTTGAAAGTACGCGCAGTGAGCGGGGGAGAAAGGTATCGACCGACGGATCTCTGACGAGCTGGACGCACTCCGGGCCTAGCACACTTACAAGCCAGCAACAGCAGCAGTGGAAGAATGAGTGGGAAAGGCAGCGCCTCTCCATTATTAAAGAGAACGGCACCCATTGCCCATCGCCATCTCTGCGAAGGCAAGGCCTTGACCCTCTCCTATTCCAGAACCCACACAACCAGGGCGAAGGCCCCGAATCCCGGGGATTCGTCACAGACAGCCAACGTATCTACTCAGCCTTGATGAAGCGGGTACAGGCCATCAATGAGAGGACCAATCAGATCATTGAGCAGAAACGGCGCTCGGCCAGTATCGATCCCGCGGCTTTTCTGAACCCGGAGGACGAAGTCGAGGTTGGCGGCCCAGACACTCCACCAAACCAGCTCGCGGGGGTCGATCCCTTCATGGGCCAAAAGCCGTGGGCTGAGCAACAGCGGACAAGCTTGCTTACACCACGGAATCGCAATGCAGGGTACTTCGACCAGCCACTGGTTAGTCTCCCGGGCCCAAACAGGAAGACTGAGATTGGCCACTTTGGATTTGAGTTTGAATCACGATCGGACTCCGGCCATCGTTCGCCGGATCCATTCATATGCCGCCCAGAGAGTCCAACTCTTCCCGTTAATGACCCTTACTCAAGTTCGTACCGGAAGTCAGTCGCTTCCGATGACGCCTCGTCCCATCTTTTTCGCACGAAGAGTCCTTTCCGACAGACTCTGAGGAAGTCAATGGAAAAGGAACAGCTAGCCACTGCTGAGGAACAACGAGATTCAGACTCGGGACTCCAAGGTTCAGAGTGTGGTACCGAGATCCGCACTACCAAGCCAGGCGTTAGTATCGGTGCCAATTTGGGGCGGGAGATCAGTGGCGATTATGCTGAGAGCGTTTACTCCACGGACGAGGCAATGGTTGCTCCGGTTCCGAGCAGGCCAGACGGCGCCCAGCTAGGCCGAGACGTAAGAGAGTTTCTCAACAGCAGGGACAGTCTCTATTCAATAGGGCACCATGCGGATACTTCAGGAAGTTCTATCGACTGGAAGTCCTGGCTCTCCGCCAATGTAGCCAAGATGGAGTCGCCATCTCCACCTCGGCCGGAAGAGATCGAGTATGTCATGCCCACGACGCGCGACAGCTATCCCAGCGGCCATGTCAGGGAGGCGGCACAGATGCACGAAGATGACGATGATGATTCGGATATCGTAGCAGCGGGGCCTCTGACACGCCAGCCTACACTCCCAATCTTGCCGCTTGCGACTATAGAGACCAACGTTGTGAAACCCTCCCCTCACCAGCGATCCGATAAGCATTCGACGCCACCAGTAAACTACAGACCGTCCCAGCATGAGAATAACAGCCCGGTGTGCACGCCTCCTATACCTCCGCGAAGTATGTTGAGGACACAATCGCCTTCGCCCCTGAAGCGACATATGGCGAACAAAGGCTCTTCCATGCCGGCGTCAATGTCGTCGAGTCCAGGGCTCAGCGCCGCGGTACAGAGACAGTTTGGTCATGTTACTGGAAGCGGTGGAAAGGTGATTACATACAGAGGTAACGAGGTAACGGAAGAGGGCAATAAGAATGTGTTTGTGGACAGCAATTATCATCACGGTGAGTCGAGCAGCCCGCAAGCTGGGGCGTTTCTTTGACATTTGGGGTCAGGCTAGCCATGAAGACAGGCTGGGTGGTAAGACCCAAGGTTATTGCAGATATGGTTTTGGACGAGAATAGTTAGAAGTCGGACGGTTGGTGTTGCTGGTAGATCTTGGTACTCATTATCTGCACTTGGTACATGCACGTTTGATATCTCCGGTGTTGTCTATGAATTTCCGAGGCGGCAGAGTTGACCGTCAACCTCATGCCATCGCTCATTTCCCACGCACGGTGTACACCACAGAACATCGTCAGGGTCAAGAGTACGCTTAATACGCAGCCTACCGACGGGGTATGAGCATGTTATTAAGTCCGGGTGTCAAGGTGAGGATGACTTACAGCCTCTCATAATTCTTCCCCCAAAATTGATGCTGCCAGTCTGGCTCTTGATAATAGGCCTGTTTCTCATTAGCCCGTGCCTCGGTGCCTTTCGAGCTGCCGGTCATATTGGGGGGGGGAACAAAAACAAACCTCATTTAGGTAGGCGCCCGAATCCGGAGCCAGGGCCCGAATCGGCCGGAGCGACTCATCCAGTCGCTTTTCTGCGTCTCGCTTGGCAGCGGGGTCAAGCGGTGGAAAGGGTAGGCCGTTGGCTGTTTAGGTACGTGACTGTCAACTTGTTGGTCTCTTGCACGGATGTTGATCTCGGCAGGAAGGAGCGAGAGAAAAAAAAGACAGAAAAGAAGAAGGGGAAGTGTATGTTTTATTAACAACAATAAAAAGGAAAAAATAAATAAATAAAAAAGTAGAGAAAAAGCACTCACAAACGTGTAAATACGCTCGCCTCCACGCCGGGCAAACTGCATTCTCCCCACCCCTCGGCTTCGCCTGTGCGACCCCCGGTCCCGAAACGAGATGCACCACCAACGAGCCCGAAAGCCTGGTGAGTGCTTCCACAGCTCCCGCCGTCGCCGTGAGATTCCGCGTGATATCCTCCCGGGAAAGAAGTCTTGAGCCGCCGAGGATGTTCCTCCCCGCAGGGCTGGTGTCGAAGTGCGTGCGGAACCAATCGTAAAATGTCGGGTGGGAAGAGGGGAGCTGGATGGTGGTGAAGACGTTGGGCCAGGTGGCGTTGATGTGGGCGAGGTAGGGAGAGAGTAAAGAGTCCATGGCGGAGGGGGAGGAGTTTTGGAGTACGGAGACGAGGAGAATTCCCGAGGCGGGGGTCGGGTCCGAGGGGGAGAAGGGGTTGGGGATGGAGCGGAAGAGGTATCCGTAGCCGGAGAGGCCCGAGTCGATTAGAGCGGGGAATTGGGAGAGGAGGTAGGTCGTCATGGGGGAAATGGCAGGGTGGGAGTTGTTGGTAGTGGCGAGGATGAGGACCCGGCCAGTGAGCTGGGGGGTCGGGAAGGTTGCGAGAGTTACTGAGGTGAGGATACCGAAGGTTGAGCCGCCGCCCTGGGGTTTAGCAACAGGGTCAGGGGAAGGAGGGTATAGGGGGGATCAGGAGGAAAACATACCCCTCGCATGGCGAAGAAGAGGTCCGGATTGGTACACTCGTTGGCGGTTACAATCTTCCCTGTCGGTGTGACCACTTCCATCTCGAGAACTTGGTCTGCAGCAAGACCGTGTGTTGGCGACAAGAGCCCGTGGCCTCCGCCGCTAAGGTATCCTCCGAGTGAGACGGTCTTACCGCCGCCGCCGATGGTAGTTTGGTTAAGTGTGTCGAGAAAGGCATACAATTCTTCCATCGGGGTTCCGGCACCCACCGTGACGGCGGTACTGTTGATCTCGACTTTGCAGTTCTGGGGCCGGAACGACGTGTGTGACTTGGGGGTACCCCTGAGATGGTGGGTCCAGACGGAGAGCGCATAGGGGGCGGATGAACGGCCAATATAGTCGTGGCCAGAACTCTTGACGACCAGACGGACGTTGTTGACCCTAGCAAAGTCGACAGCAGCCTTGACGTGAGCAGGGGCCGAGGCGTTCACGACGAGGACAGGATATCCCTCACGGCTGCATGGATAACCGTCCCAAGGAAGGCAGCTGTCGTTTGTCCACTGGTTCCAGTCAACCGAGACGGGGTCGCGAGCGTGGAATTCGTACTGGGTCCAACTGGCGTTGACGGCGGTGCATTTTGCGGCGTCGAAGGTGGGTTGTCCGCTATGGCAGACAGCTCCTGGAGGAGCTGGCTGCAGCAGTCTTCCCCCAGTTGACTCATTGAGACGTGCCCACGATGCTTCCGGCGGCCACGACCGAGTGCCTGGTATGGCCTTGCACTTGGGTGTTGGTGTTGACGGAGCCGGGTTCTGTTTGCAAGCCGAAAACATCGACAGGTGGACGAGGACGAAAACTGCCCTCAGGGGCAAAAGATTTGACCACAACATATTATTATATTTAGGTAGCTTCAAGTATTCGTGAGGCACCTCGCGTCCCAGAGTGTGTGATTTGTCTCTTTCGAATCATGCAGCAGCTCCATTTGTCGCATGTCTCCTTGGTTTGCATCCTGCACTTATACACAGATTTTGTCGTCAACGGCCTATGGTTCTCCCGTCGAGACGCGCAAGGTCGAGAGGTATTACGCACGACAGCCCGATTAAGGCTGCATTGTGATTCGGCAATTTCGCTCAGGCCGTATTCATCGTAAACGCACGCGACAGCAACCAGGTCTAGATGCTCGGGTCCATCCCGACGCCTGACGCGGACCAAAGAACGACGAATACGGCGAGGCCCATTCCACAACCACTTGCACCAATAGCTAGTTAGTTGCTGCAGAGCCGGAGCGACGAATACGGTGACGTTGTTGTGTAAGGTACCAAGCACGTCAAAAACCCTAACCCAGAGTTGGTAAAGCGAACCAAGTTTGGGGATGCAAAACCCGGATTTCATCAGCGGGCCAATCCGGCAATAATCCAACCCAGTTCAACACCGAAACTGCTGGCTAAGTATCGTGTATCATCATCACACGAGATGCACGAGATGTGTCTGCCTTTCTTCTGATGGGAGCCACGTGAGGGAGCGAAGTCAGCCGTCACTGGGGACGGAGGCAGCATCTGACGAAGACAGGAGACAGGAGACGGCTTGTCAGAATGCAGGCCGAGTGCATCGCTGCAGCTGACCAGCCACCGCAAATCGCTGAACCGATGCGCTGCGTCCTCCCATCGCCGCTGCGACGTGGACGCGTCCAGACGGCAGATGGCGGGAGAGATGAGGAATGCATTCGGACTACGTACGCGGAGAAAAATAAAGTAAAAAAAGAATACACAAAACTGAGGGAAAAGAAGAATACGATTGCGTCACAAAACGGCGTGCTTCTGGGTTGTTCTGGTCTGTCGCAATCCAGCCTGGTTCCGGCCCATCCGTCCCCGTTTGGCTCAGGATTCCGAAAGTATTCGCCCAGGCAATTTCTCGGCAGAGGTACTTGTCCCCGTCTCACCACGCTTGCCCCCTTTAGCGACCTAGGCCCCTGCGCAGGACACGTTTTGGCAAGCATCAGCCAAACTGTCGGCCACCAGTGACCACAGCGCCCTAACTTGTGAGCAAATTGCGCCGTAAGATTTCTGAGATTCTATTGTTACTGTGAGGATTCCTTGCTGGGATCAAGTCCGCCCTTTTTTTTTTCTTCCTCTTCGACCACGACCATGCCCACGGCTGCTTGTGCAGCCAGTTTTGACGCGTCGCCACCATGAACGCAATTTCAGAGCGATGCCGACCGAAGCACCAGGTGCTTGTCCTAAAATGCTACCCGCGAACGACGAAAGGCGCCGTCGATGTCAAGCCTAACTCGAGTGAACTCAGCTACCTGCTCTTCTACGTGCAGTCGCGCCGCACCAAGATCCAAAAGGTCGGCAGCTTTCTCGAGAAGAAGACAGCGAGCGATGTCTACCGCCAGCGCATCGGCAATGTGCAGGTTACGCTCCAGATCCTCGCGGCGCTCATCGAGAAGGCGCCCAAGGATCTGCCCCTCTTCGCCCTGTGTGTGCTCAAGATCCTCGAGCAGATCCTCAAGGCCGGCGAAATCACCATGGTTGAGTCGTCAATCCCGACTTTTGCGGCCTTTTGCGAACACCACGACCCCACCTCGCTCGCCGACCAGGCCTACCTCCGCCAGTACCAGGCCGTCGTCCACGAGTATGCCTCGCTCGCCTCGACCCGCAGCTACCCCGGCAAGACGGAGCCGAGCAAGCCCATGGCGCTGCGCTGGAGGAATTCGGGTCTTGAGACCATCCGCTGTGTTGCCGCCTCGGACGCCCTCGCTTCGGTGGCTGCCCAGCAGTACGACCTCGCCGTGCCCATGATTCTCGAGAACCTATGGACCGACAACGAGAACTTCCTCGACGTGCTGCTGCACCGCGCCGAGATGGAGGACAGAGTCGAAGGCGCCCTGATGCGCCGCAGGACGAGCATTGCTACCGTTCAGACGGTCGATACGGCCGGCGACCACAACCCGAACCCCATTGCCCTCTCGGGCACTGCCGTCGACGTCGACAAGCTGGCCGAGGAGGACATTGGCGTCTTGGCCATGCAGAGCCTAAAGCAGATCTTCAGTGCCTCCAACCGGGGCCAGATACACATGGCTGCCGTGGCTTTCCTCAAGTTTGTCGAGGAACGCGTCAACCAGGAGGAGGAGGTGGTTAAGACGACAACTAGCGGAAAAGACAGCGGCTGGGCCATAAAGATGTTTCTCCTCGTTACCCGCTGGGCTCCCGTCGCCGACCGCTTCTCTATCCTGCTCGCCGCCATGGATGCCCTAGCCAGGCATCCCCTGACTGACGAGACGTTGCGCCAGCACATTGTGCTCGCCGCCATGATCGGTGCACTTTTGAGGTCCGACATCAACCTCATCGGCCTGAGCGTCAATGACGTCCTGCTAGCTCTGGTCGCCCACATTCGAAGGCTAGTTCAAATGCCCGGAGACCCCAACAGTATGAGGAGCGACCCTCCTTTACCTGGCCAACCTGATCCTCGGTCGCCAACGACGCTGCAATTTGCTCAAAAAGCAGAGCGCGCGTCGGCCCAGCGCAAGGATCTGCTGCTGCGTCTTCAGGAGTGCATTGGTGACCTGGCCACACACGTATACTACGCTGATCAGATATCCGACATGATCTCAGCCATCCTCCGCAAGCTCAGACCATCGAGGTCGAGTAGCACCTCGAGCTCGACTCCCCAGGGAGAGAAAGCCGAGAATGGTGGTGTTTCCCCGTCCGCACCCGAGCCTAGTCAGGTCGACTCCTTGTTTGCTTTGACGATTGCCAAAATTGCCGCCCTCCGTGCCATCAAGTCGATTCTACTTGTTGCCAACCCTCGATCGAAAATGACAGGCAATCTTGCACTCTCAAGGAGCCGCGTGCCGGTCCAGGTCTGGGACGGGACTCAGTGGCTTCTTCAGGACCCCGACGGTCTTGTCCGGAAAGCCTATGCTGATGCCCTAATTACCTGGCTGGACCGCGAAACCACAAAAGCCGATGCCAAGGCGAGGGACGAGTCTACTCGCTCGGCGATAAAGAACAAAGATGTGCCTGGAGCCAACAGTCTCGCGAGGAGAGTTGTTTCCAACGCCTCGGCAAAGCCTGTCAAGATGCCCCGGTCACACTTCTTGCAGCTGCTTCACCTGGCCATCTATGACAACGCCATTCAGTTTATTGACTACGAGACGGACATTGTGCTGCTCCATGTGCTGTTAGTGAAACTCGTCAACCAACTTGGCATAAACTCGGTCCGGTACGGTCTCCCCATGATCTTCAGACTGCAAGAGGACATTCAAGATGCAGAGACGCCCATTGCCAAGGTTCGACTGGGAAGCTTGGTCCACGGTTATTTCTGGGCCCTGACAGAGAAGTTTGATTTTGACGGGTCCGTGGTCGGGAGGGCGATACACAACGAGATTGTACGACGGCGCAGCAAAAACTTTTGGGTTGAAGGGGTCAATGTGCCACCGCCCTTGCTGGAGTTGGTCGGCACGCCCGGTATGGCCCGTCCTCAGCCGAGGCTACCGATCAAAGAGATCGAGTCGGAAGCACTTTTGCCCTTTGATGAGCGTATTGGCTTGGTCGAGAGTATCTGCGATGGATATTTGGGTCAGGCAATCTCACCGCCAATCAGTCCGGCTGCTAGTCCCGGCCGGAGCTTCAGCCACCCCGTCCTGGGATCCACGTTGAGCACAATTCCCGCCATTGAGACGGAGCAGGAGATTCCGGCTCACTTCCGCGAACAACTGCTGGCTGACTGGAGCCGCGAGGCAGTGCTCGTAGCAGTGCAGGCAGGCAGCAAATCGACATCCCTCAATGGGTCGCGGACCACGGGTACGGACCGTAACCGTCTCGCTGCCAACGGACATGGTGCCAATGGCCACATTTCTCCGTTTGGCAGCCGGACCAATCTACGGCCTTCAACGTCGCCCGTCGGCGATACCGCGGGCAGGCAGCTTCGCAAGTCTAGCGTCCGCAGCGGCATCTCGCCAGGGCCACGTGGAGCCGACGACAGCATAGCGAGCAAGGAGCAGGTTGTAGCTTCGGT
>Ga0247760_1001669_pt1 | contig 19572 bp, 15 predicted proteins | sample UWRJL171409R4_FD_179936 | JGI IMG/M metagenome (GOLD analysis project Ga0247760, IMG submission 179936) | Plant litter microbial communities from Arlington Agricultural Research Station in Wisconsin, United States - UWRJ-L171-409R-4 | ecosystem: Environmental > Terrestrial > Plant litter >... | reverse complement strand
TAACGTTCCATGTAGTAGTCGTAAACTGTGACCTCCCTCTCGGTGCCATCGTCCAGGCGACGGGTGAACTTGACATTTTTGGCGTTGGCTCCCTCTGCACCGAACTTGGGGTCGAAGTAGAAAGAGTCAACCGAGTAGACTCTTTTATCCTGGCTATTGTGCATTGTGACGAACTTGAGCTTCCTGAGGCGCTTGAGGGCCTCGAACGGCGCCGACATGGTCCATGAATTGCCATTCTTGACAGGCGCAAGGAGATTCTTCAGCTCGCTCCAATCGCCTAGAAGCAGCTGTTAGTGCCACCTAACACTCGACCGCAGTGCAAGTGACTCACCGAAAGCCCACTTCGGGTTGACATCGACAAGGTAGCCGCGTATCACCTGCTCCATCTTCTGACCAATGAAGAAAGCTTGATTCGAGACATCAACATTGACAGCAAGCCCGAAACCGCCATTGTTGATGGACTAGAAACTGGTCAGTCTGCGCGCCACGCATCGCAAAAGGAGAGAACGTACATCAGTCATGCGAATGGCTGAGTAGATTCCCCGAACTGCCTCGACAGTCTTGCTCAGACTCTGGCGTTCGGCTTGCACATCAAAGAACGAGCGCTTGATGGCCTTCATTTTTCTCGACGGGCCTTGTCGGAGCAGATGATCAAGGAAGTCTGGGAAAGCTGTCAGAGACTGCCACATAGCCACAGCAACGCAATGTCCACTTACTCATGCACTCCAGAACCGACTCGGTCCAGCTGGCCTTGCCCGTCAAATAGCTTCGAAGCGCCTCCATGCGGATGGTTGTCACAGGTCGCACAATCAGCATGAACTTATTCTTTTCCTCTCCCGGCTTGCCTCTCTCAGCACCGAGATCCACCTGGAACTTGACCTCGGTTTTGTTGAGGGACCTGAAATGCCATCAGCAAGGCTGATCTGCAGAGCCACAATACCTAGACATACCATGCCAGCTTGCTGTTGTCGTAGATGAACGGATAGGGCAGGGTCTTCAGCTTTTCCTCGACTTGCTTGGACTCCCAAACCTTGCGGTAGACGATGCTATGGCTCGGTGGGGGGCTCAGAGAAACCTTGGAAAGTTAGCCCGATGATATTTTCCAGAGCCGCCCGCCACTAAGCACTTACGTCGAACTGCGTGATGTCCATGTGGGCAATTCCGACGACCTGAAACTGATTCACGGCCACCTTGATGAGCTGGCCCGAAGTGTTGTAGCCGGGGCGACGAGCAAAGGGGGTATGGTCCTTGTTCTGCGAGCAGCGGTGTCAGCAAACCAAGTCTTAACGATCATCCACCTGTAACTTACGATGTTGGACATGTAAGCCTCCGGGGGGAGGTCACATCTCTTCATCTGCATGGCCACCTCGTTGATCTTGACGTTTCCGGAAGACATCGTGATGCTGACCTGCGCGTTTGGGAGTTAGCATTAACGACAAGAGAGTCGATCATGTTTCAACCAAGATGCCGAGACCTTTGTCGTAGGCAAGTGGCATTGGGTAGCTCGAGAGGTGAACTCACTGGGTGTTCTGGTGGATTGCTGAAGTAGTAGCTGTGATCGAGATGATCGGCAAGAGAAGAGCTGCGGAAGGGAGATCGAGTTAGCAGATTCTCAAACGAGAACCAGGAGCCGAAAGCTTCAGTGAGCTGGAGGGTGAGAGATGGCGAGGAGGACCCTGGGGAGGCAGATATAGGGATGCGATCTGGGCGCAAAACCGCCCGCAGACTGGCAGCAAACACAGTGACTCTGCGAAGCTGAGCAATCGAGGAGTCCTTGTTTGAAAATGACTAATTTTGACGGAGAAGAGAACAAACTGGCAAGCGGTATCGACTCAAGAAGCTGAGTCAAGCAAGGATTTTCTTGGGGTTGTCCTGATCGCCGCGGATGTAGATTACGTAGGGTGGTGATTTGGGAGAAGATTGTGGCAAGCGTGTGAGGAGGCAGTGAGCAAACTCCCGGGGGAGACTCCAAGATGATTGGACCGCGGGGAGGGAGAGAAGTGCACAACAACTTACCTGTTGACGGAGCTGGTTATTCCGCGAGGGGAGATCGAGATGCTGGATGCTGTGAGTAGCTGTGAGACCTAGAAAAGCTATAAGCTTTGAAGGCTGGAGAAGGTAAGAGGGTTGTGTGTGGTTTGGTGAAAGAGGAGAGGGAGGATTGGGGAGGAGGGAAGTATTTATAGGCAAGAGGAGGGCCTCTTCGGAGCCATCCAGCCATCTCAAGAGCAGCAACCCGGCCAACAATGGGGCGCTGCCTAGCACCCATAAACAAGAAACATGGGATGAAAGCGCAAACCCCCTTGGAAAGGCAGGAGCGGGGGCACTGTGTAGAAAATTTCTTTTCGGCGAGCTGGAAGCAACCAATATTACCGAAAACAACGCCCATTGTTCCCCCTTGGCCGCGATGGTGCCCAGCCAGACTTGGAGCCATGGAAAGGGTGAAGGCCGGGATGATGGGCGTTTGCGTGTTGGACCTACCCTGAGAATGGTATTGCTATAGTCCCTGCTTCACAAAGCACTAAGAGAGAGATATAGATCTATGTACCGGCGCAGACAATACCAGATGCTGGGTATTGTTGTTTCGGATGTGCTCGGGCGGGGGCTAAGGGAGTTCCAGACCGCGCTGAAGCACAGTCAAATGCGTGGCGCCTTGGAGGAGGGAAGGTATGATGAGCTGCTCCGCCGGGGTTTCCAAGATTCTCCCCAAATTGCGCGCAACCGCAGGAGGGTGAACCAAATCTGCAGGAATCTCCAGGACACTGTTACTTCTTCCCGCTCGCAGACATCGGTTCCACGATCGCAGCTCTTGCTGGACCAAAGGCTATGGCGCATCTCGGATTTCCCCTCAGATTCTCTTTCCTCTCGCTGCCCTGAATCTTGACTGTTAAGAATCGGGGTCAAATCGCAGGAACTGCCTGGTCCATTTCAGAGGGTAGACAAGTCGGCAAGACGGCCTACTTCTCCTCCCTTGGACCTAACTCCTCACTTTCATGCTAGCAATACTTGGCCAATAGACTACACACAAGCCTCACGAGTTCACGCACCATGAAGACATTTTCCAAGACAACTTTTGGCGGCAATTTCCTAAAGAAGCCATTCGAGACCCTCAAGCCCATACCTCAGGCCTACACTACTGCCTGGAAACTTGTGCCAGATCAAATAAGTGGACAAGCCCACGAGGCAGCCCACAGCTTCTACGTAGTGGACAAGTCGGGATTTAAGGATAAACTTCTGTTCGGGACCGAAGACCCAACAGCGTGGAACCCAGCTTGGATAAGGTTTCACCCCGATCACCCCGACCGATCCAAGACCAGACTGAAGGAGTAACTAGTGATCTGTTACGTTTGGGGGTCAGAGCTGGTAGCCCATGGAGGAGTGTTGCGGGACACCCGGAGACCTCTGACACTGGTGTTGACGAGGCCAGTTGGCGACCTCGTGATGATTTTGGAAAGAAATGTGAAACCTATCTTGGGGGAACATCGAGTGCCAGAGGATCTGGAATTCTGTAGGCATGGCATCTCAAGTGGCACTAACAGCGCGGCTTGCTGCGATGATAGGCTGCATGTACCAGGTATTGATGACAGAAAGTGGGGGATAATGGCCTGGGCCATCAAGGGAAGCAGTGATAATCTGGTCCCGGGCACTACGTTCTTTTCTAGACCGTACCCCTCACTATGTCTTTACCTTACTCCAGTCCCAGGTTGTCTGTCCACCGGACTACCTAGCTGCGCATATCAATTGTACTAAGCACGGGACCTATAAGGGGACGACACTATCTTGATTGCCTTCGTGTTGATGCGATGCATCTTGTGGGAGACCGACCTGACTGTCGGCTGGTCGGATGATTGAAAGCCGATGGACAAAACCGGATGGCCGAACAGAAAATCGGCTTAGGGATTAGGTCTGGTTTGCTGTCTACATCATTTACCGACTTGCTATTGTTCCCATCCATCCATGACACGATGCCCACGGGCGTCTTGCACCTGCAGTGGACTAAAGATGTTGAGAGGTCCGGTCCAGCTTCCAAGAGATTGCTGATAGCATGACCTTAACTGCCCCGCAATGCATTAGCAAGCTTAGATTGTATATGCCACACGGAGAGCATGATCAAACTTCGGCCACCAGGTGCCTGACTAACTGTGAACATGATTCATCATCACCATCACCATCACACAACTTATCAGAGCACAGCCAATCATTAGGGATGAAGGGTCATATACCGCAAATTGCCATCTAGTTAGCTGGCACTTGGGCTTCCCTACGCCTAAGACCCTCCTCCCGATCAAAGGGGAGGGAAGCACGCTATATCCATCTCCACCCACTCACATGGTCAGAGAAAAAGAAAGCCTATCCCAGTTCCTCCCTTGCAACGTCACAAAACCACAGTCATTGGAAACCCAATCCTGATTCTTATCCCCCTCCCTCCCAAAGAAAAGACCAAATCGCCAACGCCGAGTGTGAAGTGTGAATATGCTGATGCGAGGAGCGACAAATTACAGAACCGAATTGCTGCCGAACAACCACATGCTCTTTCTGTATCGTATGGTACAAGCCACGCGCCAAGGCCGGAGATGATATTGTGGCAAGCTGATAGAAACGGCTTGGAGGGTGCTAAATTTACCCCTTAGGATCGAAACCGCGAATGCCATCAATGTCATCATGTTTTCGAAGAAGCACAAAGGGGTCCTGAGCCTAATAAGGATATCTGTAACCTTGGCTCGGGGGTGCACCCTGAGGATATCCCGAATGAAGCGATGGTGGGGGAGGCGCGCCGTAGGTGCCGGGTGGCGGAACTCCATAAGGAGGCTGCCAACTGCCTTGTTCAAACTGTCCAGAAGCAGTTGGGAGAGGAGGATGACCATAGGATTGGGTCTGGGGAGGTTGCTGCTGGCCGTACACAGCCGGCGGGGGCTCGTAGGATCCGCTAGATCCTGGTCTAAGTGAAGATTGTCTATAAGAATTGGGAACAGCAGCCAAACGACCGCGAGCGCTGTCGGCCGTGTAAGGGCTCATAGGACGAGGGGCAGGTGAGTCTCGGTACTGTCCCTGGTAGTCGGATGAGACCTGACGGTGATGATGGTCATGGCCACCGCGTAGAGTAGTCTCCTCCTTGTTCTTCCATACAGTGTACTCTGGGACATGAGTGTCGCGGATGAGGCCCACCATTTTGTTGGGGTTGATTTGATGCTGGTCGTAGAACTCAGCGCGGGGGATCTGGCTCATGAGAAATGTAATGTCACGAGCGATGGGAGCGGGCGCTGAGTTGTAGGATGCAGCCCCCTGGCCCTGCAAACGGCGTTGCTGATCCAAACGACGCCCCGCAGCTCCCTTAAGAGGTGAGGCACCACGCTGGAATTCCTGAAATTCATTCCGCTGAATCTTGCGGGGCGGTTCATCGAAGTCGTCCACAAGAAGAGGACGCTTGGGTGAATTGGTGACTGGCAGAAAATGCGGACGGGGGCTACTGCGGACTGCCAGAGGCGGTGGCCGAGGGGAGTTATGCATCGATGTTGGCTGCTCAATCGATTGCATCAGCTGCTTTGGCTTTAATTGGGTGGCCGGCGAGACAATGATCCGCGCTGAAATAGGATCGAACTTGTCGGTTGAGTAGCGTGCATTGAAAAGCATGAGCTTGGGATCCTCGGGGAATAGCTCGGCCATGCGCTTTTCGAGCTTGTCGATCTGAGAGAGCTCTCCGAACTGAGATTCATACTTGTGGAAATATGCGTACAAAGGCTTTGCCTTGTGTACCAACTCAGGCTTTTGCGTCAAACGGTTGACAACTGTCTCGAAGAGGACGCGCGCATCTGGAATAGATCAGTTATCAGTCAAATGCTGGATTTAAAAAGGGTACTACTCACTGGTGAAATCATCACGGGAGTGGAGGTATCTGATGTTCTCCAAGGTGAAATGCTCATCCTCTGGAAAGAGGCGCGCTCCTCGATCAAAAATCTTGCCACCAGCAACATCTTTGTAGATGGTCCATTCCAGTTGAGCGACGGCAGCGTAAACATCGCTAGTGAGCCGGCCTCTCTGCCGGGCATCAGTGAAAGCCTGTCGCATCCCTCCGAGAGGGGTTCCTGGCTTGCCTTTTCCTTGGATGCGGCGCATGGCGCGGATCAAGGCGATCCAGACGAACGAAATTGTGCGGGAAAGCAGTTGTAGCTGCGCTGCATAACCTTGCTGAATGGCGCTGATCTGCTCATTTTTGCGGCTTTCGCTTTCCTTGTTGTCGCCGACATCCTCATAGTCGTCATCGTCATCTGCAGCTCTCCTTGCCGAGGCTTCCCGAGCAGCGAGAAACTCCTCGAGACGTGCAATCTCGGCCGTCTCCCTCTCTTTAAGGCTCTTAATGATACCGTAGAGCGTGTCCAGAACTTTGTTGTAAGGAGCCTTGACTGCCTGGCCGCGAGCAACTTTGGCATCGTCATTCTCCTCAACTGGATAGGTCGACTCAATGAAATCGGCGTGTTTAAGAGCGAGCAGGACGCTCTCTGGGTTTGCTTCGATACCCTTTAGGAGAAACTCGAGGGCATGGGCCTTGCCGTCCTTGGTCACCTTATTTTCGACTGTTGTGATGTTCTCATCGATGCACCACTGTGCCGCATCAACCCACAACTCGGGCCAGAAGTACAACGCCATCAATGCTTGGTTGTAAACGTAGAGAATTCGCTTGTTGTACATACCCGGTTGCTCCTTGTCGTCCTTGAGGTCCAACGGGTCGGATTTCTCCCAGCTGATCCACTGTTTCCATATATCCACCTGCTCTCTGTATTCTTGGTCGCCATCAAAGCCAGGAGCTGGTGGCAGCCGGGGCAGAGTCGTGCGGTTCAAACCGCGCGTGATGTTTTCCAGTGCGGTATAGGCACTCTTGGCTGACATATATGAGGGTGATTTGTCGGCGACGTATTTCCGACCAGTTAGCTTGTTCAGGCCCATCTCAAATTGGTCATATTCCCTCCAAAAGGTGTTGACGTTGGCGATAGGGACACAGATGGCCCGCTGGTACGCTTTGCGCAACTGGTCCATCTTCTGCTGGTCTTGCCAGCCACTTCCACCAACGGTGCCCGGGCCGACCTTGATGAACTGAATGTAATCAGCCCAAATCTTTCCCGAATCTTTGTCAAGCCCAATGTTGTCCAAAACAAACTCGTATGCCTGCGATACGGTTTGCCGAGCTTGTCCTGTACTGTCATTGAGGTCATTTCGCCGACGGATGTAGTCGAGATACTTCGTCCAAAGATTGACGCTGGGATTTCCGAGAAGACATTTCCCAAAAATGGCCTCAGCTGGCATGAAGTTGTTAAGACTCAGTTCCATCTCCAAATAATCGGCCCATATCTCAGCCTGGTCAATGTCAGTTTCGTCGTCGCTACGCTTGCTTGCAAAGGGTAGGTGACTTACCGCTTGCGGAAATACAACTAGGAACCGCTCGTAAATCTGCCTCGTTTCATTGACGTTCTCTTTTGATCTGGATTCGGCGATGAGTTGCAGCCACTGGTCTAGCGCACCACGAGGATCGTCACGGACGCGCGCCTCCAGGAAGGCAACATGGTTAGGAGTTGCTAGAGTAGCAGGGCCCGCCGCGGCGGAGGAGGCGGAAGCGGAAGACGCGGCGGCGCCATTTCCAAAACTGTGTCTGGCAATGGCCACATTCACCTGAGAAGCAGGAGTTGGATTAGAGGAGGCTCCAGTAGACTCTTTGGCAGCACCAGCATGCTGAACAGTAGGAGGAAGAGAAGACGAATGTTTAGCCGCGTTGGCTGAGGCATGCCCACTCGAAGCAGGAATGGGTGGGTCATCATCTTCTGAATCAGAGTCTCCCACTAGGAAACCTCCAGCTGTCCGTGGCTTCTTAGCGACGGTTTGGGCTGGCTTGAGTGGCCCACGACCCTCAGCAGCTTGAGACTGGGCAGATGTGACTGTTGCTGGATCGAAGTCACCCACATCGTCGGTGGGACCATCGCGAGATGGCCCATCACCTGGAGCATTACGGGCTTGGTCAACATGATAATCTGCTTGTTCTTGCTGGGTGCTATGCTGAATTTGCCCCTGGTCGCCAATAGCTCTATCGTAGCCTTCATTGTCACCCCAGCCCCCTTGGTGTGGAGGCTCGTATTCGGCCATCGCAAGGGATAGTGTGACTTTTACTTCGAAGTAGTTGGGAAACTTGTTTCGAGACAAGCGCTTACGAGGAATGCGCCTCGAAGGTCGTCAGTCGGGCGTCGGCTGCGTCGACAAAGCAGCGTAATTGGCGGCGAAAATGAAGGCCGACGAATTGACGAGACTCGATGAAGTAGGAAGCTGTCGTTGGGAGAGTTCGAAGGGAATTGAGAAGAGGGAAATGAAGAAAATATCAACCCGGAATTTGCTGTCGCAGAACCTGAGGGAGATATCAGCAATGGTTGGTTGCAGGGCTGATCCGCAGAGTGAAAGAGAAGGATCAGGTGCGGGTTGAACTGAACAAAGAATTCACCTGCTATTCAACGATAGACAATAGCAACAAACGTGGAAAAGTGCTCTATTGAGAATTAAATATCGCCCCGCTTCTCAACGCCGAGCGGATGAAGAAGACGATACTTCTCTAGCCTTAAAAATTTGAGGAATCAGGACGAGAGGTTGCTGGAGAGTAAGAGAGCTCAAAACCGAGCGGCTCCACAAAAATTGGCACAGGGTGGGCCGTATGTCGATTCCCGCAGAGACCATTCCAGTGTGGGGCAGCCTTAGGCGCACGAGCCAACCTGAGCCTGAAAAAAAGTGGACGCGTCTAGCCTCTGCTAATTAACGTTACGCGACGAGGAATCCTGACCGCGACTTTCTCACAGTGCCCACCTTTGACTATCCAGTCGAGCCAGGGTCTCAGAAACCGCGACCGCCTGTCGCGCATCTAACCCCTCGACTCGACTCGATACCCAATAACTTATCAAATCGGAACCCAAAACAAACAGCCCCACTAGTGAAAGCGTTCCCCCCTTCTCCAAACTGCAAACTCCAACTTTGGGCGCATGCGATTTTGCAACCTCCTACCTTCCTGCGCTCCTGTGGTTTCCCAATTTTCCCGTCGCGAAACGCATCGTTACTTGCACTTTTGCCATTCGATCCAACCCCTCCATCAAGATGTCGGTTGTTTCGCTTCTCGGGGTCAATGTTATGAACAACCCCGCCAAGTTCACCGATAAGTATCTTTTTGAAATCACATTTGAATGCCTCGAGCAGCTCGAGAAAGGCACGTACGGATGCGCACGCGCGTTTCTTTCCTCCCTTGCTTCCCACCGCGATCGCAAGCCCGGCCAGGCCGCTCGCTAACGTTGCAAAATCAAATTAGACCTGGAGTGGAAGCTCACCTACGTTGGCTCCGCGCAGTCAGATAACTACGACCAAGAGCTCGACTCGTTGCTCGTCGGGCCCATCCCTGTAGGCGTCAACAAGTTTGTCTTCGAGGCCGACCCGCCGGACACGAAGCGCATCCCTATTGACGAGGTCCTCGGCGTTACTGTCATTCTCCTCACATGTGCTTACGATGGTCGTGAATTCGTCCGTGTCGGCTATTATGTTAACAACGAGTACGAGTCTGAGGAGCTGAATAACGATCCACCTGCCAAACCCGTGATTGAAAAGATCCGCCGCGTTGTGCTGGCTGAGAAGCCCCGCGTTACCAGATTCGCCATCAAGTGGTATGTTTTTCATTGTCCCTTCCAGCGACACGTTGTGCCACCACTCTTTCCAAGTAAGTCCAGCTCACAAGTCTGCGCGCAGGGATTCTGAAGCTTCCGCTCCTGCCGAGTTTCCGCCTGAACAGCCCGAGGCTGATCTTGTCGCCGATGAGGACGAATACGGCGCCGAGGAACTTGCCGAAGAGGAAGAGGAGTTGGCTGCGTCTGGCGCCAACGGTGAGGGCGATAAGGATGCCCAGATGGACGGTGTCGAGGGCGAAGGTGCCGAGGTCGAAGCTACGAATGTCGCCGAGGAGGACGAGATGTCGGATGACGGCAGTGTTGATATTGAGGGCGAGAGCGAGGATGAGTTGGAGGAAGAGGAGGAGGAAGGTGAGGGTGACGCAGCTGAGGGTGACGAGATGGATGTCGATATGGACAAGTCCGCACCCGGCCCCGCTAAGACCGAGGTCATGGTGCAGTGAGAAGTGAAGACGGTGCTCATACGGGAGACAATCCCTCACGAGGCAAAAACCTGCTTTAAGGATACGCTTTTTGCATGCAGGATTGAATTTTAGGGCGGCATCATACCCTAGAGTTTCCTTGATCTTGGCAGCAATAACAAACTTGCTGAACTTGCCTAAACAAGTGGCTACAGCATTGAAATTGTCTTCCAACCATTGAACGCCTCGCAAAGCTATGCAAGACGTCGACGAAGCGATTGCTCATTTCCCGCGTTCAAGATCTTTAACCTCAATCCTGTCTATCAAGTCACCGCCTATCCTTGCAATCTCTGCCACAACGCCGCCCTTATTCAGCTCAACTTCATCCCCTTCATCCTTGCCTTCATCATCGGAGTCAATTCTCTCCGTCAGTTCAGGAACCGGCCTATATGACGAGGGCATGTTGACCCGGAATTTTTTCTTTTGAACTTGGGGGTTCCAAATCGCACCAACGGTCACATCTTCGGGCGCGCCGTGAAAGAAGACAAGTACCTCCGCATACATCTCGCTCAGACGCTTCAGCAGAAGCTGTGTGGGGTGTTGAGCAAGAGGTAAAGGATCATGACCGATTCGATCGTCCAGGTTCTTGAACTTGGAGTGCTTCGCCGGGATTCGTGACAAGTCTTCGGGTTTATCTGATAGATATGTCTTCATGGCGTCCTTGACCGCCTTGGAACTGAGGTGGATCAGCACTTCATAGTCCTTTAGCGAAGGCACAAACAGTATTCTGGGATCCAGTTCGAACCCCTGTTCCTTGACCGCGCGGCAAGCGCTTTTTGCCAATGCAGTCATGCGTGTGGCTGCAACCTTGATGGGCTTTGCATGCCCATTGACAGCAGTATATGCAAGGCCTGTGGCGTCATGGGCGGTGGCAACGAATAAAACGGTGTGGGTCATATTGGGGTCGATTTTGCGCCACGCCTCCAGCCGGGTCGCGACTGTTGACCGGTCGGCTGGTGTCATGTCGCCACCAGTGTCAAGGACCAGGGGCTCGGACCGCCAGTCCCAGTGTGCTAGAAAAACCAAGACACGGAAAAAGCCAGTGTTGGCACTCGACGGCGCATCCCAGGGGTAGGGGGATATAAAAATATGGAGTGCGACAAGCTCGAGAAATTCGTCGGTGAAGTGAGATGTTAATTTGTGGGAATTGAACCAATGTTTTAAGAGGCGGATAGTCGGAGATAACGCAGGGAATCGGGTGGCAAAGGTGGTAATGGTCTGGGTGTGAAGTGGCAGATTCGTGTGCAGACGCTTGAAAGTTGAGAGTAAGGCGGCCGTCTTCGTCCGAATGTGCTGTTCTTGCGATTTATCCTTGGCTTGCCGTTCAAGCAGGGTCTCTTCCAGATCGCTTTGGATACGAAGACGGAATGATACGCCGGACTCGTAGATGACGTCGAGAAATGCTAGGTTTTCCATCTCCGATTTGGCGTTCTCTAGGCCAACCCACGTGGTCAACTGGCCCTCCTTCCTCTCCTCCAAGAGCCTGCTGATCATCAAAAGGAATGCGATCTTTGTGCGCTGGATTGCTGCCAGATTATCTGGCCACTTTCCTGAGGCCTCGAACGAAATCACCGCTTCCATGGGTTGCGACCCGGACTTGGCTGGTCCGAGAGATGGCGGCTTTACCGAAGCATGTCGCAACTCGGGACAGATGGGTGCGATTTGACGAACATGGAGCGGAAGATCTCCGAGCTCTCTTATATCCCGTTCAAAAACAACAAACGCTTTCCTCGCGGCATTGAACATGGCGGAGTCGGTAGGTTTGATCGGAAGAAGTCCCAGCAATCCATGACCGTAAAATGACAGATCACCTTCGAGAGCGCCAATGCCCAAGTGTTGGTTCAGGACATACCTGGTGATCTCCTCGCACAGCTCAAATGGTGTCGTAGAAGTCCAAATCACCGTCTCTCGGATGGTGCCGCCTTCGAAGCGCCGAAGTTCTGCTTTGTGGCCCCAAAACTGCCGAAATCTCTCGCATTTCTCTTTTTCCTCCGTGCTAGGTCCCGCTGCGGGTCCGCGATCTACTGTCCGATTCATGTTGGTAGGGTTGAAAAGAATGCCAACCTCCACTCCAGACGCGTCTTGCTGCTTTGGGGACTCTGTAACTTGCCATGGTACCAATTCTGGAATTCGAATATGGATGAGGCGGGCCCTTTCTCCTAGCTCTTCATCCGAAAGTGCCCTCTTTAAAATGTCATAGACCTTGCTACCAAATGTCCATGTCTTGCTCCGATGATCGAGTTCTTCTGCCTCAAATGCTCCGAGATGGTTGACGCGGGCGACCAGGTCGAAGCAGTGAAGAGGGAAATCGGCTTTGAGGATGAAAGTTGGCCGAAACTGATCGACTGCATTGTCATTCAAAAGACTGCGTGTCCACCTCGCCTGTTGATAAAGCTGGGTTGCTGACCACCAGCTCATCTTGAATGCGATGTTCAGTTGCCGGCCAGAGTCCCATATAACTGGGCCGTGGCCATAGACTTCGTCTTCCACTGTGCTTGAGCCCAAAATACACGGTTTCTCGGCCAAGTTTGTAACTGAGAGGAATTGGACCATAGCCTTGAACAGCTGTGTGCTACTCAACGACGGAGACAACGCAGCATTGCCTTTCTTATCGCCACCCTGAAGCAGCAGGCCAAGGAGTAGTGACCACTCAAAACAGCCAAAACCCCCTTGGGAGATATCGCTCCCCAAACCTCTTTGCTGCAACCAAGTCCGCCCGAGGAGGCACGCGTTCCTAAATGCACTACATCTCTTCTCGGTCCGCTGAAGAAAATGCAGATATGTGAAAAAACATCCTTCGGCCGTCAGCGTTGAGTTGTAGAACGGGGTTGGCAGGCCGGCGGCTTCTCCAGCCCCTCCTTTCCTGATCAGACCAGATCCGAGGCGGGGCTTTGTCTTGGGAAAATCTTCCGGAGCACAAGGTATTATGCGTATCCTGTAGCTGAGAGTAGGCTGCCGCCCTTCTGCGCCGTCATTTTCACCCTTATCTGGGTGGAAAGAAGCAACAGGGCAGAGAGGGTTGCCGTTGAGGTACTCGTAACGCAGTTCCGCAGCAGCCCCAAAGTCTTTTTGCAGAGCGGCTGAGACCAGACCAATGATGTAGGCTCTCTTGTAAAAGTAGCGCAGGTCGAAAGAATCCTTTCCTTCCAGAAGTTCGGAGGGGATCACGAACACCATGTCGATGGCGTGCTGTTTCTGGGTTTTGGTCATCGTTTTGCCGACATAGCTCCCAACCACGTTGAACTGGGTAGGTTTGACGAAAGAAACTTTGTAGTTCGAAGTCTTTTGGGGTCTTGGCTTAGGGAAAGGGACTTGGACCTTGCATTGTTTCGCAAGTCGCTTTGCAGCTTCAGTGATCTAGGCAAGTCAGCGAGAGCACATTTTCTGGTAGATGGGGATGGAATACTTGGATAGGCTCGTGTTCCTCTATCCTTTCAATAGAGGTCTTGATCTTGTGTAGCAATTCATCTGCGCCAGCAAAGGCAGTCGCATAATCCAATCCGACCTCGTCCAGGAGCTCTTCGACTTCGAGAAGGAAGGCTCGGGATCTCGGTAGTCCGCCCGCCGCTGCTGTCTGGAGGACATTGACCGACGTCCCTTGTGTGTGATCTATTTTCCGCCGTTTGGCTGGAGCCGACTCCATTGCAATTGTCAATTGTGGTCTTGCGGCTTGGGCTTCAATACTTTTCGCATCAATGGATGTCAAGCCAACTTTTTTTCTCCGTGTGCTTATCGATAAAACCATAGTTAGTCTTAGCTTAGCACACGCACAAGATTGGTGGACTGCCAAAATGCTTGTGCAGTACCTAACTGCCCCGCAACACCACAACATGTAACTAGCACTTTCAGCTCTTGCCCCGCTATAGTTCCAACGAAAAGTCACCCCCAAAAATGGAAACGAGTCAACCCGCATAACAGCTTCTCCCTAGTCGTCAACCAGCCTCGACCCCGACCATGGCCAGCACTAAAACACTGCTCAAAGCGGTGAATGAAGCGATCAAACAGCAAAGGTGGGACAGCGCAATCGAGGCAACAGATGAGGTCCTCCAAAAAGATTCCAAGAACTACCAAGCGTAAGAGTACCTTGAAAGTGACTTTCGCGTGTGTTAACTCGCGCTAGGTACGTCTTCCGAGCATTCGCTCTAGACAAGAAAAACAAGTTGGACGACTCAGAGGCAGCCTACCTCGCGGCGACAAATCTCAAGCCCAAGGATGGCCAAGCATGGCAAGGTTTAATCAAGTTATACCAACACCATGGTAGCAAAAAGATCAAGCAGTATCAACATGCCGCTCTCAAGCTCGCAGAGATCTACCGCGACTCCAACGACATGTTCAAGTGCCAAGACACAATCGACAAGTTCACCGATTTTGCACGAAACCAAGCAGATCGCATGCAGTATGTTGAAGCCTTGGATCTCATCTTACCTGGGAGTCCCATCTACGCTGCCCTTGAGGGCCGCCTCCCCCGGCCAGAGAAGATCTATGAAGCCCAGGCCCAGATCATCGAGACGGAGGAAAAGAAGCGCATCAACAATTTGATCGGTGAGCGGCGCACAAGGATTGGTGCCCGCATCAACGACGTTACTCTGGAGGTGAAGCGTGAGGTTTACAGTCAGAGCAGGCTAAGCACTCTCTACGGGCAGATAATAAATTGGTCTACCGATGACGAGCTACGGCGGACATACGAGGAAAAACTTCTTCAGTACTGCTACGACCGTCTCCTAGCCTGGCCCCCTGGCGAGCAGAAGAACAAAGAGGCAGATGTGGTCAAGAAGCTGGCCAATGACATGGTCGTCATTAAGCATCCCTTCAAGGTTGCGTGGGATATCGCCATTGACTGGGAAGATCGTAAAGAGATTTCGGAGTGGGACGTGAATGTCCTCAAACAGTACTGCCAGTTCTTCCCGGACAGCGACCTCTGCAGAGTCATGATGGGCTTCCTGACCAGCAATGTATCGCCTTTTCCTAAAGAAGAGTCGTCTCAAGAACAGCCAACCACAGGTGGTGAAACCGAGGACGAGAGTGAGGACGACGAAGGAGGTGTACGAACCACATACACGCCAGTCACGGAAGAAGATCGATTGTTGATGATGACCGACGGCATCGTCGGCGCCAGCTCTCTATTCGCATACAGGCTAATGGGAGAGTACTATCAATATCTAGAAGAATACGAGAGCAATGTCGAGCTGATGCGCAAGGCTCTTGAGCATCTCGGCGAGGAGCGGTCTAGAACGGGACTAAAATTTCGACATACCGAGGATGCCCTCACCTTGTGCCTTGGCACCGCTCTCGTATTTTATCAAACTCCTCGTCACCACCAAGAGGCGAAAAATCTTTTCGATGGCGTTCTTGACCACGACCCGCTTTCCACGCCCGCATTGATCGGCGTAGGTCTTATCTACGAGGAAGAGGAAGAGTACGACGAAGCTGTAAACTTCTTGGAGCGAGCCCTGGGCCGAGCTCCTGAGAACATCCGTGTCCGCGCGGAGGCCGCTTGGGTCAAGGCGCTCAGAGGCGACTATTCCGTTGGAGCGCAAGAGCTAGACGAGTGCATTGAATTGCTGACCAGAAAGGGCCAATCCGCTGACAAGGAACTTTTGTCTCAAACGCAGTATAGACTGGGATACTGCGTATGGAACATTGGCACGTCCAAGGCCGCGCGGAAAGACCGCAAAGGAGCATATACGTATTTCCTCGAGTCTCTTAAAAACAACCTCAACTACGCGCCGGCATATACGAGCCTAGGTGTGTACTACGCAGACTATGCCAAAGACAATAAAAGGGCGCGCAAGTGCTTTCAGAAGGCCGTTGAGCTATCGCCATCCGAGGTCGAGTCAGCGGAGCGGCTTGCGAGGTCGTTCGCCGAAGACGGAGATTGGGACCGAGTGGAACTCGTTGCCCAGAGAATCGTTGATTCTGGCAAAGTCAAGCCGCCACCTGGATCGAAGAGAAAAGGCATAAGCTGGCCGTTTGCCGCACTTGGGGTCGCCGAGCTGAACAAGCAAGACTACCGCAAAGCAATCGTCTCTTTCCAGGCTGCACTCAGGATATCGCCCAACGACTACAGCTCCTGGGTGGGGTTAGGCGAGAGCTACTACGGGTCTGGTAGATATATTGCCGCTACCAAGGCAATCTTGAACGCACAGAACCTGGAGGAGACCGCAGATTCAGTTCTTACGGGTGAGACATGGTTCACTAGGTTTATCCTAGCCGAGACCAAACGCGAGCTAGGTGAGTTTGACGAGGCCATCTCGCTATACCGTCGGATCATGGCAGAACGACCCGACGAGGATGGTGTTGCTCTCGCACTCATGCAAGCGCAAGTTGACAGCGCTATTGACAGCCTGAACAGAGGCTTCTTCGGCAAGGCCATCCATCTCGCAAAGGCGACACTGGACTTTGCTAGCAAGTCTCGGGCTGCTGTCAAGGAAACATTTAACTTTTGGAGAGCTGTCGGTGATGCTTGTTCCCTCTTTTCCAGTATCCAGGGCCCAATCTCCGAATTTCCTGCTGAGCCCGTACGAGAGTTGATAGGAGACGAAGACGAAACCCCTGCATATCAAGTCTTCAAGGAAATCGACGGAGTTGGCACCGGCATTGTCAACACTGCTGGAATCTTCCCCAAAGAAGAAACGATGGGTGTCGACTTGACCAAGGCTCTGCACGCGACCATCCTCGCGAGCAAGCGTGCCATCCAGGTTTCGGAAAATGACGTGCACGCCCACGCTGTCGCTTACTACAACCTCGGATGGGCTGAATACCGCGCTCACGGATGTCTTCCTCGGAAACTCAGGAAGAAGTCGACAAGGTACCTCAAAGCGGCCATCGCCTGTTTCAAGCGGGCCATCGAACTCGAAGCGGGCAATTCTGAATTCTGGAATTCGCTCGGTGTGGCAACCAGTGAGGTCAACCCTTCTGTTGCGCAGCACTCATTTGTCCGAAGCTTGTACCTCAACGAGCGCAGTGCCCACTCGTGGGCAAACCTTGGCACGCTTGCTCTTCTCCAGAACGATGTTTCGCTGGCCAACGAATTGTTCACAAAGGCGCAATCAGCCGATCCAGACTATTCGTATGCTTGGCTCGGCCAAGGCTTTGTGGCTCTTTTACTCGGAGACGTCAAGGAAGCTCGAGGGCTCTTCACCCATGCTATGGACATTGCTGAGAGTTCATCGACGGTAGTGAGACGACACTATGCGGTGTCAGTTTTTGACCACCTTTTAGCGACTTCCTCGGAGCGGCCTATCACGATGCTTCTCCAGTCTCTGTTGGCCCTGAGTCAGCTCCGCGCCCTGGCTCCGCAGGATTTGGCGTATGGCCATCTCGCCGCCCTCTTCCAGGAGAGGACCCACGAGAGTCGGCGCTCAGTAGCGATTCTCGAGATGATTTGCTCGGAAGTCGAAGCTGACTACGAGGTGACTGAGTCAGTGGAATCACTGAGGCATTTTGCGATCGCCAAGGCTGACCTTGCGCGCTCCCATCTCGCCTCCGGCTCTTTCGCTGAGGCGGTAGAAGCCGGCGAACTGGCGATCCAGCTGAGTAATGCTGAAGGATCAGAGGGCGAGTTGACAACGGATGAGCGGACCAAGGTCCGGCTTAGCGCTCACGTTACCATGGGCCTGGCCCAGTATTACCTCACGGATAACGACAAAGCCGTAACTTCTTTCGAGGCGGCGCTTCAGGAGTCAGACGGAAACCCAGATGCGGCCTGCCTCCTGGCGCAGGTGCTCTGGGCCACCGGAAAGGAGGAAGCTAGGGAGCGGGCGCGTGAAGTCCTCTTTGAGGTGATTGAGAAGGCACCGCATCATGTGGAATCTGTTCTGCTTCTCGGCGTGGTTGCGCTGCTGGATAATGATGAGGAGAGTTTGGATGCCGTGACACAGGAACTCAAGGCGCTCAGGACTAGCAGTCATGGCGTCACGTCTTTGCAGCAGAGCCAACTCGGTGAAGTTATGAGGATGATTGCCACACTGAGCGGCGGGGAGGAGGCAGGAACCGCTCAGTCACAGACTGATGTCATGTTATACCCATATCTGCCTCACGGATGGTCCGAGATTGCTTCCATCGGAGGACTAGAAAGCGAAGGCGCCGCGGAGATGGCGCTATCTGTTGCACGTAGGGGTGTTCTGCCTCGAGGAGATCTTACGGCGGAAGAACTGACGAGCGCCTATTCTGGGACAGGGCGCGCGGCTGATGCGCAGATGGCAATTATGATTTCACCGTGGGATTTATCAGGTTGGAGGGCGCTTGGTGACGCAGTTCAGGCTTAACAGCAGCATGTATAATGAGGCATGACCAGTAATGTGGGTTTAGATATCATATGCGGAAGATGATGCTTGACGTCCATGCATGGGAGGACTTTGAATAATGTTGCTGAAGTTGTCCACCGCCGAATCAGATCTTTGCTTCCTAAGAGGTGCAAAACAATGTCAATTCCACTGGTCATCGTGAGTTTCCTGACTTCAAGCTCGAGTTCCTCTCAGCAAGCTACCGTCCCTGCCCCTCCGCACCCACGGCCACTTTCAACCTCTCCAACCTCTCTTCTACCCACTGCTTATGCCAGTCCTCCACCCTCCCACCCAACAAGGTGCACTTGTCCGCCTCTAAAAGTAGCAACCCCCTCGCAATGCGTGTATTCTTCCTCACAATCATCTTCTCCCCAATATTCGTCGTCCCGACCCCCACTCTTTGCACCTTGCTCAATTCCATCGCGCATACTCTCTGCCCTTTGCAGTCTTGAAGCACCAACTTATGCGTAGCGGGCTTCCTCGTGACTTCCGCCTCAAGATCGCCACCCACCCCCCTTCCTCTCACACCAGCGTTACCGTCGTCATCATCATCATCGGAGTCACCCTCCTCTCCGGCCAGAGGAAGCCTGATGACCTCTCTACCCCTCGTCTGCTCGCCCCGTGCAATCGCCTCTAGTTCCTCTACCTGCTCCCACCTGCTGCGGGAGATGTTTTCAATGTCGACGACTTGCAGAATGATGTCGCGCGGGAGATGGCCTAGGTCGAGCTCGGGGTTGTTGAGCATTCTGATGGGCAAGATGTTCTCAGACGTCCAGGTTGCGTCGAGAAGGTCGGGGGTGGTGAGGTCGGCAGCGAGGAGGCGGGCTCGTGCTGTGGCCATTAAGGGCGCGAGGGGGGGTGGAGGGTTGCGTGTGGGGATGAGGGTGCGTAGCCAGGTGAGGGAGGGTAGGGGGAGGGATAGGTCGCGGAGGGCGGTGTGGAGTTGGGTGACCAGGTCCGGGGGCATTCTGTAAGCCCTCGGCTTTGGAAAGCCGGGTAGGGTAGGTAATGGTAAATAGGGAGGTGAGATGGTGTTGGAGTAAGTGAGAATTCCATCCAGGCGGGATTGGTTATTGTGTGGCTCAAATTTGGAGGTGAAGTTTAGGAACCACTCTCAGGGGGAGGGGG
>Ga0247760_1001668_pt1 | contig 19575 bp, 15 predicted proteins | sample UWRJL171409R4_FD_179936 | JGI IMG/M metagenome (GOLD analysis project Ga0247760, IMG submission 179936) | Plant litter microbial communities from Arlington Agricultural Research Station in Wisconsin, United States - UWRJ-L171-409R-4 | ecosystem: Environmental > Terrestrial > Plant litter >... | reverse complement strand
AAGAATGACGCCTTCACAATACTTAATTCTCAGATAAACCTCAAAAACATACAAGTCTTTCTCGAACCTATCTATACTAAAGCGAGCGCTGGCCGACGCAAAGGTGTAAGGAGATGGATAGATATAGATATCCGTGCGAGATTCAACGGTCAGTGCAACTCAACATAACATCTTCTTCTTCTTCTTCTTCTCCTTCCCCGAGAGGCGTCAATAATCCGGGCTTAACCAAGAAAAGGGGTACTATAACTATACATGTATCATATCTTCGATCCACTGTTCGCACAATCTTATCACCCAAAAAGTTCACACGCGAGCCCTAGGTATTATTATTGTCGTCTGGTCCAGCATATACTACTAACTGAACCTATCTTGTCTGTGCAAGGATCTCTTCAGCGATGTAGTAAAAGCCTAATAGCATTAAGTGAAGTGAAGTGGTATTGCTTATTCCAATCCGGATCGCCAATATATATATCTTCCTTTACTAGGTACCTTAACTAGGTACCTCATAGACTTTGCCGCAATACGAATACGCTTCTACGAAGAAACAAGGACAAGGACAAGGAGTCAACACTAACCTTCAAAGAGCATAAAGAACAGGGAGAACAAACAAACAAACAAACGCAGATCTTGCATGCAAACCCAGACTCGACACAGTGTTACAATCCTCCAAACTTGTCCGCAACTTCTTTGTATCCGTCTGTCTGAACATGGCCCAAGCTACCCTATCTTTTCTTCAATCTGTTCGACGACCACAGCCAGCAAGCCTGATACTGACTTGAGCACCAGCGTAACTGGGATGGTGGTGGTTGAAGGGCTGCAAATGCTGCGTGCGATGAGATTAAGAACATTGGAAAGCGCCTGTAGCTCGGCAGAAAGCGCGTCGAGAGCAGTCATCGCATATCGAACATCGCGTGAAAACTCGGCAATAATGGCATCCGTGAGGCCAAAGGACTCGGTGGTCAGCCTCGCCTATTGTCAGTTATCAATTCACTCGATCGACGCAGCACGCTTCTCACAACAAGTCTGGAAGATACCATATCATGTATTGTGATGTACAGGCTGGAAGCAGCCGCATATCCCCTTGGTTCTCAACCTCAACCCAATAATGCCGCCCATCCGATATATGCGACCCATCCGTCTATGCCCAATGTTATCACCTTTATAGAGTGGAGATGTCTATAGCAGGAATGCCTTCCTGTCCCTACCGAGCCTCACGATCAAGTCGGGGCCCCCGGTTCCCAAACGCCTTTTTTAGACCCGAAACCCAGACAAGACCCGCACCAAACCTCAGACACCCCCTATAACGAGGAACCGCCGCACTAGCTACACTATTACACAGGGGGTATCATGCAAGGAAACCATATAAGAAAGACAAATGAAATAAAACTCATAAAGAAAAAGGGGTTCTCAACGAAGTGAAGGGATACGACGCCGGCGTCAGTTACGCAGAGGCATCTCCGCCGCTGAGAAGCTCCAACACCTTGTTGACGACGGCGTTGGGGAATCCCCTCGTGAGCATCTCTTGCACCACAGCCTTGGCACTCTCGCGGTCGCCAACGGCAAGGAAAGCTCTCGTCATAGCTTCGTATGTGCTAGGTTCACGCTTCTCTACCGAAAGGGCAGCGTACATGTCCTTAGCTCGATTGATGTTCTTCTCGGCCGCCCAGCCGTGGATGAGTGTGTTGGCGATGTACGGGGTGAAAGCAACACGTCTCTTACGCATGTCGCCTAGCAACGACTCGCTGTCGGTAATCCGGTGGTTCGCTACCATGGCATCGAAGAGGGACTGGTACAAGCATGGCTCCGGAGCGACCGTGCTATCTCTTGCGACCGAGTCGAAGAGCTGGCGAGCGCCATCCATGTCGTGCAGAACACAGCCACGAGCACGGATCAGCGAAGCGTAGTGGTTGGCTTCGGGGTGTTGACCCACAGCGCGGATCTGGTCCAGGACGGCGTCGGCAGCCTTGATGTCGATGGGCTCCAGGGTGGCATGAGCATCAACGAGCAATTTGAACGTGTGCGAGGTGGGCTCGATCTGCTTCGACTTCATGCGCTCAAAGTACTCGAGCACCTTACTCTTGTCGCGCTTCACCGACAGGTAGAACTGCATCATGCTATTATAGGGGGCAGCTCGGGGCTTATAGTTCGGCATCGACTCCATCTCGTCAAACAGCTGCTCAGCAAAAGCATCGTCACTGACGCGGCAGAGCGCGTTGACAAGGGTGCCGTATGTGACCGAGTTCGGTTGGATGCCCTTGGCGCGCATCTCGGAAAAGTAGTAGAGGCAATCGTCAATGCGACGGGCCTTGCCCAACTTGCCAATCAGAGCGTTGTAAAGAAACCCGCTGGGCTCAACCCCCTCAGCCATAGCCCGGTGGTAAACCTTAACAGCCTCGGTAGCATCGTCCTTGGTCTTAACCGAACCACTGAGCGTCGTGATATAGAGGCCATAGGTATTTGCAGAAGGCTTAGAGCCAATGGAGAGAAGCTCCTGGTGGAACTGCTCGGCTGCATGTCTGTCGCCCAGATTGAGGCAGGTAGCGACCATGGCATCCAAAATCATGGACCAGCCACGGGCAACCGCAGGCGATCCGGGTATGAATGGGATGTCGGTGCGAGCAATGGTGAGAACGTCGTGGCACATATTGAGCTGGCGGGCGTTGGCAGCCGCCGAAATGAGCTTCGCATAGGCACTGTATTTGAGGACCAGGCCCTTCTTCCGAACATTGGTGAGCATCTTCATCGCATCACGCAGGTTCCGGTTGCGCTCGAGGCCATCGACAATCATCGCTGAAGCCTTGTAGTCGGTATTCAAGGCGTACGGGTCAAAAGCGTCCTGGAAGGCGGGCACTGCTGGTGTGGAGGGGTAGGGCGTCGGTGCCGACGATTGCACGAGCCGGGGATCGACGATGTTCCGTGCTGTCATGTAGGTCGAGATGAACTCAGCAGCTTCCTCGATCTCGTCCGCTGGCTGAGTTCGACCTTCGGCTGCTGCGTCCTCCTTGATGCGTTGGAACATCTGTTCGGCTGCCGCTAGGCCCTCAGTCACCTGGCCGCTTCCGATCATGGCGACGGCGTACATTGCTGTCGGTTCGATAAGGGATGCAGTCGTCTTGACCAAAGGGTTGCTCAGGACAGCCCAATACCTTGTAGCGCCAGCCACGTCCCCGCCACGAACGCTCATAGCAAGAAGGGCGACAGCCGCCGAAGTCATCTCCTTGCCAACAGAGATCTCAGCAAAGGCCGCAATGGCGGTGTTCTGGTCGCCATGATCAGCTGCCGCGATCGCAATCTCACTCATACTTGACGCTTTTGTCGCGGACAAGAGATGCTGAGCCCAGTCGAGGGCTTGGCCGTATTGACCGCTGTAGATGAAGCCCTTTACGAAGCCGTCAGCAACCAGAGCATCTTTCATCTCAGCTGCCCGATCGCCATATTCCTCAGTCACCTTCTGGAGAAACCTTTCGGCTCCAGACGGTTTGCCCGAGATGATGTAGGCATTGACGACAGAAGCGTAGACAGCGGTATCCAGTCGGTCACGGACCGCGGCCTCGCCATTGTCGTTGGCAATAGCAAGATTGCGATACTCGTTGTAACACTCGATGGCGCTCACCAAATCCTTGGACATTGCGAAAGCGGTGATCATGGCGGGGAAAGTAGCGGCGAGAGGCGTGATGCGGCTCTCCTCCATATGCTCAAAGAGCCGCAGCATGTCAGAGACGCGACCGGTTTCTGCGCAAGCCGAGATCAGTTGGTGGTAGGTTTCAGACGAGTACCGCGCCGGCCTCCTCTCGATCGACTGCTCAAAGAGCTTCATAGCCAAGTCCAGACGGTCGTCTTCCGACAAGATGGCGTGTTCCAGTTCGTGGGACGCAAACATGAACTTGCCAGGCTCGTCCATGCCGCCATAGCGAAGGCGCATGCCCTCGAGGGAACGCTTGAGGCTCAAAACCGTGAGAGACCGCGAAGCAAGCAGACCGACAAGGATGTCATAGGTGTCACTATCTAAAGGAACCTTACGACGGCGCATGTCGGTATAGATGTCAAGAGCTTTGGACACAACCTCGGACTTGTCAGATGTGAGGTGAATGGCAGCCTTGAGGAGCGCATTGTAAGCCGCAGCGATAGGCAGAACACCGTCGCCCAACATGGCCTCGAAAACGCCGGGAATCACGTCATAATTCTGCTCTTCGGCGAGTTTGGTGAGGTGATCCGCAAAACCCTGGGCGCGCGGGTGCACAGGGGGTGTTACGGTACGGGCGATGCTGATTGGTGTCTGAATCGAGGCCGGAGTGCGGGTGCGGGTGCGAATCTCCTCCTCGAGCTGCTCGGCGAGCTTTGGCGACACAGCCCGGAGGGACTCTACTTCCTCTTCGAGGGCTTGCAGCTGTTTTCGTTCTTCGATCGCGCTCTCGAGAGCGGCATCAATGTGGGCGAGCGCAGCCTCCGACTCGGGAGGAATGCTGGGCAGCCCAGTTGCCTTCTCGGTCTCGCCAACGAGGCCCTTAGCATCGGAGCCGAAGAGAATAGATGCCGGTGTTGGCTTCCACTCGATGCGCTTCTGGAACTGAAACTGGACCCATTCTTCCTGCTCTGCCTCCGAGGCCTGTGTTGCCTGAAGATGCTCGAAGTAGGCGTCTAGGGCCCCTGTGCTTGGGAGCCTCTCATGACGATGCTCGTGTGGTACAGCGGCAGCGACGTGGGCGCTGTTGTGAAAGGCGGACTGAAGACCAAGCGCCGAAAGGCGCCCGACCCTTGCGGTGCTGCGACGCGCAAAGGTCGGGCGACTCTGGGGGTTTAATGCATTGGTGGGATGGGTAGCGGCAACGACCGACTGGGCGTAACCGTGGGTGAGAGACTTTGCAAATCCTTGGCGGATGAAGTTCTGGAAGACGGACGAGTAGACGGAGGGCATTTAGGACGAAGGGGGTGAGGGGACTGCGCAGATCGAGAGTTAGCAAAACAGCCAGAAGCAGCGCAAAGCGGCGCGATGCGGTAGGGTGCGCCCCGTGGAGACGGTGCAACGTCAACTGACAATTGCAATTGGGGTGACTTACGGGGGAAAAAGGAATGGTGCGCAATTGCAGGTTCATTTGACGACAGTGAAGCCGTCAAACAAACGCGCGATATGGTAGAGTCTGGGTTTCCAGGATTAGAGGTAATTCCAGAAAAGAAGGGAGCAAAAGGAGCGGCGCGGGCGAGGACAGCTGCTTGTATTTGTGCTCCTGGCTGAAAATGCTTGCGATTTTTTTTGCGCAGGGATTTTCTCGGTCACAACCAACTCCTTGGATGACTGTTAGCGTGAAAAACAGTCAGGGCGTGAAGGAGGCTAACAGCCGTGCGTCCAATGGGATGTACCCCGGGTGGACTCGGAACCGTATTAGTCAGGCGTAGCGGGATGCCTCATACACCTTGAGATCGAGGCAGTTCTTCACAAGTTGTCCCTTTTGGCCTTTGCGCAATGATTCAAGACTGCTCATTCACAGTGGATGAAGTAGACACTAATATCTATGAAACTTGGAGGTGATTGCGCGGCCAAAAGAACAGATGGCAACTTGAGTGATGATGAAGAAAAAGCAACTGTGTGCGTGTCACTGGCAACCTTCAGCTTCAGAAGCCCCCCCACTTGAGATGCGATTGCCTTCCACTGCCGTCTGCGACGCGCAGCCCCTGTCTCACCCGAGGCATCCAGGCTCCATCGAGCTGGGTGAGTGCGGACGAATAGGGACACGGCCCGGCCAGCTCGGAAAGCTCGGGCGCAGGCCATGCCATTCCTAGACGAAGAGAAACCGGACTTGACAGGGAACAGCTGCGGGGCATTGCCGGATTTTATTGGCCAATTTCGACCCCGGCACCCGGCTGTTAAGGCTCTAACGTTTGAACGTGAGGAGCCCGCCCCGCGGACAGAAGAAGCCATCAGCGCACGTTTTCCCCAACTTCGGCTCCAGCTTTCAGGAGACGAAGCCAAGCCGTCACCAAAAGGCCCGGGGATCTGTTTTTGCTATTTCCGTTGCTTGGAAATGAGGTCTTTTCCAGAACCTTTCTAGCGCCGAGGCCTAGATCCTGCCGAAGCATGAATCACGACGCGATAAAAATTTTGGCAGCCAAGGGAAAAAAAGAACAGGAGGCGTGCAGAGCCCGGGTTTGCGTGCAGTGCACAGCCCCTGGTTCCAGCTTTGTGGTTTATCAGATCGACGGAAACGGAAAGTGGGAGGAGGTGTTGAAGAGTCACATGTGCATTTCCACGAAAATATGCCGCTTCCAGCTCGGGGTGCGCAATTCCCCGGCTTATCCGCCTCAGGCATTTACCGGCTGGCGGAGCGGAGCCAGCAGAGGCCGAAGTTCCATGTCGGCGAACGTCATGGCCGGGCAAGAGACACAAGCCTCATTGGGGATCACTGCATGCGGGAGAAACAATGTCGACGCTGAGGAGCTTTTGGCGTTGGAGACAATGCAAATAACATCGTCATAATGAGCTGTCTTCAAGCTGCTGCTGCTGCTGTGCCACCCTGCACTCCCCTCCAGAATGACCCCGCTCCAGCTAAAACCCCTCGGTGCCTAGTGATCGACAGTGCACTGTTAGGATTGTGTACAATTCACGTCATTGAAGCCATCGCCATATTGCCAGTTATTTGCGATTAGTCTACATTTTATTTTTGCTTGACGTTGGCCGACAATTCCCAGCAGCACGGAGAACCCTAATTGAGTCAACCGTCACCCCAGAATTGTCGTTTGAAAGATGGGCTCCAAAAATCCTGTCACGGCTGTCTCAGCGCCTGGCAAGGTATTGCTTGCTGGCGGCTATCTTGTCCTGGACCGGGCCTACACCGGTCTCGTGTTTGGTCTCAGCGCGCGAATCAACGTCATTGCGCGGGGGATCCCCACCAGCTCGGGCGTCCATCTGACTGAGATTGTCGTTGAAAGCCCGCAGTTCCTCGATGCGCAATGGCGCTACGGCTATCACCTCGCGCCGGATGATGGCGGCATCAAAGTCACACAGTTGCAAATGTAACTTGCCTGTTCCACAACATTGCCGAGTGCCAGCTCTCTAATGATTCTCCACAGCGGCGACCACATTGTCACGAACCCCTTTGTCGAGACCACGCTCAACTACGCCCTCACCTACATTGCGCGCATCGCCAAGCACCGCCCCTCGCACTCGGTCAAGTCGTCGCGCCTGACCATCCTCGCTGACAACGACTACTACTCGCAGCCAGCAACCTCTCCCTCGGAGAAGGACAACTCCTCCTCGTCAACAACCACCCCGCCCGCCTCCACCATCAACGCCCTCAATATCAGCCGCTTCGCCCGCTTCCCTGTCGCCCTCACCGATGCTCACAAGACCGGCCTCGGCTCCTCCGCCGCCCTCGTCACCTCCCTGACCGCCGCCCTCCTCTCCCACTACCTCGACATCTCCCTCTTCGATGTGACCTCTCCCTCGGGCCGCCAGATCCTTCATAACCTTGCGCAGGCCGCCCATTGCGCCGCCCAGGGCAAAGTCGGCAGCGGGTTTGACGTCGCTGCCGCCGTGTACGGGTCTTCCCTGTATCGGCGGTTTTCGCCATCCGTCCTGAGTACCATCCCGGAGGCTGGGTCACCAGGGTTTGCGACGGCGCTGGAGAAGGTCGTCACGGGAGCGGGTGATGTCTGGGATACTGGGATTGCCAAGGACGCTGTCAACCTACCGGAGGGGGTGGCGATGCGCATGTGTGATGTTGACTGTGGCAGCCAGACGGTTGGAATGGTGAAGCAGGTTTTGGCGTGGCGGGCCAAGGAAGTGGGTCCGGCGAAGGAGCTTTGGGATGAGCTGCAGCGACGGAATGAGGGGTTGGCGAGGGTATTGAAGGAGGGAAAGACGGGGGATTTGCGGGAGGCAGTTCATGGGGTGAGGGAGTTGGTTCGGAAGATGGGCACGGAGAGTGGGGTGCCCATTGAACCGGAGAGCCAGACGGAGTTGCTGGATGCGCTTGAGGGGGTTGAGGGTGTGTATGGTGGTGTGGTACCTGGTGCGGGAGGTTTTGATGCGGTTGCGCTGTTGGTCAAGGACGATGTTGCCACGGCGGAACGGATCAAGGACTTTGTGGAGAATTGGAGTAAGGAGAAGGGTTCCCGGGTCAGTCTGCTCGAGGTGAAGGGGGAGATGGAGGGAGTGAGGAAGGAAGATTTGGAAATATATCAGGGCTGGATCCGATAGCATCTGTCAGCTGAACAACAGAGGTTGGGTGGATAGATCAATCAGATGACAAGATGAGATTTATTAAGTGTAGTTAGACTCCTTGCCTTGGCCATCACTGCAACGACAAAATGCCCGCACCAGGCCTCGCAGTGTTTTTGGTCCGTGTATGTGTGCAGCCATTTCCTCCGATATTACCGCGATTCTTCGTTCTGACCATCCACTTATTATCTTGTTGCCTCTGTGCCAACGTCGTCCCACCAAAGGAAAAACGAAAAAGAAAAAGAAAAAGAAAATTCCGAGACATGACGACGTCACCAACAGAGCGAATAGTACCCAAGGCACATCCGTATGTCTGTGTCTGTCTGTCTGTGATGAAGAATGCAAAACTTTTTTTTCCCCTCCTCTTTTTCCCTTGCCCTCCACTCAAGTGAGTGATGCTATCTCATACCATCCCATTCCATCCCTCATAGCATACCATTCCCCATCCCCCGTACACACACCATCCCCATCTCCGGAGAAGACGAGGGGAGAAAAAAAAAGGATAGGAAACAAACACCTTGCTAGTATAGCTAGGTAGTACAGCCAAGGTAGGTACCTAGATAGTGCAGGGAGTGCAGCTGCTGAGTCAAGCCCCAACCTGGTGTCTGACGAAGACGAAAGCAGAGAGTTGAGACAGACAAACAGACAGACAAGATCAAGCACTCCTGCTCCTCCCTCCTCCTCTTCCCGAGGAATATCCATGACTATGTGAATGTCCGTGTACACCGACAGGACTCCTAGCCAACGGACTAAGCAGGCAGGAATCCAAATCCACTGCATGTCCTCCATGTCCTCCATTCGGTCCCTTTCCATTCATGGATACTGGTGTCGCCACTTGTGGTGTTGATCCTGATCCTGACACTCCGTTGCAACTACCACCTGTGGAAACACCGCCAGAGGACATGGAAGAGGGGACATGTAATTGTAGTTGTACCTCCCTCCCACCAGCACATCCAGGAAACGACGCTGCTGACATTCCACCACTTCTGTGTGATCCCATGCCCATCCCCATAGTCGGGATAGAAAGCACCGAGACTGAGCCAGAGCGTCTACGCATTGTCGGGCGAGTAGAGGCAGGCGCCGCACAAGTATGGGGGAGAGTTGCATATTTGTTATAGTGCATTTGCATGTGGACGTGGGCGGTAGAACTGGAGTGGTTGAGGCTGAGGCTGGGAGGCGGAGACGGAGAAGGCGAAGGAGACGGAGAGCGGTCGTGGGAGAGAGAAGAAGAGGACGAAACGTAGAGGTTATCGGCGATACCTAGTCGCGAGGCGGCGGCTTTTTCGCGAAGCACGGAGATTCTACATTACCCAACCCATTAGAGTCTGTCTGGTGAAGGGGAGGAAAAGAGACAAGGGAGGGAAACGGACTCATCCTCGGTAAAGCCGGGAACGATGCTGGCCTCCTTTTTAAAGTTAAACGGATGGGACTATTCCAGACAAGTCAGTTCCACTTCCCACCAAATACCTGACGGAAATACTCAAACCACAACAAGATACCAGACAGACAGGTATTTCACACACAGAGATAGAGACAGAGATAGAGACAGAGATAGAGACAGAGATAGAGACAGAGATAGAGACAGAGATAGAGACAGAGATAGAGACAGAAACATAGAGAACTCACAATAACAACCTGCCGCTTCATCTCCTTGCGCCGTCGAAACGGCACGTGGTCCTGCAAAGAGGAGTAGAACCTCTTGACGTTGGCCATGTAGCCGTGCATTATTCTGATTCTCCTTCTGGTCTTTATCGCAATCTTTCTCTTGGTAGTTCTGACAGGCCAAACCCAAACTGGTCGTGACAAGCTCAAGAAAGCGAAGCTTGATATGAGAAGCGACAACCAGAAAGAGGATAACGATGGGCGGGATCAAGTTCATTCATCCAAAAATCCAAGATTAAGTAAGTTAAGTAAAAGGGCGAGTAACAAAAAGTAAAGAAGAAAAAAAACTCGACTGATGTTATGTAATAAATCTAGAGAGAGTGAGTGATGATGCCTTATTTAGGTAGGTTGCCGTAAGTAGTAAGTAGTCGCAAGTAGTAGGTAGTCGTAGATGTAATGAGGTCGGCGGAGATGCAAAGAGAGATCTAGATGGTATGGTCTGGTCTGGTCCGGTCTAAACAATGAAGGAAAAGCTGATGCAATGAGCGAGCAACCAGAACGGACGGACGGGTTCGTGAAGTGAGCGTGAGAAAACCAGCAAACTGGAACTTCAAAGAAATAAACGAGTGGCGAGGTGATTCGAATAACCCATTGATCAAGAGATCCTCGGCTTTTTCGAAAGTAACAGCCCCTTGGTGCGGAAACGGTTGGCCGTGGACACCCTACAAACGACGGTTTCAGCACAAAGACAAACGCCGCGGCTTGCCAAAGAAGTTATACTTGGAATCTCCTCCGTTGGCCCACTGCATTGGAACGCTCCCTGAACTGGAACATTTAGGGCGGTTGGTGGTTGTGGAATGTGGTATCTACTAGGCTCTCTCTGAGGCTGGTCTGTTGCGACAAAGTCTGGAATGCACCCGCGACCGTCACTCCACCCAGGGATTTCCACTGAGACAACGGGGTCCGTGATTCATTTGACTTTTACGTTGGAGATTGGCTCGTTGATGAATGCGCGACTGCAGGTTGTACGAACTTGCACGCATCTTAGCCATCCCTTACAGTGCTCCCCTGACTGTGCAGGGATTGAACCACCACCACCACCACCACCACCACCCCCCTACTTGGGATAGTCCTTGAGGTGATAACTCTTCAACTTGACAAAATTATCAAAGCCAAATTTGCTCAGTGTGGCGCCCTTGCCCGAATTTTTCCATCCCGTCCATGCCAGATCCTATTACGTGTCAGCGGGCCAGATGCCGTGGTATTGAACCTTCTTCCACTTACCGGACTTGGGTAGTCGCAGCGGTTGACAAATACAGTGCCGGCCTCAACTTGCTCACACAGATCATAGCCTTTGGCTGTGTCCTTTGTCCAGATGCTGGCTGTGAGACCAAGGTCGCTGTCATTCATCAGCTTGACGGCCTCGGCATCGCTCTTTACCCTCATGACCGGGATGACAGGGCCAAAGGTCTCATCCTTCATGACTGTCATGCTGTGGTCCACATTAGTCAGAAGGGTTGGCACGACGAAATTTCCCTTGGCTGGGAGGTTGCTAAAGGTCGCGTTCTCGGGCGTGGCATTTACCGCGCCCTTATCGAGTGCATCCTTGATGTGACTTTCAATAGTCTCCTTGGACCGCCGGGAGATTACTGGTCCAACGTGAGTTTCTTTGTCCAAGGGATCACCCAGTCGGTAACCCTTGAGAACATTCTGGACTGCAGCGACAAACTCTTCGTGAATCTCATCAGCAATGTAGACGCGCTCGATCGAGCAGCAGCTCTGGCCAGAGTTGAAGACAGCGCCATCCACAATTTCCTCGGCTGCCCAGGCAATGTCGACGTCACCTCTGACATAGGCAGGATCCTTTCCTCCGAGCTCCAACCCGACCTGGACGATGCGATCCGAAGCTGCCTTCTGAACCGCCAAACCACCAGCCACAGAGCCAGTGAAACAGATTAGTGCAATCTTGGGATTTCGCACAATCGACTCGATAATCGTTGGCGAGCCCGAGTGGAAGTACTGGATAACGCCGCTCGGCAATCCAGCCTCGCTGAAGGCCTTGGCCACCTGCTCGACTACCGTTGGCGTTTGCGGTGAAGGCTTCAGGATAACAGAGTTGCCAGCCAGGAGAGCAGGGATGAGGGCGTTGACCAAGATGAGATAGGGGTACTGAGAGGTCAGTTCAGTGTTGCATTTGTGTACAGGGTGGCAATGCACCTACGTTCCATGCAAAGATGATGAGTGTTGGACCGACAGGCACCTTCCGGATGAACCTCTTGAAGCCAGCTTCCGCCTCTCCATCCGTGTCCTTGAGGACCTCATCGCTGATCTTGAGAAGATACTCGGATCTCTTCACGGCAGTTACAACTTCCTTGGCCGTATATGCGATGGGGCGGCCCATTTGGACAGTGAGCTCGAGGGCGAGATCATCATGTTTGTCGACCAGAAGCTTCAGGGCTTTTTTGATGATGATTTGGCGATCTGCCAGGGGAGTAGCGCGCCATGAGTGGAAAGCAGAAGTGGCGATTTCCGGCAGCTGATCGAGCTCCTCAGCTGAGATGCCATTGCGTGTGAAGATGGGCTCGTTGGTGGTTGGCGATATTGTGGTGATCACCTCGACAGACATGATGTCTTTGGTGTACAATTTGACTACTACCTTTGCGTACGTGGAGCAGGGATTTGGAAACTAAAGTTGTGTTTGGGTGTTTGCAGAAAAGGAAGGAGCAGCACAGCTCACTTGCACCCGTTGCGCCCCTCTCGTGTTAGTTGCCCCTCCGAGGCCAACTCCGCCCTCGGCTTCCCGATAGTCCGATAAGATAAGAGTCATTACATCATGAGTATACACTAGCTGGACTTGAAGTTGACTGCTGTTTCCAGTATGTAAACTGGAGTGTATTCTATATTGAAAGGCTCTAGCACATAAAAAAGGACAGCTTAGAGTTGTATGCCTGTTTTTATACTAGAATATTTGGGCACGATGATGCTGGCGTCTGCTATAGTTGTTGTGTAGTTAGAAGGGGCATTTGCGGAGGAAAAAAAGAACCGGCGATCGTAAACGACAGCAAAACACAGCGGCCACTGTATCATAGACATAAACCAAGAGAAAGAAAGATACCATTGTAGTTGTATCCCGCATTAGACACTCAGATTCTGGTACTCGCTGTTTTCTCTTTACTTTGCGACAGTTGACGATAAACCCTAGTTATCCCTAAGCCACCGAAAAGCCCCGCTAAATTCAATTCTGCCGCTCAATGTCCCTCACCGCCCTTTTTTTTTTCTGAAGCTTGGCCTCCGCTTTGCGATTGCAAACCTATCCTCCAGCAACACGTTCCTGTCACCCTCACAATGCCTCAAGATAAACGAAACCAGTTTCTCGATGCTGGCGACAGCGACGAAGATGTCGGACGGGATTACGATTCCGAAGATGAGCTGCAAAAAGGCGGGCGCAGTGCCAAACGGAGGAGAGTCGAAGACGACGAGAGCGACGCAGATGACTTTAGTGATGCCGACGAGGAATTGGACGATGGCGACGATGCGAAATTAAGCGAAAAGGGGGAAGCAGAGAATGGCGATGAAGGTGAACAGAAAGACAAGGCTAAGCCCCCGGGAAAGAGCATAGAGCTCCCTGGGATGACGAAGCCGTTGAGTAAGAAGAATCTCGTCGCGACCGAAGAAGCCATCAAGAAGTCGGGTGTCATATATATTTCGCGAGTGCCACCATACATGACGCCAGCGAAACTACGATCCCTCCTTGAACCCTACGGCAAGCTCAACCGTTTGTTCCTCGCCCCGGAAGACCCTGCGGCACGCACCCGGCGCATTCGCAGTGGAGGAAACAAGAAAAAATCGTATACTGAAGGTTGGGTGGAGTTTGTTCGCAAGAAGGACGCAAAGAAGGCTTGCGAATTGCTGAATGTGAGTGTCGTAAGCATGCTTTGATGCAGGCAGCAGCGCTAACCCGCATCCCAGGCAAGACCAGTCGGTGGAAAGAAAGGGACATATTATCACGACGATATCTGGAATCTGCTTTATCTTTCGGGTTTCAAGTGGCACAATCTAACTGAGCAGATTGCGGTGGAGAATGCTGAAAGGGCAAGCAGGATGCGGGCCGAGATCAGCAAGACAACTAAGGAGAACAAGGAGTTCGTCCGGAATGTGGAGAGGGCAAAAATGCTAGATGGTATCAAGGCGAAGGCTGCAAAAAAGAAAGTCTCTGCCAACACGGAGACTAAAACAGCGACCAAGGGGGGAGAGGAAACCAGCAGGGGGGAGAGGCGGGTGTTTGCCCAGGTGCCGCTAGCAAAGAAACGGAAGCTGGATGAGGAACAGCCAGAACGTGTTCAAAGAGTCTTGAGTAAGATATTTTGATGGAGAGATTGGCATATAAAGCAATGTCTTCAGTGCATACCCCTGTCTTCAGTTCATTGTATGAGGCAGCTAAGCAATGTCTCAGTGCTGAGACCCAATGAGATTTCGGTGTATTTAGATGACGTCCCCATCCGGGGGCGGGGGGTAGGATAAAGTTGGACCGTCGATTCTCAGCCACTTCGTCCTGTTTACTGTTGAACCCACTCGATGCCACCATGATGGATGAAATGAAATCGCTGTGGAAAGGCCTCGCCGATGGCCAGAATCGCCTCGCCGTCTTAGAGATCGACCAGGTGATCCGGTTCCTCCAGCTCACACGCGAAGAGGCTGCCGAACTCCAAGGTTACATCAAGCGGCAACTCGACGAAGAGAAACTGCGCGGCAACGACTTCCCGCTTCCCCGGATCGACGTGAACCCCATGATGACATATCTTCGGGAATGGGGGCGGCTAGAACTTTTGCGCAGAGTACCTCTCAGCTGGCTCCAGCTAGCCCTCTCGCGATGTGCCGAGGCTGTGAGCCAGGGGGTTAACCTCCCGGAATGCATTTACTCGACCTCTCACTCCTCGAGCCAACCTCTTGGTGTCACTATTGCCATGGGTTTACGGGACCAGAGCCTGTACGACCCCCCTTGGGTCGACGAATTGACTTCTCCGTCCCCTTCTATCCCCAATTCGACGAATATCCACCCAGTTTCATCTCCACCGACGTCTGTGGCTGCTCCTGAAGCAACCTCGACAGAGAAACGCCGGTCGACTGGCTCATCTACATCTACCCATCACTCCCGAGCCCGTGCCGTGTCTGAAGAAGCCGTCTCCCCTCGCACCCAGCCCAGATCCCACCAAGCACAGGAGTCGGACGAAGCTTTGAGACAGCCAGTTGTGATCCCCCACCGCCGCTCTCGCCCGTCTAGAATCTCGACATCTCAGGCGTCCTCGCCAGTCCGCTTCATTGCTGAAGTTCAACCTCTGAGGGACACATCCCCGGTCAGATTCCAGGTGAAGGTCCACGAGGAGGAGCAGCAGCAGCAGCAGCAGCAGGACCCTTCATCGTCGTCGGCACATGCATCGTATTTGCGGTTGCCGCTATCGACTGAGTTGCTCGTCGCACCGTTGCGGGTAAAGAAGAAGAAGAAACAGGTACTAATCGGGGAGAGGGAGAGGGAGGGGAAGAGGGAGGAGGTGGAGAAAAGAGAGAAAGAGAAAGAAAGACAGCAAAGCCATGATGCTGCAAGATCAGTTCGGACTTCGTCATCTCGGTATTCTCGTTATGATCCTCCTCACATCTCTTCTTCTTCCTCTTTGGGACTTCGTGAGGGAGGAGACATCAGGAATGGAAACACGACTAGGTTATCTAATTACTATACTGGCTTCAGTGAGGAACTCGGTCTGCGCGGCGGTGACGGTGGTAGTAGCTATCCTTCTGTCGAAGAGTCGGTAGGTCGACACCGAGAGGGTGACGGTGACCGTGGCCGTGACCGACGTGAAGACCAGCTTCATCATGGACATGGACACCGACATCGACATCGATATCGACATCGACATCGACATCAAGATGGCCAAGACGGGGAACCTAGCACCATCTCAGAATCGTCCTCACCATCAAACACCTGCTCATCGTCATCGACCTCGTCATCTCCTCATTCTCGCTCAGACCAGAAAAAGGCCTCTCTCGATGGCCCCTCGCCGAAGCTGTCAACGCTACCCCCCAAGGAATCGTATTTCACATCATCAGCGTCATCGTCATCGTCATCAACCTCTTCACCGGTCCTGACTCCGACCTCGTCATCGAGCTCCTCGCCAGAGCGAAGAAGAAAGGAACAGAACATCTCTGAACGGAGAGACGAAGGCGATACTTGCGAACGAGCGCGCACCCAACGCGCTACAAAACGCAAACACCTCGCTGCAAACATGGACGGAGGGTATCATACTACCCACCGCACTGCCAACTACCATGTTAGAGAACAGACACAGGCACAGGCGCAGACGCAGACGCAGACACAGACACCCCGGGATTATCCGAGTTTGTCGAGTGCGTCGAGCTTGTCGAGTTCAAGTTTGTCACATGCAGTTTTGTTGCAGGCAAAACTTTTATCGCGGAAGCATACACCGACATATGCACCTTCCCATACATATAGACATACCCCTTCTTCTTCGCCATCGTCTTCGCCATCATCTTCGTCTCCGTCTTCGTCGGCGGCGGCTCAGGGCCTAAATAGGGGTTATAAAACGCAAGACAGAAAAGAAAGGGAAAATCCCAAAAGGGAAAGGGAAAGACAAGACCGGGATAGCAGAGAGAGAGCCAGCAGCAGCAAAAAGGGAGACAGAGATGGACACAGAGACGGACACAGAGAGGAAAGGCAGATTTCCAGAGCAAAACGCCATCAAGAGGCTAGAGGTCAAGAGCGACGAGAAGAGGGCTCGGTTTTGAAGAGGTTGATTAATCTTGTTAGGTGAAATCTCATGAGGTCAATCCCGAAATCTGAACCCATCACCATCACCATCACGTGTCATACGCCATGTGCAATACAATGTGCCACATATAGAATGCCAGCCAGTCAGTTCTTTGGACGTTTTCATGTATCTATCTGCCCAGCAAGTATACATTCGAGTTCAGACCTGGGATGGTGCCGAGCAGTTGGCACAATGGACGCGGATGGGGGATGGACTCGGCGATGGAAGGGCATGTTACGGGATCCGAATTACAGCATTTTGGAATATCCTACACGAGAGTCGGAGGATGTGCTCGACGGTAAGACAGTCCAAGGATTGATATGAGCGCGGCAACACTAGAGATAACCCATTACACCACAGTGGGACACGGTTAAATGTCAAAAATAACTTGATAAATGCAGACCATGCCGCTAATATAAACGTACAGTCATGTCTAGACGCACACGGGGTATCAAACAACGTGCTAGCTAACTCCACATATCTCATAACGACGGCCAGAAGCCCTGGCCACTCAAGCCCGCTGACCGGTTCGGTGGTTCGTACCAGTTTTGGTAAGGATGGTTTTGCTTGGAAAAGTCGGCATTGGCCAACAACGGATTAATCGTGGGCCGTGTCGGTGTCGGGGCTGCCACAGTCGCTGGCGCTGACATTGCACCCACGCTGGGCTGCTGTTGCTCTTGTGCTCCAGCTGAGAAAAAGGAACCACGCGCTGATAAAGGAGCCAGGGTGCGTGGTGCCGCTGTCTCCCATCCCCACGTCTCCTTCAAACTCGTGCACACTTTGCCTAGTCGCCACCCTGTCTCTTTGCCAGTCTTCTCCATGATAGCCAGCACTTCAGCCTGCTCTTGGCGGTCATTCAGAGCAGCCGCGGCCACTGCCAGACATCGAATCGAGGCGTTCTTGATGGCACGGTCATTGGTGTGGGCAATGATGCCGCAGGTATGTCGGGCATGGAGCAGCTGAGAAACGCGGTTGTCTTCACTATCCCGCGACTCCATTGGGTTCACTTGGGCCAGAAGGCACATAGCTGTGTGGTAATACAGGCGACCGAGGATGGCTGGCGTCTTGAGCAACCTAAACCAGTCGATTAGCTGTGGGCCTGCAGAACAGAGAATACAAGGGCAACTCACCAGACGTGGGGAAACTGCGACGTGCTTGAAGGCTTGTGAGAATAAGCATACGGCTGCATCGAGCGTGGGCAGTTGCTGTTCCATGCGTCGCATAACCCCTTGAGCCGCTTCCATTCGTTAAATCGACTCTGCAGACGCACTTGCTCGTCGTGAGGCGACGGCTCCTGGAAGCGCGGGATGTTGGCCTTGAAGTTGGAGATCTTGGCAACAATGTAAAAGATGCGCTGAACCCAGACTTCCTCGTCACCATCGTCAACCTTGATGCGGCCATCTCCCTCGCCCTCATATGAGCCCCCCGTTCTTGGCGTCGGTGCCCAGTTGGTAAACTCCAAGTCTAGGCCCCACTGATCCGGATCCCAGGCTGTTTGCCAGTTGAAAGACAAGCAGCTCAGCACCTCCATGCCGATATTGACCCAGAAGCATGCGGCCCCAATCCCGGGAGACGTTGCGTCCCAACCACACTCCCGAATTAACGCCCGCGCACCCGCAATGTGGCTCATGCGCTGGCTTGGCTTGTCTGTCATAACCTCGTAGACGTTGAGGATGACAGCCGTAGTTGCGCACTCGGCCATGTTGCGGTCGGGATCCTTGAGGCAGTTCAGGAGCTCCCTTGTCGCCGCGTCATAATAGTAGAGTGCCTTCTCATCACTCTGGCCATCGACGAGCGTCAACTGCTTTACCCCACACGCGAGCAGCGCATTGAGGAGCATGGGTGACTCTAGTGCCAAGTATGGCAGCATCCTGCTGAAGTGCTTTTCCTTGTCCATGAGATCCATCCAAACTGCAACCTCGTTGATGAAAGCTTGCATGAAGCGAATCTCGTCCTCGGTACTCAAATACTCCTTCTCACCCGGCGACTTCTCATTCGGAGGTGTCGCAAGCCCGTCCGTGACGCTAGGAAGCAGCGGCGTGCCGTGGCTTGCGGAATGGGTGCCTTGAGGCGTCATCATCGGTCCCTGCAGGAAGTACGGCGACGGTAGGCCCGAGATTTCAATCGACCGAGAGCCTTGAGACCGCCGCAGGGCATCTTCTCGGATCACATACTGATCATGCAGCATACCACCTGTGCTGTTGAGCGATGCTGTTTGTGATGCGGAGGTGGGCGTGGCAGTTGGTAGAAAGGCGTCACTTTCTTTACGATACTGAAGATGGCTTTCATCGCCGATGCTGGTGGTAATTGAAGCAGGCTGCTGGTGCCAGCTTCGCTGGTTCAAGGGGAGACTGAAAGTTGTTGCATCGTGCCCAGTGTTGGCGCTGTTGGCCGGGGCGCGGAGGCCCTCAGCTGGGTTGACATCTCTGGGTGGTGTGGGCTCTGAACGGGCAACCCGGGGATACCGTCCCAATCCTCCGCGGTATTCCGATGCGATAGCCCTGGATTCATCCTGGAAATGGACTGAAATTTGCGCGTCAATACTGGTTGTGCGTGCGCAAATGGGAGCAATGGCACTTACCAAACCAGTCGAGGGAGCGCGGTATGATGGGTGGATTCTTGACCTGTGTATCAATAAAATTGAGGCGCACACCGCGCTTACAGTCCCGGTTACTCTTGCGGCAATTGTTGCAGTCCGGCAGGCCCTCATCGCACTTCAGGTGACGCTCGCGGCAGGTCAGACAGCCGGTTCGGACGCGGCGCGATTTGGCCACGGCGGGATTGGCGGCCGCGGCCGTCTTGTTTTCGGATGCGCTGCCATCGGAAAGTCGTCGTCTGGACGGTGCTGGACCAGTGTGAGCAGGGTCCAATTCAGCGTCCATGGCCGAGGCATTACGCTTGACGGCCGGCCTTGTGGGTTCGGCGGGACCTGGAGTG
>Ga0247760_1001667_pt1 | contig 19593 bp, 13 predicted proteins | sample UWRJL171409R4_FD_179936 | JGI IMG/M metagenome (GOLD analysis project Ga0247760, IMG submission 179936) | Plant litter microbial communities from Arlington Agricultural Research Station in Wisconsin, United States - UWRJ-L171-409R-4 | ecosystem: Environmental > Terrestrial > Plant litter >... | reverse complement strand
CGGGTTAAGACAGAACGTATGGCAGGACGCCAACAGGTAAGGGACGTTCCGAAGACGGCTTGTTGAGCTAGCACTCCTAGACGGGGGTTCAATGTCACTGTAGGTCGTTGTCACTATAATGCACAGAGGTGAGTCTGAACAGTAGGACATAAATGAACAATTGAATATTAGCGTGAGGAACCAGAGTCCCTCACGGAGGTTGTGGGCACAACCATAGCTATCTATACTAACTAACCAGGAGGTACTCCGTACCTTGCTTGGTCCGTTGTGCTTGGTAGTGCACCACGCAGTTGCGGCCAAGCGGTCAACTGAGCGGTGCTTGGTGTTGTCAGTCCTTGTGGACCACCAAGCACTTTCTTACTGGTCGTAGGGGCTTCGGGTCTTTGCACCCCTGGCCCAGTGTGTTTGGACAGTGTACACCGTCCTCCTGCACTGTTCCTCCTGCGGGGGATTCGTCGGGCCGCCCCGGCCCAGGTGACGGCCTGCAGGGTCGTCACATTACCTAAATTACATTAAAGGGTACACACTAACGTAGTGGTCCTTATATTGCCTATAAACCTTTAAGCTGGAAGGTTAAAGGACTTATAAGGCCTTATAACTGCGTATAGTTTAACACTTACTAGCTATTTTACTAATAATAAATTTTAATTATAAAATAGAAATAAAACTTAAGTTAGTTAATAAGGTAGTCTTTAAAAAAGTAATTCATTAATCGCATTAAGGTATAATCTAAAAAAGAGACAAGAGATACTTCTTTTCTAATTATTTTATAACGCTAGCTTACTTAATCTATTAATTTACACATATGTCTTATTAATTCACTTATCTTTAAAAGCTAGGGAGTGAGAAAAAAGTTACTTGTACCTAATAAAAATGTAGCGCGTGCTAAAGTACAAGTGGAGCTAACTGCTAGGGGTTCTGATTAGTAGATTAGCTTGTGGGGTAACGCCCTTAAGGCCTTATATGGATGGTAAGCTGTTATAAAAGAAAACCAGACTATAAACTAAAATGATTAGTGTAGAAATAGCTGCTTAGTAATTTTCAAGGGCCTCCCAGCACTTTCTTGCTAGACTAATATTGTTAGGAGACGCAGGCGTGGTTTAATAGTACCTTAAGATACTTTAGCCCTCTCCAGAGAGTGGCCGCTTTGAAAGTACTGACTTGAGGCGCTGTGGTAACTGTCGCACATTACCATTGCATTAAAAAACACGGAACGTCCTATACTCTAGCAAGTGAGAATAGTTGTTATATCACTCCAAAATCGACGACCTCCCATGCTAATAGTCACGTGATCCCTCGTACCTCAGTCGAAACGAAAACCCCCCGGCCCGCTCAAGCGAGAGTTCAGACACCTTATCGGCAGAATATCCCGGTCAAAATTTTACATTTTGGGTAGCTACGTTCCTTCTCTTTAAAATCAAAGCCGTCCTACTCTTCGTTTGCTGTCTTTGTGAGTAAGCCCCATGTCCCAAACTTCGAGCCGTATTGCATTGCGTCGTTCGATTGTTTCGGGGTCGCGGGGGTGCTCTGACTTCGTACTTGCGAAGTACTTGTGCCGTTCCGATCTGGGATTTGGCCGCCATGTGTACTGATTGTGATGGCTGGAATTGATCTCTCAGGGCCGATTTTAGGCAGTAAGGCGCTCTCTAGATCTCCCTCAATCTCCGGCGATGAGTCCGCGACCCACTCATCGTCTGAATCATCGTCTAGACTGAGGTACCCAAACTCACGAATTGCCTGCACGGCAAGGTTGTAACTACCTTATATAAGACCTGATACCTATTCTCGTGGTGCCCGGAGAGCCATTTGTATTTTTTCCCAACCAGTGTGAGCTTCATCATCCACCTATTATTAACCGATATTTCCCCATAAATTATTAGGTAGGCCGTGATGGCTCAAAAGAAGTTGCCATCTCCCACATGCGGCATTATTTCATCGGCCTGAACCTCACTGGAACGGACAAACGTGTCCTCCTCCAGCCACTGTCCCCTGCCGGCCTCGACCTGAGTCGAATGCCACTCGGTGCCGTGGACCGTCTCCTGGAAAGGAATCGGGTTGCTGATTCGCAGCGGGCTCACGCTATGGCTCCTTCTTCTGCGCTCCGCGTGCCCTGACGGCGACCTCACTCTCCCGATCTGCGACTGCAGGTACGAATGACGCGGTAGCAACGGCGGCGCCTCCGTCGGCAACGCCGTCATGCCGCCGCTCAAGTTGCCGTTGCTCCGCCTGCCGCGCAGCCCCAGGTTCATTATGAGCTCTGAGTTGCGGAAGATGTTGTGAAGCATGGAGCCGGGGCTCTCGTGGTCCCTTGAGCTCGCCCGCCTGTTGGCGCCGCGGGTGCTTGGCTGCCGCTCTGCGTGTCCCTCGCCAGGTAGATGGCCCGGAGGCGACCTGCCCCTGCTGCTGCTTCTGCTGGCCGCCGCACCGGCCGTCATCGGTCCCTTGTCCCGGGTTGCCGCCTCGGGCGAGGCGTGGCGGGCGTTCGGGTCCTCCTGGACAAAGAGCTCGCGCGGGAACCCACTGATGGAGAAGAAGCGCTCCGAAACGCTCCCGGCGCCGGCGCCAGCCCCGGGCCCGTGTTGGTAGTCGTCCTCCTGAAGGCAGAGCGAGATTCGCGCGACGCTGCCCGGCCGGCCGGCCGGCGAGCGGACGCAGAGCATCGTCTGCAGATCGAACTCGCCGCGGTCGCACATGCGCGCCAGCACGGCGCTTGTCAGCGGGATCTCCTGCTGCGTCTCGTGCGCGCTGCCGTAGTTCTCCTGGACAAAGAAGAAGGGAGCAAAGTCGCCCTGGACGAGCCTACGGAGCGTGCGGCCGAGACCCTTGAGGTCCCCGCTGCCTTTCTCGAAGCGGCAGCAGATGGTGCCGCAGCAGCAGCGGTGCGTGCCGTGGTGGTCCTGGCGGAAGTCGCCGTCATCGTGCTTCTCAAAGTAGAACGAGCTGGCAACGAGCCGGTCCGCCGTCTCCCGGATGTCGGGGTTGTGTTTGGCGCTGTAGAAGGCCTGCTTCTCCAGGGCCTGGATCTCGTTGAGCTGGTCTAGGCCGGGGCGGGCCCCCTCGAGCTGAACGTTGATACGGATGTGGCGCCGCCGCGCCTCTGGTGCCGTGTGGATTTCGTCCGTCATCCGCATCGTCGCCGCGCAGTATTCGCGCCACGCCTTCTCGCAGTTGAGCTGGCTTTCGATGATGCCGTACACCGCCCGCCACATAAAGGCGAGACCGAAGGTGGCTCTCTTCTGGTGAAGCCTTTCGGTATTCCACATCTCGGCATCCGCGCTGGCTTGCTGGGTGAGGGCCTGCCCGCAGAGACCGGTCCCGAGGGATAGGACGAGGTCCGGGTGGCGGCTGCTTGCATCGTCCCAGATGACCTGGCGTTCGTGGTGGGCGACCCACGCCGGGCAGTTGTGATGGATGCCGCCGTCTGTGTAGTGTGTGCCAGTCTCTGGCTTAGCGAACGGTTTGAAGTAGAGCGGCGCAGCTGAGGTCGCGCGGGCGCTATGGAACAAAAACAGTTAGTTTCTTTGGTTGCAGAATCCCAGGGCTTTGCCTGAGCAGTCAATCGAGGGATATTGGCACTAACGCTTCCCAAATCTTGAACTCGGTCGTCGCATCTTGGGATCGGAGAAATCGGTACGGAACTTTGTGTGCGAGGCTTGATGAGCGCTATGGGTTCCTCGCCGGACTCGAGGGGTTTATTGGGGGGGGCAGGACTCACGATTGTCTCTCTCCGCCTCTGCCGAGTTGTAGTTTGTAATGACCACAGGTTGGTTCTCGATCGCCGAGGTTGCCGTCACGGCGACCTTGATTTGACGCTTCTCTCTACAGGAGGCCCCCCCGAAAAGCAGCGTATCGGTTCCAAAGGCTTTCTGCAGGGCTGCTTCCAGGGGTGTCGACTTGTAGTAGCTCTTGTGGCTAACAAGAGCCAGCGTCTTCAAGGGCCGGGCGGTGAATGCCTCGGAACATAGACCCTTGAAGTGTTCCAGGCATTCAGAGACGGACCAATGCATGACGCCGATGCCGAGCGCGATGATGCCGCCGGCGCTGCCCCACCCTCTGTGTTAGCCATCTCGAGAAAAACACATCTCCAATTTGGACGAGACTCGTTTTTTTTGGGCACCCACCTAGTTCCCACTATCAAGTCAAAGAAGTTTTGAATGGGTATGAAACCGCCTAGCTCCATCTCGATCGACTGGAGCAACACAAGTTCGATAATTCCCCGAATCCCGCCACTAGGATCGATGTTAGTTGGGTTCGCGGCTCGGCTGCAAGAGGGGGACAGGACATACCCATCGAGGCAGAGAACTCGTACGCCGGCATCCTTTGGCTTGAACGTGACCCTAAACGGACGACTCGTCCACGATTCCCGGTTGGGGTGGAACGGGCAGTACGTCATCTCGTAGGCGCCGGTTCCGACATGAGTGCCAAACGATTGGATGCACGGCTTGCAGAGTACATGGCCGCATGGGAGGATATGCTCCGGGATTGAGCGAATGCAACAGAAGCAAGTGGCGTGACCCAAGAGCTTGAACCGGGCCCCAAGTCGGGGGTAGTTGTCCTCGACCTCCCTCCGATGCAGGCGTGATACCAAGTCTTTCTCCTGACCATCGGCGCCGTACTCATTCAGCCGTCTGACGAGGCTCTCAATGTGGCCGTGGATTGCATTCATCCACTCGGTCAGGGGCGTCCCGGATTCGTCGAACTGCGGCACGTATGCGCCCTTGAAGAAGACCTTCCCCGAGCTGGCCTGGTGGCCCTTCTTGTGCGTGTTCTTAACGTTGCAGCAGAATTCCCCATCGCGCTCGAACGCGCAGCGGAGCCAGTTGTCGCAGAACTCGTCAAAGGCAGCTTTGAGAGGCTCCTCGAAGGTGTTCCAGAGAAGTGTCGTGTATGTGCCTAAGAAAAGGTTAGCGTGCGCCCCCTTCTTCTCCCGCTTCTCGGTCGTTAGAGTATAGTGAGGCTGTAGTCCTCACGCACCTTGCAAATCCTCCCTCGCCGCCGCGAGCATGACGCAGGATGCGATGGGCCGGCTCAGCTTCTCCAAGAGTTTTGCAGCGCACCGGCCGCCTTGTTTGTGATCTTCCTCGTGGTAGAGCGACAACATGAGGTTTAGGATATGACCCCTAAAGTCCTTGGGCATCTGGTTGTGCCGGAGAGCTTCCTTGACGAAGTCGAAGGGCTCATCGAGCCGCCGCGAAAAATGATCGTAGGCCGAATTGACATACTGCTGCAACCTCTCGGCGTTGAGGAGCATACGCACCGATTTCTTATGGGCAAACGAGACGCCGCACTTATGTTGGATGACGTCGTAAAGCTTCCCGATCTGCTGGTCAATCTGCATGTACCGGCCCTTGGTCGGGATGCGGACGACGGAGATGGACGAGTAGTAGTACTCCAGGAGCTCCCGAGTCGACGAGATAGTCTTCCCGGTGGCCTTCAGACCGACCACAATGTCCTGCAGCTTCTGGACCTGGTAGATGGAATCCTTGTAGTCATCGAGCAGCTTGTTGGTGGCCACCTCAATGTCCCACTGGCGCTCGTCTATCGTCGTCTCGGTTGCGTTCAGTACGATGATGATGTGCGGCAGGTTTGGCTGGTTGATGGACTTGTCAATGGACGAATAGGCCCACGTAATCAACTTCTGGAGAACCTCTGTCTGAAACATCCTGGGCGCGCGTCGTAAATATTAGCTGCGTCAAGTAGGAGCTTTATGCGGGGGGGGGTCAAGAGGCGTGGCTTATTTACCTAACTTCGCGGAGGACAAAGACGACAACGTCGGAAAAGGTGTAGAGGATTCTTGGGTACAGCCGCTTGACGGAAAACTCTCTCGACTGCGCCTTGGCGCCGTTGGCCCACTCCAGCGGCTTGCGGAGTTTGCTCCTGCCGATGCGAGTGTTGGCCCGTCCAGCCTCGAGCTTTTCCTTGCAGGCCACACCCATTGGCAACTTCTCCCCGCCGCTCATACCCTCGCAGTCGGCGTAGAGTATCGGACGCTTTTCCGCAAAGGTGCCCGGATCTGAATAGAGGTGGACATCGCCAGTGGTAGGGATCATGTCGTTGACCAAGCCAGTCACTGGGGCAGGAAAGGACTCGGGTGTGTGCGAGTGGTTTCTGGTTCGAGCTTGCTCCCTATTGATGAGCATCTTGATCACGGTGCTCTTTCCAGCTCCTGCAGAGTGGTCTTTGTTAGCTGTCGGGAAGCTAGGTAGTATGGAGAGGAGCAATTCTGCGGTTACCCGTTTGGCCGACGAAAGATACTATGTGTGGGAAGCGCTCCGGGTGCTGTCCCGTCTGGCTCTCGCACATGATGTCGACGAGCCGGTTGGAGCAGTGCAGAAACGGTCGGCCTGCCCCCTTCATGACGCCGAACCACGTCGTGCTGATGTCCGATATGTGCAGGCCCTCCTGCTCCTCGGGCGTTCGGTTGTGACCAAAGATTTGCGTCAACCTGCTCACAACCTCGACATCGACCTTTTCATGGGGCCTCCCGTCGATGCCCACGGCTCCGGCCCGATGTGGTCGTTGCTTGTTCCAGCAGTCGTCACAAAAGGCATCGTTAGCGCATTGCACGCAGTTCCAGGTCTTCACCTCGAGACCACACTCGCAACAAGGCTTTTGGCCCGAGGCGCCGTGGGAGCCCATCGCGAGAGAGGTGGACGAAGGGTCTGGGGATAGCGCGCTTGCAGTGGCGCCGTAGTCTCGAAGATAGAGTTTGCAATCGCTTGGGCAAAAAAATAAAATAAAAAAGAATAAAAAGGTGAGCGTCCAAAATCGACCAAAACTTGAGCTCGCGAGGCGAGAACTGCGTCACTCATATTGACGACTCGCCGTCCCTCCTTGCCCACCTCCTCGAACTGACACCTCTCTAGACCTGGTTGGCGGCGCCCCTTCAGCCGCATCTGCTCAGGGGTCAACGAAGGCCGAGAGTAGGCCTAGACCATGTGCCAAACCACCAATGGAAGTACTGCGGAAGCGCTTATATGCAGGGGCGGAGACTTTAATGAAATTCAATCTCAGCCGCACCGCTCGGGACGCGTCTGCTTGCATTGACCATTGGAGGAGGCATGAGAGGACCCCAAGAGAGGATGCAAGGCTCTGGGCACAGTTCTATGCAGTGAGATGGTGGCGTGGGAACCGAACACCCCGAGAGACTAGATTAGCGCCACTTGGCTGATAAAGACTGCGCGCCCTCATCGGGCTTCAATATATGCCAATAGTGTCCGGGGGCGACGGAAAATTTCCACCATCTAAACGCCTTCCGGAACATTACAACATAGTATTTTCTTGGGGTTTCTTTGTGTTCTTTCTTTTTTTTTTCTAGTTCCGCATTGCGCAAGATTCGGACAGTATCGTCACTGTCACTATAAGTCAAGTTTGCTCTGCAAAGAGCTTCAGAGAAGATTATAGATAGCGAATATATATCGCTTGCGTGAGGAACAAGAACCAGGAGCGTCACTTGTGGTGTGCTGCTAAGCCCTCCCTGACGCAGCAACGTGACTAAGCCTCAACCGACTTCCCGAAGAGAGGCACACACTTACCGAACAACCTCTTGTTGAGCCTGGTCCCAATTGAACTCACAACAGCCCCCCTCCATCACAGCGTGATCTACGGCTCTGGAAGCTGAATCATAACACATGATCTATTTGTCTAGATGAAGATTGAAGTCTAACTCCAGCTATGCGTCTTACAGTCCGTGTAACGCCGAGCCCTCGACACCATTCCCCTGAATCTAGCCATTCGTCTACCAATCCAATCATCTGATGCCTCAACACTGCCCTCAAACTACCCCGACAAGTACGAAGCCTCAATGGCAAATGCCGTCAAAAACTTGGTATGTCTCAACACGGTATCAAACTGAAGTTTATCATACGACTGGCACAAAAATGTCAGCTCAACATCAATCACCTCCTTCAACTCCCCAACATGCACTTACATCATTCTCATCATGCGGAACCCACGCAGTCCTATACTTTTCATCGCACACATACGCCGCAGCTACCCATCCCCAAAAATGTCAGCACACTCACCCTCAACAAAACCCCAAGAAAAGTCAGACTCACGGAACCCATTACTCATCGCCGAGTTATGATCCGAGCACATACTGCTCCCACACGTATCGGCCGTCGTCTCCCCCGTATACCCCTCCGCCACGAGCCTCACATACCCCGTCAGCGCCGCATCCACATGATCCGTCCAGATGGAAATCTTGCCGCTGGGCGAGTACCCCGCCATATCGGTATTCACCATGCCCAGCACCGTCTTCCCGTCTGCTTTGTACTTGGCAAATACGTCCTTGGAGCCTTTCATCCCACCCTCCTCGGCGGCGTAGAAGTGGAACTCGAGGGTTACCTTGGGCGTGAATTTTGAAGCGGCGAGCACGCGGAGAGTTTCGAGGAGGACGACGGTGCCGGAGGCGTTGTCGATGGCGCCGGGGGCGCGGGCGGAGATGCCGCCGCGGGAGTTGATGGAGTCGAAGTGGGCGCCGAGGATGACGAGGGAAGACGAGGCGGAGCCGGGGATGCGCACGATGAGGGAGGGTTGGTTGAAGGCGGAGTGGGGGAACTGCGTGACGGTGATGGCGGGGTTGGAGGCGGCGAGAGACTGGGCTGTGGTGAAGAGCCAGGTGGCGGCTTCGGTGCCGATGGAGGATTGGTAGTGGCGGGTGTAGAAGCTGGGGAGTCAGTGGTGCATAGTATGAGGAAAGGGGGGGAGGAGACGTACTCGGTCATGGTCTTGGCTAGAGCTTGCTGGTTGGCAGATGAGAGTTGGGCGATCAGAGGGTCTGCTTCTGCGCGGTGGGATATGGTGGTTGGGTATGTGATAGCTCTCGCGTTCAAGGTCGATTTGTTCCCTTCGTCGGGAGTGGAGTAGTATGCGAGAACCTCAGGGTCAGTTACGCCGGTGATATCGACGAACTTGATGCTCTTTGCGTGGTACTCAGTGATCTTTTGTTCCTCAGTAACCCATGTGCCAGGGTCTGAAGGTGAGCTTTTGATGAGAGACAGCCCAGCATCTGGGGCAGCAGGAGCTGCGTCGACGAGACACGCCGAGCTGACGATAAGAGAGAAAAGAGCGTGAGACCGCATTTTGTTGATGCAGTGTAAGCGATTGGAGGAGTGGTGTTCTGTGTCACAAGAGATGGTTCTCCATTCCTATTTGACTTAAATACATTTCCGCGGTCGCAACCTTTTCTCATGAAGATCGTCTTCAGATCAGTCTTCGTGTTCTGTGCCACAGGCGCGGCCGTCCCATCGTGCCCATGGTGTTTTCGAAACCGGGCGCAGCGCTCACGACGTAATAGGGGTTGCCCCAAAACCGGGGTTTGCGTGGCGGCCGAGGCGTTCTCAATTCCTTGTCAATGCGAACTTGCCCATTTCGGCGGGTCAAAGCCAGGGCTGAGCTAAAGCTCATTTTCGGCGAACGCGACGGATCCAGGAACCAGGCATAGGTCGTGCTGTGCCTCGACCATGCAGATGGATGCCGTCAACTTTGATCACGTCGACATTGCATTTTCGTTGATGGTGCTCATCGTCGCACTCTGCAGTCACTGAATCAAGCGCCCCGATCCTTCCCTCTCACGCATTCACCCTGGGTCCATCCCGAGGCGCCGAAGCCAGGTTGACAGTTGGTCAAAGAGAGTCTTTTGTTGAGAACTTGCGTCCAATGGGTGTCAGATATTTCCGAGCGTCAGGAACCAGCGCAAGCCAGTGTTCCGCGCGTGCAGACTACAGGAGCGGTCGCGGCTCGCACTCCATCAACACTCCCGCTGATATCGATTAGTCATGCAAAGATTAGGAAGCTAGGCAAAAGACGGAGGGTTAACCAACCCGAATGCGGTTGGTGCCTGTATGTCACGAGATTTGGTGGTTGTCAAACTGAAGTCCGTCATTTTCGGCCGCCGCTGCGCCAGGATTGGTGGAGTCGGTTCCGCCGCGACTTCGGCGGAGAATGGTCATCAATACGGATACCGAGATGGCGACATCACATCGTTCGACAGCTGCATCGCGTAGTCCAATAATAAAAGGAGTAGCTCCCAGAGTAATCAGAAGAATTTGTACTCAGGATCAATCACTATCAGACTGGTTCCAACATTCAGTTACAAATTCACGCTTCAGGGTACGCTGAGCTCGTAAGGGTACGCACCCAACATCGGCAAAATGGTGAAAATCGCAATCGCCGGCGGCTCTTCTCGCAAGTTTATTATCCAAACCACTTAGCGCCAGACACTAACAAGCCCCAGAGGTCGCACACGAAATCTTGGACGTCCTCGTTCCAACCGGAAAACACGAAATCATTCTCCTCTCCCGCAAGGACCCCAACCCCCATGATTCCATCCCCGGTACCACCTGGCTCAAAGTCGACTACACCTCGCACCAAGCCCTCGTCTCCGCCCTCAGCGGCGTGCACACCGTCCTCTCCTTCACCGACGCGCGCCACGACAAAGGTGGCAAGTCCCAAATCGCCCTCATCGACGCCTCCATCGCCGCCGGCGTGAAGCGCTTCACCCCCGCAGAATGGGCCGTGTAAGTCCCCCTTCCCTCCTTTATCCCCCCGAACCCACCACTAACAATTTCATCAGCGCTGAGATTCCCTCTGCCCTCGCCGACGGAAAAGCCCCCATCCAAGCCTAACTCGCAGCCATCAACACCCCCACGAAAGTCCTCGAGTACATGCTCTTCCAGCCCAGTCTCTTCCTCAACTACCTCGCCGCTCCGTACCCTGCGGCCAAACACATCTGGCAGCTGCAGACCTGGTTCGACTTCGCCAATCGCCGCGCCATCGTTATCGAAGGGGAGGAGCACACCGCAAAAATCTCATGGACGACCGTCCAAGACCTCGCGGGGATCGTCACACGCGCAGTGGAGTACGAAGGGATGTGGCCCATCATCGGGGGCATGCGCAGCGGCACGGCCTTTGAAGGAGCTCCATTGATCTCTCCAGATCATCCAGTCGCTTCTCCCGTTGGTATCGGTGGTACAGAGCAGCACCGAGAAAAATAGTTGCTTGGGGAAAGTTTTCTGCTGGGTCGAGAAGCAGCCTTCGAGAGTTTGTATTGCGCTGCCGAGGTCCTCAATATCCTCGCTTTGGTTGAATTTGCTGAAAAGAGCGCAGCCCAAATCACGCTTCTTCTCTTCTTTGAGGCTGCAATCTTCGAAGAAATCCAATGCCTAACCGAAGGCCTGAGATATAGCGACTGATGTCTTCTTGCCTCTGCGACCTTCAGCCTTCTGTCCTAAGAGATGCGAGTATATGGTGACATATTCCTTAATCTTGTCGTGCGGTTTGGGCAGTTCCTCTAGAGCCCGCTCCTTGGAGCCGATCGCACGGTCCAGTGAGGCCAGAGAACCGCTCAACCTGTAGTGGAGGTGGAATTGACCTCCAAACCGAAACAGAGCGATCGCGCGTCTGTCGTCTCCCTCGGGTATGGCTTCCAGTCTTTTGTTGAATTCCTCTCTGAACTCATCTGACAAAATAATGTCAAGTACATCAAGATTTGCCGTCCGAGGGCCGGCATTGTCGGCATCAGGTTGTGGGACAGGTGGATCCATTTGTATCAAATTGCATACCGGACGGTGGTGGTCTTGCCAAGAATGGTCTCGAGGTCTCCCGTGAGGCGAGAAAGAGCCGAGTGCGTCGAATTTTGGAGACTAACAGTCACAACTATAGAATCATTCAGTACCCTGAGTGTGGATGTAGGTGGATGTAGGAGGAGAATTGGCAGCCCTGTCGAGAGCAGAGGCGGTGAGCGATGACCCCGCCGGCAAAAAGTCCGCTGAACTATCGACCGCTAGTTATTAGCTGTTATTTTTGATTGGTTGAACTTTAGAGATTAGTAGCTCTGGGAAAAGGTCGTCAGAGTCTTATCGCTAGATATAGAACTAATTGGCTCGATTCCTGGAAAAGAGGCAATTTAGGTGCTTTTAGGATATTACTTGGATAGTCCGTTGACTAATAGCTGGTGTGTAAAACTTATACTTAACGTTATACTTAGACTAGACCTAAAGGCCCTAGAAGCATTACCCTTATCTGCCGCTCTACCTAGGTACGTAATTGGCCCGCATCGCCTTGTACGTTCAACACCAGGTTAGGGTCGTGATGCCGCCTCCGACTACACCAGCCAGACCAGCGCTCCCCACAAAGCAAAGGAAACAAATGTAAAGCAAAGGAGGGAGCCCAAATTAGTCAAACAAATAGCCCTGTTTTTCCGCAAATCAAAGCAAATTTAACTGCCATATTTGCTTTGGATATTTGTTAGGTCTTGGTAAATAATTACCCCCTGTTTAAGCCCATTTTGGGCTTTAGTTAGATAAGGTAATTGGCCCGATACTGCCGAATACTGCTAGGGTTAGGGTTGGGGTTGGGGCTGACTGGGTATCAAATAACAGTTTATAGCCAGAATAGGTTAATCTGTTGATTTGTAAGCGCTTGGCAAATCTTGGCAACTATTCAAAGCCAAAGCAAATATCTAGCAAATCAAATAAAGTGGCCTTCTTTCTCACAAAGCAAGGCAAATCTGGGCCCTATATTTGCTTTGTTTGCTTTATGGGGAGCGCTGAGCCAGACCAAGCCGTATCCCTACTAACTATGACGACCTACAGGGCTATCAATGGGACCGGGGTGGCCTAACGTGACCCCACAGGACTAAGTGTGTGGATCTCAACATCGCACGGTGGGGTCACACAGAGTGATCACAGTGATTACATCAGGGAGGCCGGGCAGAGCGTCGACGGTTTCAAAACGTTGTCCGAAAGGCTAAAAGGCAGTTCTAGGCAGACAAGGTCGACAGCGCAACCAACGATAGACAGGCGTTTGCCATGGCAGTGTGGGCTAGGCCAAAGCCACCAGAGGCCAGGGGGCCCCTAGTCGCCGGGGATGAAACCGCCGTCACAGAAACAAAAGAAGCTAGACCTCCTACCCCACACACACGTCGTAAGGGGAGAAGAAACCACTACCCCAGACGAGGCGCCGTGTGGAGAAGACAGGGCACATACAGCACTCGTAGCGCCGATACAGGTAACTAAGCACCTGGTAGAGCGGTGCGTTTTGGCGAACCCCGGCAAGGCTCCAGGGCACGATAACTTCACAGTGGGCCTCTTAGAGGCCGCGTGGCCGTGGATCTTAGAGTTGATGCTCCAGGTTTACAAGGCCAGCGTAGAATACGACACTTCCCAGCATGCTATAAGCTGGCAAGGATAGTGGGAAAGCCTGGGAGGAGAGATTGCTCAGCAGCCAAATCGCACCGCCCGATATCACTATTACGGTGTCTAGGGAAGGGGTTGGAATGATTGTTCTCGAAAGCTATACTATAATACAGGAAGTGGCTGCAGGCCTGATAAGGACCCAGAAAACTGGCGCCGTGCCAGGGAGGTCAGCATAGACCTGATTACTGCACTAGTACACGACTGTAAGGTGTCCAGAGCGAAGGACAGGCACGTCGCACTCATTGTGATAGATGTTAGGGGAGGGTTTAACGCAGTATAACACCAGCGGATGGTCAACCGGCTCACGTAATAAGGGTGGGGCCTAAAGATCACCTGGTGGGTGGGCAGCTAGGCTATAAGAAGGCATGCTTTCGTTACTAGGGGACTGGAAGTCATAGAAACGACTGTGCTGATTAAGGGGCTGCCACAGGGGTCGCCGCTATCTCCGGTTATATTCATATGCTTCCTCACCCCCATTTTTGGCCCTAAGACAAGATTTGGGTATATAGACAATGTCGTAATGTACTGCAGAAGCCGTAACCCACAGCAAGCAGGACAGTTTGCAATAGAGGAGACAAGCAGGTGTATACACTGGTTAGAGCAGAACGGAGTCCCCGCCGACCCAGGTAAGACTGAGTTCCTGAGGCTAGTTAAGGGATACAAGCTATACTCAACCCCAGTTAAACTAAAGTGGCACAACCAACCCCTAAAGCCAGCAGCTAGCGTTCGGTACCTTAGAGTCTAGATAGAACCCACGCTGAAGTTCAAGGTCCACGCGCACAAAGTGGCAGAAAGAGGCCAGAGACTGTCCAACTGCATGAGGAGGCTTAACACTAGGTCTGGGTACCTAGAGGATATTCTTGATCGGCCACTAAAGGTGCTAGCCAGGGCAGTGATAACAGCTTACAAGTCCGCACCTAACTCGACTATAAAGGGCGAGTCAGGGGTGCTACCTACGTCAGTGTGGACTAAGGGGACTCAGAGAGAGCCAGCGCCCGGTGGGCAGCACTACCGGCCAACCGTCCAGTAGTGGAGAGGCTTACCCCCTTTAAAGAAAGGACAGCGGTGCAAACCTCCATCCCCTACTAGACTACAATAACGTGTTACACTACCGGCGTCACCAACCAGGCCGGTGCCCCTGACGGATCCTATCCTAAGTAGGGAAGTAGTTAAAGATAAGGGAACTACAACTAAAAAGCACATAATAACTATTAACTAAGCCTCTACCTAGGTAAGACTTATCTATACAGACAGACCGAAGCAGGAGGACTAAGTAGGCTAGGTATATGTAGAGGACCTCCCAGGCCAGGTGGTAACCGTAAGAAGAGAAATTAAGCCCCTCTAAAGGGCGGAAGTCTTCAACACTAAGGTTATAACCATATATAAAGTAATAAAGAAAGCAGCTTAAAGGAGATTAATCAACGTAAGGGCATACTTAGATAACCTAGTAATTATAAAGAGTTATAAATATAAAACTGCCTTTAACTCACAGAAGGAGATATTTAAAACAGGGTAAATCTTTAAGAGAAAAAGAACACTACACTAAGTTAATACCCTAAGCAGTAGAGGGTTACTAGGAATAGGTTAACCAATGTAGCAGTAAAAAAGGCAGTTAATAAGGCAGCTACTAGCACCTTAGTTTAATAAACAGTAGTTACTATTGAACTGGTGCGATGGCGCAACAGGGAAGAAACCACAAAGAGAACCACACCCACAGAACGTTGTTGTCGGCCTTTCAGGCCGACTCCCAGATTACTGGTTCTCCGATCGGAGGGACACAAATGCAACTGACGTAGAAAAACAGATACGTACCCAGTATGGAACAAAACCTAGTATGTGACGGTGCCTAGCATGGAACAACAAAGGAAACGCGACCGTGGATCAGGTCATCTTCCTTCGATCGAAAAGCCAGAATGTCACTGGGCTTTCAATGGGAGGTCTTCGTGGTGAAAATCGTCGGATCGATCCTTGATTGATTGAAAGAAGCACGGTTCAAAGAACCGCGCGGCGCGGCCCCTTTTTGACGGTGGCACGCGCCAGAGAACGCATCGCTATGTAAATAAACGGCTACAGTAATATTACACACAGAGCCCAAAAAAAAAAAAGAACGACAGGGTCGGCCTGAACAAACACCCCGAATCACTATTGAACTGGTGCGATGGCGTAACAGGGAAGAAACCACAAAGAAAACCACACCAATGGAACTGTCAGAAGCACTGCAATCTGGATTCTGTGGAATTGAAGGGGTTGTAACTGCGTGATTGTCTTTCTTCTGCGGCTCTCTGGCTCAGCCAGAGAACCTTCCTTATAGCTGTGAATAGTGGCAAGCCGTGTGGCAAAGCCGCGCGGCTACAATTGCGCGTCTGTGGCACGTGCCAGAGAACGTATCGCTATATACAAAAGCGGCTATAGTAATATTACATACAGAGCCTAAAAAGAACGACAGGGTCGGCCTGAATAAACACCCCGAGTCACTATAGTGTGGGTTAAGGTATAAGCGAAAAAGAGAAGTCGTTAGAGTATAGTAGGAGGCTAATGCTTTAAAATTATACAAAACACTAGGGTTAGGGCTATACCCTGAAATAGAAGGCCTTAACAGGATGGAAATGTTAAGACTGGTAGTGTATAAACTAGGTTATGGAAGGTTTACCTTATACTTTAGACAGTCTAACAGTGTTATAAAGGATCTGGAGTACCTGTTCAAGGCTATAGTTAAGCTAGAGCATTTAATACAGTGCTTAAAGAAGAGGAAGGTAAGTTCTTTAGTTCATTTATATTTAATAAGTATTAAGGAGGCTAGGGGGAAGTATAATATTAAATTAGATGAGGAAGCACATAAATTTTTCCTAGGAAATGGACATAATGTGATTGGAGCTAGGGATTAGTTCCCTAGACTGTTTAAGTAGCGTGTAGATTATTATCATTTTTGTAGTGTCTGGTGCCGAGGACCGCGAAGTTATCAACGGCTATGTAGAGCAACAGGAGGACTGGGGAGCTTGTACACAGGTAATAGACGCATTTAATTTCACAGTATTACACATTCAGCACTGTTTATTTTTGTGTTTTATAGATTTGTATTCCGTCCTTTTCAGAGCCATTTAAAGGCCCATAATTTTAAGGTACTTGCGTCCGCGGTCCATCTCTAGATATACACAGTTTCGTAGCTATCTGGTATGTGGAAGTACAGTCAGCACCGCCAACTCACTCACCCATTAGGTAGCCAACTACCATGACTATCGAAATCAATGGTAAGTATCCGGAAACTCCAAGTGAATACTCTGCAACATCTCCATATACCACTGATCATTCACCTCCAAATTCTCCAACATCGCCCTCACCTCCGTCGGCGCCTCGCCCCTCGGATGCACCGTAACAAGCAACATGCGCGTCATCGGCTTCACCCTCACCGGGACCTTATACATCCGCTGCCCCGCATGACACTCATCACACTCCCAGCACACCCAACTTGGGGCGTAGAACTTCCCCGTGAACTTGCGAAGCTCTGCACGCAGAACCTCCTTGTCGCCCACCTCGGCGAAAACACCCACCATCTCTGGGTGCGATGGTTGCGAAACCTCGCTCATTACTGCGGTGACCACCTCGTCCATGACAGCCTGCTGGCAGGGCTTGCACATGGCCGACGGGCCCGTGAGGATGGGACACTCTGGCAGCGTGAGCGGCACGCGCGTCATCTCGTGCGCGATGACCGCGAAGTTTACGATGGGCGGGGTGGCAGGGTCGTTGGCGGGGATGGGCGCCGCCTGGAAGTAGCACTTGCAACGGCTGTATTGCGGGTGGTACTCGATGCAGGCAGGGATGGGGCACATGATTTGCTGGAAGGCGGTTTTCATGTGGTTGTGGGCCCAGTCCCAGCAGGAGGTGCAGAACATGTGCCCGCAGGCGATGACTACGCCGGGGGAGGAGGGGAGTCCGTTGATAGGGAGGACGGAGTCGGGGATGCCGACGATGTTGAGGTGCTGGGTAGTGCACATAGAGCAGAGCACTTGGGGGGTGGAGGCGGCCATTCTGAAGGGGTCGGTGATGTGGTCTCGCACCTCGTGCCAGAGGGTGTGTTGCTGAATGGGCTTGGACATCTTGTCTGGTTTTTGGGTGATGTGAGGTGATGGGTTGATGAAGCACAGGTGAAGAAGAGAGTTATTTGTGACTGTCGTCTGATGCTTTGTGGATGAATGTCTGCTGAGAGAGATTTTTGCAACGTCAGATGATGGTGTTATATGTTGCAGGGAAGGATGAGTTGCTCAGTCTCAACAAGGAAATTGTCACCTACATCTAGCTGAACTTGAACTACGTACAATATGATTGTTCAGGCTCAAGATTCTTTGAGTTTGCCTGAGGTAGCCTGTTGCAACACAGGATTCTTACAAAGAATACTTCGCTTGAGCACGTGGGACGTAGGTGACAGAGCTACTGTTTTTCGCTCATCACAAAGTTGTAAGGTACTTTTGTCACGACGGAAAAGCGCACACTTGATAGTATGGGGGTCACGTCATCGACAACGTGGTCAGATAGTTGATGGAAGAGAATGTCTCAGTCTAGAGTTACAAGCGTTATGCTGAGTTTACCTATTTCAGATTTTGTTGTATTCACTCTTAAAGATGTTTTCGTTCACGGCATTGACAGTTCCAAAAAAGGCTCACTGCAAATTTACACCATCTCATTTCTTATAGTTTTTAGTATGTGTTATATTTGCTATTTCTCCTTCTCGTAGTTTCCTATTTATGCCCTTACCTCTGAGGCTCAAGATAGAACGGTAGCACTCGAGGTAGCTACTGCCACTCATCCTCGTTGGGATGGGTCAGCATGTTGCGATGTACCCCCTTGAAGGGCCAGTTCGCAATCTCCTCATCCGTCACAGCTCGAACCTGCGGCTCGATCGAAGACTGTGGCTGAGTCGTCAGTTTGACGATACGTCGTCACGACAACAACCCTTCGCATTGGAGATACAATGAGGGTATAGCTGACCTTCCTCTTGCCTGCCCAGCAGTCCTCGCAGTCCCAGCTCGACCATCCAGGGGTACACCATTCCGTGCTGTTAACACGGGCGATGAGGTCTTCTCGCAGGGCCTTTAGATCAATCACATCCGCAAAGGCATTGGCGACCTCGGGGCTAGGTGGGTGGATCGCCGCCTGAACGACGGGCAAAACAGCCTCTTTCAGGGCCATCTGGCAGGGCTTGCACATGGAGGGAGGTACGCCGATAGCAAGGTCATCCCCAGTCGCGGGGATGGTTCGGGGCAAAGCCCCCGGCGCATCGTACTCGTTCCTGTTGTTTGCGGAAAGCGGGATAGGGTCAATGATACACTGACAGGTCTGAAGCATAGGTCGAAGCTGCAGACGGGACAGCCGATGTGATTACGCTCAGTCAGCCCCCCCGGTGGCCATTTCATGGCTTCAAGAGCCTCGGTCCAGCACTCAACGCAAAACATATGGCCGCAAGGAGATACCACGCCCGGCGAGGACTGGGTGTAGTAGTTAGAGGGTGGTGGCGTGAAGCCATCGATGATGATTTTCTTCCGCTTGTATACAAGGTAGAGGGCTAGCTTTAGGGCTACTTTAGAGTCCTTGGGCCGCAAGATCAACTCTTTTACCTCATTGTAGGAGTTGTAATGATCGACTGGGTGAAAATGAAAGCTGATAGTAGGAGACTTACGACGAATCAGGGGAGGGCTTTGCCCAGAGGGCTTGTTGTTACCGGGGAATTTGAATGACATGGTGTTCTGATGTTAGAGCAAATGCCAAGGCTTGACTCGTAGTGTTGCTCGTTGCAGTGCGCCGGTCTTTAAATCGAAAGAGGGCGTGTCTAAAACTTGAATGTGAAAGATTGATCGAGTTTCGTGTAGAACAATGGACTTGTCTCGTTTTTGTTGGCACTCCCCTGGGAAAATCCATCGAGGCGAGACAAAGAACCGTGTGAACCCTGGGGGTGCCTTCGATGAGAGGACTGTTCTTACTGTGCATGCCCTGTTCCGTTTCTCCTCGCCCACGTACCAGGACAATATGATTGTGTGATGGTAAAATACTTTAACTTGTCATCAATAAAAAGTATGCAGAAGAGGCCGATATGTGATTACTCCTGCGCGCTTCAATCATCACCTGCGCAGTAACCGAGCCAGCTTAGGATCATAACTGGAAGACTCGCCCTTGACATAATCATCCCACTCTAGCGATAATGTCGTCAAACAGGAGCAACAACAACAACAAACGGGACGACTCTCCGTCACCCACGTTGCCCTCCTTCCCTACAATCCCCATGTTTGAGCCGGACTCGCGCATCGCCCCCCATAACCCCCTCCGCTACTCACCCACTAGCCTCCCCCCTGTCATACCCTCCTCCTCGGACCCCACGGACCTCCCCCTCCCCGGCTCCGACAGC
>Ga0247760_1001666_pt1 | contig 19597 bp, 21 predicted proteins | sample UWRJL171409R4_FD_179936 | JGI IMG/M metagenome (GOLD analysis project Ga0247760, IMG submission 179936) | Plant litter microbial communities from Arlington Agricultural Research Station in Wisconsin, United States - UWRJ-L171-409R-4 | ecosystem: Environmental > Terrestrial > Plant litter >... | reverse complement strand
CCGAGAGAGTTGGTTGCGCTTCCTACCTCTGCCCTGCTGGTACCATTTCAAGCCTGCCCTCGTGGTACACTGTCTGCAACTACAAGCCCGCCGGTAAGCTTACCCCATTCCTCATTTCGTTATGTTTGTGATATGCTAACTATATTATAGGTAACATGGGAGGCGCCTACGCCAACAACGTCAAGGAGCCCCAGGGTGCGCCCCCGGTCTCGGCTTAGGTAGACGAGCCTTTCAGGCATGCCTGAACCCCGATGACTTCCAACGGTTCAGCATGATGCATCCCCGGCGGCGCGTTCTTTTTCCATTTCATTTCATGTAGTGTATGAATCCCGTACACAGATCTTGGGCGACCGGGTGTTCCAGCTTGGGTCCCTGCTGCGCTGTGCGAACCGGATCTTTTCTTTCGACCACCTCCACTTACCTTGAGGCATCAACCTTCTCGCCATCATATCCTCCTCGGTCAAGACTCTTATGCATCGCGCGCTCTGTGCGTGCGCATCGCTTGATGACTGGACGAGAAGGACTTGAACTCTGGGAAGACACAACCGACATGATGCATTCGAAGGATGTGGTGAGAGAAGCTCTGGATTGCCTGCATTTCTTTCTCGATGCGAGGACGCAGTTGGAGAAGCTGGTTGTCTCCGATCTACCATTCGCTTTCCATGTACTTTACACATAGGGGACATATTCGATTCTTCTCACAGGAGCGGCGGGCATGACCGTCGTCGTTTTACAACCGTTGGGGAAAAAACATCGCGGGCTGGGCGTGGAAAATGCGGTTGGCCTGAAAAAGCAACCTTTTTATTCTTTCTGTTCTTCACGATCGATGCTTTCCTTTCTGTATGCAGGTTAAGGAATGATGAGCATCGGACCACCACCACAATTCCCTTCGGCCCCATAGTGATATGTTTTTGTGACTTGCCAGTCCTCCCACAAGTAAATGTGAAGTTGGTTTTGACGTATTTGGCTTTTGTGGCTCAGACTTTCTTTAAACGGCGGCAAGCTGGGCCGCTCATACCAAACATTTGGGTGTCACGGCATAGAAGAGTTCGCTGCAGGTGATTTAAGCATGAATCGGCATAAGCCGCACGCGCGCCATGTTGATCGATCGCTCCCACACCACCAATCCATCCTGCTTACCGGGATTTCGGTGCCAACACACAGTCATCTCGTAACCGCGCCTCCCAATCAGAGTTTAGCCGGCTGTTCGCGGCACGACCAACTATCACGGCAGTCAAAGTCAGCCTAGGCAGCTCGGCATTCGACAGGCGAGATTCGCAAATGGTTAATTACGTCTTGGGGACGGGGGGCCGAGACCGAGATCCGAGATGATAATGACTTTGCTTGTTGTTTCTTAGTTCTTGGATTCCCTTGGTGTCTTGGTTTCTTGGTATAATTTTCCGAGTCAGCAAAAGACCTTTACCACGCCCCGATCAAGCGTCGAGTCTAATTACCTAGATATTATAGACAGATGGGCAAGGCAATGGCGTTTGGCTTGTGTTCGAGTCCCTGTCATTGTTACCCACCCTTTGACAGACAACAAGGGGTTGGTTGTTTTTACACAAAGAGTGCCCTTTGACGATGGACCAAAGGGTTGGGTCGTTGTGAAACGTGTTTGATGTGGTGGTGGTGGCGCCTGGGTGATGATGCTCCAAAGGACCTTGGTCCCGAGGACAAGACTCGACCACAAGGCCTGCAGCTTCAATGTTGTGGCTCTCCAGTACCTCGTGGTGGGTGGGCTTTTGACGGGGCCGTTCAGGTTCAGTCAATGATAAGGGGACGCCTCTCCTTCCCCTTGTGGAACTCCTTCCCTTCCAACGTCACCCGCTGTAACGTCCTAGTCTCCTTGTGTCTCTTGTATTGCCTCTTCTTTCGCCGTGTACCCCCGCCTCGGATCGTTCCCATCTCTTGTAGTGTTTTCCAATAGTTGTTCCTTTCTCTCCGAGCCATTTCTTTGCTAACCCTTGTAGTTTCCGTTCTTGTGATCTCCTTCTTTTAGCCAGACTTAGAACTCGAGGCTGGTGGACAAACGTGGTTATTCGTACGACGAGGGCTCGAACGAGGCTGGTAACGGAAACTGGATGGTTTGGGTGCTTTGTTCACTTCGATCGCGCGTTTCGGGGACTTTTTGCGTGAACTTGCAAAGGGGTAGAACTTGGGCATCGTACACACAAGTAGATCTGTCAATGGATCAACACTGTGTGGAAGAGCGTGTTTTTGGCTGGCGCACAGATTTGCTTGCCAAATAGGATGACTTACAACGCAGGCCGCATAATCACAATCTAGAGTACGGGGAAGCCGTTTTAGGGGGCCTTTTCTTTCCCTCGAGCAGGAGGAGGAGGAGGAGGCATAGCATCAACTACAGAAGAGCGTGTCAGCAACTTCCGGTCTTGTACGACATGCTGCGTATGTTGTCGACAACCGAGATCTGATCTCTCTGGATTCTTCCGGGTCTTCCCAAAGCAAACACAGGGTTTGGCCAAAGACTGTATGCGTTACTTAGCTGGCCGAGTCCCAGTTTGCGGCCTCGGGGTGGGCACTCTCGGGAGCATGCCAGAAATCTTGTAACCCACTGTGTTCGAGATTGGTTCGCCGAGTGTTGTTTGTCGATCTTTTTGAGGATCAACTGAACCGGGCCGAGAGATCCAACAAGTATCGAAAGGTCAAGAGGAGGAACGATAATAGCAAGAATTTTGGCCTTTCTAATTGTTTGAGAACAAGAATATCCTTGGCCTGGGCGGGTGGACACTCGCTCTGTCGTGAAAGGAGAGAAGCAGCCGCCCTAGAAACGTAGAGTGCTCGGGAGCGTCCTATTTGTACTTTTCTGACTGTGTCTGTTGGCAAGATCTGGTCCACAGACGGTTTCTAGCAACCGAGAAACCTGTCGTCTGTCTGTCTGTCTCTTGTCCGGGTACAGCAGCTGTCGAAACGGGGGCTCAGGGGTCGTCCCTGCTTGAAGCTTGGGAGGTCCTACGTTCGAAGAATCATGTCTTGCCCACACGAAAAGGGGTAGGATGTTGCACGTAACGTGTGGCATCGCGGATGAAGCGTTCCGTTCTCGAGGGGTGTGTCGGGAAATAACATGAAGGACATGATCTGTTCTCCAAATGCCCGACTGATGGATAAAGTAAATGCCAGGCGGCCCCTCCGTGTCTCAAGCCCGAGCCTCTGTTTGCGCATTAGGGTCAGTCCTTGCCCATGCTATTGGGTCAGCAATGGGAGTTTATAGTGGGGAGACTTACAACTCCTACTCCGGGAGACACCAAGCAGGATTCTGTGGCCCACCAGTAATAAATAGTCGTTTGCTACAACGTGACGGGGTCGGCAGGAGACAGTGTCTGAACCGGACCATGGCGAGGGGAGGAGCCACATCATATGTATCTCTGGACTACTGTTGCGGGCGGTGCCCCGTGGTGTAACAGACATGGAGTGCTTGGGTGTAGCCACGGCCAGGGGGCCGGCCATGTCATTGCTGCATTCCGGGTGTAATGAGCCGTCGGCTGTCCAAAGGTGATATCTCGCATTGTATCGGCCGCCTCCGTATCGGGAAAATGTAGCTTGTCAGAATCTGGCCAAAGAGTCTAGAAGAGAGACCCGCTCAACCGTGAATGCTACCTTGGGGGGTACCCGTGATTCGTCACCAACAGGAGACTTGGTAGACGAACCGCATACTACCCACTGGACCTCTGCTGTCCTCTCCGGTGCTCAGGGCCTCCTGGCCAACCGCGGTGCAGATCAGATCGCAAAGGCTAGGTCTTGAGGACGCTGACGGGTGGGCGCTTGTAGCCGTCGAAGGTGACGAACAAATAAAGGTCGAAGACTAGGGCGGCATCTCGAGTTTCAATGGAGCATGTCCTTGACAGGCGCGTTGCGTACCTTGGTACCTACACAAGGCGCTTGGGCTAGGTAGAGCGAGACCTCTCAGCCCTTTAGAAGATGCAGACTCCAGCCAGTGATTCACTTCAGCGGGTCTAGACCCTAGGGACCTAGAGCGTGCTTCGGACATTGGGGAGCTTGAATACATCTGTGTCCTAACATTGTACCCCGGGCATCCCTGCCGTTAGGTAGCCTGCCTGCATCTGGGCCCACTTGGTCTCCGGGGACCTTGAGCTCGACGGCTTGCCAAAGATTTGTGTAATCGTTGCACTCGAACTCCTTATCTTTGAAGTATGGATCTCCTACCTACCTCGCAGTCTTGCCCAACGCTGCCAAGCACTGCGTTCTTCAACACCTTGCTTTGCTTCCCCTGAGCACCGATAACTTCGTCCAACCCACTTGAGTGTGTCTGGGCCGATTCCCAGTCTCTGCTGGCAAGCCTCGTCAAAGCTGATCAGCTCGAACACTGTCTGGCAGATCGTGATAGGACAAAGCCTCCCTTGACGGGGAAACACCCAGGGTCTGCGTTTCGGCTTCTAATTATTCATTACACGTACAGGACATGGAGATATCTAGGTACTAGCTTCGTTGTCACACCCGTCCGTCGAACCCTGAAAACGCCGAAATCAAGTTCATCGTGCCACGAAGCTTCTCCCTTCCCTACCCGGCGTCATACGGGTGCCCTCATCTCTCACTTGTCTGAGCGACCTCCCCACTGCCCTTTGTACCACCTCCGTCATCACCACTCGTCTCTCGCGCCGGAGGAACTTGCTCAGCCGTTTCCGTCTCCCTTTCCCCCACCACACTGGGTTCCTGATTCGAGTCTCCCCTCTCGACAACACCACCCGGCACTACCACTGCCACCGCCCCGGCCCCGGTCCTCTCAGCACGCAAAGCCTCCTGCGCTGCTTCCAGAGTCGGGTATACCGCCCCATTGTGGTTCGCCTTCCAATGCGCCATGCGTTTCCTCCTCTTGCTATGGATTGCCGAGCGGATACAACAGCAGACACAGCCGAAAATGATAAGAAAGCCAACAATAGGCACCACAATGACAATGACGATAACACCGTCATAGCGGTGGTCCACTTCGCGCTTGTTGGCCTCGCGCCGGCGGTCCTCGAATCCAGGAGAGCATTGGAGGCTTTCTGTGGCGACGGGGGAACCCGGTGTCCAGGTTGCAAGTGTCACATCGCACGGGAGATCTGGTGGACGGGGGGTGAGCTTGGCTTGGTCCGTCGTGTGCCATTCGACTACATAGGGGTCTGAGGGGGTGTGTATGAGTTAGCCAAGTTACCTGGTCACGCTTCTTGGTCAACATACAGTGGATGGCAATTCCCGCGGGATAGAGAGTGTTGTAGCCAAGGCTCGACGTCTCTGTGGTAGTAGAAGAGATCCTCGTCGTTGTTGTTGCGGAAGACGTCGGAAGCGTAGACAAGGGGGCCGAGTCAGGGATCGAGCTGACACACCGCACGTAGACAGTCGTGTTCGAGAGCAAGGTACGTGACCTGAGCAATGTCGAGTCCGAATTGATGGTGTAACCACTAACACTTTTGTTAGACTTTTACTCTCCCCAGTCTGCGGTTTGAATGCTCTGGGCAGGTAAGGTAGGTAGGTAGGTACCTCGCGCAACAATATGCCCTACTAGTGCTATGTTCGTAGTACACATCTCTCGCCTGAGCATTATACATGACCCATCCACTGGGACACACAGCAGCCGTGAAAGTGAAGGGGTATTCGCCCTGATTCCATCCCGACTGCTGACAAGTCGAAAACCGAGAGTCTGCAGTATTGGAAACCAAGACGGGAAGTCTTGTCGGGGAAGCATAGATGTCGCGTCCAGTCGGGGATGTGTAGAATAGATTTGTCGTATAAGGATAGTCGGTCAACTCGGTGGTCAAAAAGATGCTCTGACATGAGGGCGGCTGGACAAAAGGCGTAGTCATGGCCAGAGCCGATGAGAGCGCCATTGTTTGTGGTGCCATGGCGACATGACACTTGCGTATTCTATACCGGTGATGATCTGCAATCCCGTTATTTCACGAGTTTTCGTGATCAGGTTTTCTCTTGGCCATGGTGTGGTTTATTGTCGTTTTGTAGGATCTACAGTACAGTACACTATAGACGCAACGCGCGGCACGGTGTGGACATAGTGTGGGACACAGCCCCCCGGTTTGGTTGCATTCTCATTTCATTGCACATCTTCCAGCCAATCAGCAAGCCACCGTATCAAAGCCCGAGGTAACACAACCCGATTCCTTCAAAGGCCGAGGCAGAATTCGCCAATCTAGAGTATCAGTCGAGCCGTCAACTTAAGCCTTTCCTATTAAAAGGAACTGATGTTCTCGGCTCCCCTTGCCCGAGCCTCTCGACTAGAATACGAGGCTGATACAGGTAGTATCGTTACTGGTGATATAGCACTGGTTATGACGGGCGGATTTCTTCGATGAGGACCGATCTCGAGACGCAGCGAGCTTGCACGTGTGTGGCATCTTCGCTCGGCCGGACTGCATCGTGTGAGGTGGCGACCACGATGTCCAAAACGCCCATTATCGACAGCAAGATTCAATCAGAAATTACGTGATTCTTGTAGATAGTCGCGTAGATCGAGGTCGCGTCTTGTCTCGTCGACCAACCCTAGCTAGCATCGCCTGTAGATCTCGTGGCCCCTGAATAGGGAATCACGGTGTTAGCTCCTCTAATTTTCGGTTATTGACTAGTGTTCGGGGGCACTCACCTCTCAGTCTATGCAAGCCCGTAAATGCGCGACCTTGCATGCCTGTAGCAATGCGGCGCATTGCCCAACGCCTACTAAGTATGTATCCCGAGGCAGGAGAAGAGCGGAAGATTGAATAGACTTATTTCGAATCCACCAGACCCGCTCGCTGCGAAAGCCAGTGTTCAGTGCCTAGGTGTTTCTAACCGAGGGGCCGGACAGGCATGGTGAGAGCTTATCGGACCTCCACGCGGCGGCTCGACATTGAAGTAGTCAGAGATGGCATCGCATCTATGAGAACCTGTGGGGTGGAGATATGAATAGAGGCTGGAAATAGAACCTGGAAGTTCGAGGTAGCCATTCGTCGTGCATGGCAGTGCTACCTCTTTGTAATTGCAAGCTCGGACTGGAAAAGACAAGCTAGAATACCAGACAGCAACGCCTAATCTTCTTGGGCGTCACCAGACAAAACTGCGACACCGCCCCGAGGTCCACGCTGTAAAGCAGGGCCCATGGCCGTCATCTCGAGTGGAAGACTCCATCAAGGCGACGAGGAGGCCGATGTTTGATCGGTTGATCTAAGCTGGCTGTGTGCGCAGACACTCGTCGCTACATGTATCGTGGCAAATATTGGGCGGCATTGCGAAGTCTGCTTGCTGGGGGGTCAAAAGATGCGCCAAGAGTGTTGGCAGTTATAATTGCCGTTACATCAAAATTCCCGATGGAGAAACGCAATGGTTCTTGGCCCTCGGGACCTAACGGTGGCAGGAGCAAGCGCTGGACCCGAGATTGGCCTTCCCCCCAGCCATCGAATTGGCTTCTGTTCCATGTCATGCTCCCACTGGCGCGGAATAAGAGAATCGCGACCGAAGGACAGTTGAGCGAGATCTGAGGGCTGGAAGCCGCATCTGAGGCACAGCAGATCTGCGGAGAACAAATGTATATCGCCATTGGCCTGTACTCTATGAAATGCTATGAAATCTGCAATCCAAGATGCCAATGTCTCGACCCCGGAATTTGTGTGCGGGGAAGCCCAATAGTGGCAGCTATAATCTATTCTTGTCGCCCCGACACCAAGACCACAGAATCATTACCCAAGCTGGAACGTGCCGTTACATCAGGCTAACTTGAAGATGCTGGTGAAAGAGGGAAAGGAAAAAAAGGATTGATTTGGGTGCATCCTCCAATCTTTGCTCCCATGGCTTCCCCGCAGTTTTGCGTTTCATTAACGCATGTCAGCCATCCCAGGCCACACCATCAGTCCACCCAACCGCCTCACCGGCCTGCCGAGAAACAAAAGGCACGGGAAGGGCCTTATTGCTGCCGTCCCAGCACCCGTTTTGCATATCTCCCCGACCTCCACTATTAGCTACCTTAACCTATACATTACTAACAACAAAGACACAGAATGGAATGAGAGCAGCAACGCCTACTGGCAGCTCGACAGCATGGCCCAAATGGGGGTTTCGTACCGGGGAGTCGGCCATTTTATTGCTTGCCGGCACTTGTCAGTGGAGCCTACGAGAAGCTAGGAAGGGTCACACGGCAGCTGCATGGACACTGCATCGGTCCCGATTCGTTCTCTCCCTGGACGGGTGCCAATGCTCGCTGTACCGTACCTTGGGTCTTGGATGCTCGACCGAGCGCAAAGGCCGAATGTCATAGGGCTATTTCTGGGCGACGCGTCTGGCTTGAATTCTCGGTTGACCTTCTTGCAGCCATACCGCTCGCCGCAACCCAGCCAACCCATGGTCCGACGACGCCCAGATGAGACCCTATCGGCAGCTCTGTCTGTGCTAGCCAGCGAGACGCGATGGCTGACACGTACTTAAGAAATCATCACACCACTCCGTCCCTCTTGATCTCTCCTCCTCCTCCTCCTCTTCTTCCTCCATTTTGCGTCCATCGACAAATCCATCCACAATGGCCACTACCGAGCCCATCACCACCGAGAACAATGGTGGAGCCCGCACCATCCACGACGAGGAGAAGGGCCTGCACAGGACCACGACTGGTGTAACCATGTCTCCGGAGCTCTTCGAGAAGCTCTACCTTACCCCCAAGGTCCCCCATGTCGGCGACTACAACCGCCGCTTTGCCAATCCCACTGCCCTTGGCTTCGTTGGGTACGTGTTCTACACTGAATAGTGTCATTGACTCGACTAATACGCGTCTTGCCCAGGTTCGTCATCTCGACCTTCACCTTCTCCATGGTTCTCATGGGCTGGGGAGGCGCCACCGGTTTCACGCCCGTTGTGTAAGTTCGCTCCGGATACATTGGGCAGCAGGCATGGTATTAACAGGTACAACAGCGGCATCTTCTTCTTCGTCGGTCCCGTCCTCCTTGTCTTCGCCATGGTGTTCGAATGGGTCATGGGCAACTTCTTCCCCATGATGGTCATGGGCTTGTTTGCCGTCTTCTGGCTCTCCTTTGGCATGCTTCAACTCCCCACTCTCGGTCTTGCTCTCGCCTATGCTACGCCCGAGGACCCGAGCGGCTTCGCCTCGCCCCAGTATAACGCGGTCATTGCGCTGTACCTACTTGTCTGGGGCTTTGCCTTATTTACCTTCTTCATCTTCACCTGCAAGATCAACTCCGTCTTTGCGGCCATCTTTCTGTTCGTCAGCACTGGATCCTGGGTGCTTTCGGGTGCGTACTGGAAGGTCTCGGCTGGCGACTTTGATGCTGCCTCCAAGCTTCAGAAGGTGAGTTCTTTCCACGACGAAACGCTTCTCTCGTGAGGCCGCATGCTAATTGTCTTTTTGTAGGGTGGCGGCGCCTTGTTGTTCGTCGTAGCTATGCTAGGCTGGTACATGTGCTTCATCATCATGGCGGGCGAGATGCGGATCCCCCTGAACCTGCCTGTTGGAGACCTTAGCCATTTCTGGCCCAACACCAATGTCGATCTGGCGGTTCAGGAACACGAGCACAAGAAAGACTAAGGGGGTGGTCAGACAGAAGCGAGATCAATGTCGATGTGGTCAAACCAGGGCGAAAAATCAGGTTCAAAGTAATTTAGTTGATATATATCCCCAGTGGAATTGAGTATGTTCATATCTCCCTCACCCAGGTACTACTTGCTTTTATCTGAGTACATGCGTGATTGCCATTGTTGCCATGTGTTGTGGATGATGGGAGAAGGGTAGCGTTGCCCAGGCCGACAGTTAGGAAATATCTAGGTAGTCAAAAAACACAACAGACATCTAGATACCTTATGAAGAAGAATCAATTCTCGACATCTCCATAGCAGAACCGATTCTCCCCCCCGCGATTCGATCAGGTCAACCCCCAAGAGCCAAACTGGGCAAATCCTGCCTTCTCATTCTCGGGAGAAAAAAAACACCTTGAAAAAAAAAGAAGAAAATTCCCTTTCACAAGGTGGGTAAACTATCTTGAATTTATACAAGCATAGGTAGTTAAGGCAGGTTTATTACCACGCTGGGTTTTTCTTTTTCTTTTTTCTATTTGATCCATATGAAACGAGTTTCACTGGCGAGTGCTCTAATCTGATCATGATCATTTTACATTTCTATGGCTTCAGTCCGGTCGAGTCAAGTTCCAGCTCGGAAATACCTTAATAGGGCGGGATTAGACTAGATCGGACTAGATTGGGCAAGATTAGACTGGACTAGACTGGACTGGACTGGACTGGACTGGACTGGACTGGACTGGACTGGACTGGACTGGACTTTTAACAACAAGAAAGATAGATAGCCGTTGTCGTCGTCGTCGGAATCAATAATGGGAATCGCATAGACTGGAATCCAATGTGCCAGGCTGCAATGAAGAAGAAGAGGAGGAGGAGGAGGAAGATTTCATATTTTCATCAAAGTGAGCATCTAGTTGAGTCAGTATCCCTCCCTGTTCGTCTTTTTAGACTAGTTCTACATTAGACTTTTACTCTCCTGTTCATGCCTTCCAGTCTTTGCTTAACTTGTGACTCGAGACGATAAATGATGCTACCTACTCAGCTTGTGCCAGCTGGAGTCGTCTGTGGACTTATAGAACATAGAGAAACGAGGGACATGGCTCTCCAGCGCGAGAGCGCAAGGCACCACCATCTCGTGATACTAGAGCTGAGGCCGACGTGGCGCCGGTGAAGACGCATTGCCCTGCAGTACACCTGGCCACTTTGGCCACTTGAAGGCTCTGTCCGCCCTCTGTTTCATTATGACCAATTTCTTGGTGGTAGGTGTAAGTGGTGCACATATATACCCCGCTAAGTCGATGTACCTTCACGGTTCCTCTCGGGGTACAGAGATGGTAAGTAGGCACAATGGCTGAACGGTTGTTGGAGCCTGACTGCTATATTTCCTGAGGGGGATGCGGAGAACTGGAGTTTGAGCCCTGGTTGGGTTGATAACCTCCCCTTAAGTCGCTGATTCCCCATTCTCGACCGCCATCGCCACTCCTCCGCCCGGAGCAAAAACCCACCGGGGTTTTTCGTAACCACCAACCTCCCCTCGAGGGAGCTTGGTGGTGAGCTTTTTGCACTTTTCGGTAAACCCGTCCGCTGCTCTCAGCGCCTCGACCATGTGGTGGTGAGGCGGTAAATTCTCATGCGCAGCAGCCATCGCCGCAGGCCTAATCGCCGATTTTCCCAGCAACATTGGCACCCATATTGCGCAAGTCGAAATTCATTCGTTTGTCAACCTCATTCCCAACCACCCCGGGCGCTATTTCTTGTCGCTGTGGCGGGATTGGCTCAACACCATTACCTCGTCTAAAAATCTTGTCCTGCGACCCGACCAACCTCCAGATAAAATGATAGCGACAACGGTCGCAACGCCAAACCCGAAGCGAACCGTTCACAAGCTGAAAAACGACAGGGAAGAAGTTTACCAAAAACCGGGTAAGATACAATGACCCGAGAAACCCAAACGTCAAACATGTCCCCTCCCCAGAGGAGATAGAGGCAGAAAAAATTCCGAAATGCAATGCGGACATGGATAAGTTGCAGCACAACGTCCGCAGGCGGAACGGCTTGACATTGAATACCCCAGAAAAAGCGGGAAAAGGAAACGAAACGAGATCAGACCAGAAGCCGCGGGCAGACTGGGGCGGAATGGGCAGACCCGGCTGGTAAATACGTAACAACAGAAGGAGACAAATGACACGCGGTCAAAGCACATTACCTCCACGTCCCACTGCAGACAGGTGTGCTATGCTGTGCTTTAACACCGTAGAATGCAAAACAAGCGAAGAACGGAAACACCGAGACTTGCACTTGGGATCTCGGCGGCCAGGATTGGGAACTGCAGTCGTCGATAAATAAGACCAAGCAACCCAGTCGAGATCCAAACACATGCCGGGAACACGTGCCGGCATATCAGGCGAGCCGTCTAGCTAAGAATGCGAGAATAACAACATCCCCAAATGCAAGCTTACGTACCTATCCTTTGCACCTCGGTGTCTCAATTGATCGGTTATATCTCTCGGTGTGAGTGCTGTGCACGTCGGCTTTTTCCTGGAGCTGGGAATCAGTGATGTATGACTTTTGAACCTCGGCGGGTAGGTCGGCGGCTTGAGCGGTAAAGGGGCTGGTCACCTGAAATGCAGGCGGGAAAAAAACATGATTCCAGGAGCCCTATTTGTAAACTGCGCACAGTAAAACAAGTGACAATGTTCGTGGTGAAAAAGCTGGTTTTCAGTGGAGAGGAGAATCAGGACAGGAGTTCGATAAGATATGAAAATGACATCACCGCGGGGGAGAGACCCACAGCGCGGGAGACGACCCGCTGATGTCGCCATTCACAGGGGTCAGAACAGGGACAAGCCAGGGGCCCTTGCAGCCATGACCTGCGGGCTGATCGACCCTGGACAGATCTGACGATCGCCTTGATCCGACTGCCGTCGACGTCCGCTTGCTGGAGCGGCGATGTCCTAAATGATGACATGGGATTCGGCCACAGGATATTCTTTCCCGGCAGCCTGTTCGCCCAGCCGGTTCACTCGTCAAAGTACAGAACAAGTTGAGTATGGCCGAGAGGCCAACATCAATCAATTTGTTTCCTCAGGTTGGGGCAGAGGCAATCTTTTCTTGCTTTGCAAGTCCCCGGAGGCTCCACCTAATAACTTATCTCTCGACAAAGAAAAGAGTGGTTCGATTGAACTCGCTCGTGATGTGTCCACACGCTGTAGTTGAAGACAAGAACTGGGGTATACTTGACGATTCCAATCTCTCCTTGCTGTGATGCGGTATGGAGTCCAACTGTGTAACGCCGCCAATACATGCAAAAAGTGGGCAACTCTGGCCCTGATTGCGAAGAACAAACCACAAAAATCCATCCGTGACCGTGTCTGCAACTCGTCCCAAGGGGAACCCATAAAAATGCAAAGAGCCGCCGATACCAATCCCCGCCGACCAACCAAGCCAACCTGGCGGGTTGTGCATATGCGACCGAAAGATACCACCCGAATACCAAATAAAAAGCCAAGTGTTGTGATGGAGTGACAACAAGGGGTCTGTAAGCAGAAACCACCCACGTGGATGATGGGTGACAATGGCAGCAAGTTGTTTGTCGCACTCCGGGTATCATCCGAGAAGAAAATCCCTAAATGCTGGTTTATCGTAGAATAGAAGTACCGTGATGTGACAACGCCAAGGGGTCCGTAAAAAGCCAATATCGCCGAACTGGCGGTTGCGTATCGTGACAAAGGAAATGTTTAGGTTAAAACCAGGCGCCCATGAGCTGGCTCGTGGGCAGCCATGTCGTAGAGTGGGGTATTGTCGTGACATTCATCATAGTCGTTTCTTCTCCAGCTCAGTTGAGATACTTGTGCACCCACTTTCCATCAAGCCAGCCCACCTTCTCGTAGGCAGTCCACAGCTTCGATGCCTTGTTGACATCAATTTTACACGCCTGTTGGGCATCGGTCTTGCGGAACTCCTTCCCGATTTTGGCGCATTCAACACGACGCATAAACATTCGCCTCTTGCTGGTGAGATAGGTCGCGCAGTCCAAACGCAGGCCAGCTGCCAGAAGAAGTTCGTCGGGGTGCAGGAGGCTGGCGTGAGGATCCTTGCTCAAATCAAGAGCATTACCCTTCCAATCCACCTTGAGACTGTTGGGTTTGTTGGGGAGTGAGTTGAGAGGCGGGCAGTAGTCGGGCAAAGACCTGAAATCCTTGTCCTCCCGGTTTGGAGCAACGGTCCTGACTCTGGGCTCGGGGGTCGAGCTGACTCGAATGGTCTGGCGAATTGCTGGCGTCGCCCGGATTGGCCTCGGAAGTGACACCTTACCATTGCTTCTGGGCGACCGGGGCTTCTGAATGCGGTTTGCCACAGTCTTGGCCGTCTGCGGTTTAGACGCGGTGGGCCTTGATGCTGGAAGGATTGGAGGAAGTTTGACAATCGGGCGAGCCACAATAATGCTCTTGCGGTCGGCCCGTAGGAGTTCACGTTCTTGACGCAGATACGCCTTTGGGTTCTCCTTGAACATTCTCAGGCAATTTGACTTGAAGTACAGCGCGAGCTCATAGTCCTCCCGCCTTGGCGGCGTTGCCTCTCGGAAAAGAGAGGCCGGCCGCGAAGCAATATGCTCGTCCACCAATTGTCTGGTTGCCGCATTGACCGCCTCGATAGAGCCACCCGTTGCGATGAACAATGGCCCGACAGGCGGGTTCGCGGGGGGGCCGGCGCTCGGGAATATGATCGGGTCCTGGATGCTGATGGCGGCGGGCACCGCAGAGCTAACGGGATTCACGGCTTTGTTAGGAGGCGAAACGGGTGGTGAGAGCGGAGGGTTTGGGACTGGACGCTTCTCCAACGGCGCGGGCTCTGGCGTTGCGGCCATCTCCACCTGCATGAAACTCTCGAGAGGAGCGGGTTCGGGAGGTGACATTAGGTTGCTAATATCGCATGTCTTCTTGGACTCGGAGCCCATCGTCGGCGTAGCAGACCTCGCGCGCTCGTCTTGCACCGTCTTTGTCGGCGTCGGGAGGAAATGGGCGGTCGAAGTGGAGGAGCTAGGCCAGTATTGAAGTGTCGCGGACGGCTGCTCTCGAGAAATACCAGAGGGCTGTGACATCGTCGGGGGCATTGGGTGGGCAGTCATCCTGTGAATGACTGTTTGACGGGGTGATGGGTGGCGAAGAGACGGCAGCGACATCAATGCGATGAGGCTGGACGTAATTGAGTTGCGCCGAGGGGACAATCGTCAGATAATGCGAGAGAAGGAGAAAATCCTGACGGCGACCAAGAAACCTTCGACGCAGTTGTCAAATCGGTCCTGGAATCGGTGGGGAAGTGAAACGGGGACGGTTGTTGGCGCAGGATATGGTCGGCGTTGGCGTATAAGTCAGACCTGCCCAAGTGGTGTTCCTTTGTGTGATTGATAAGCGATTGTCGCCAGCGTTGAAGGCCGCGACTATTGTCCAAATAATTCGTTGAATTGGCAAAACAATGTGGATGACGAGTATGCTGCGCCCGGAGCCTTCTCAATAGTCAACCCATTGGGCGTGGGGAGGACAATAGGCAACAGGAGCGTCAACAGACAATCGTGAGTGTCCGGGCGGCTCTGGCTGGTCAATGGAAACTGCTGGAAGAGGAAGGCGTGGCGAGGGGCGGTTGTTAGCGTCTGCGCCCCGCAATTGAGACAGCAGATGCGACAGCAATAGAGCAGGATATGCGTTGAAATAAATTGATGGGAGGCAAAGGGCAAGAGAAAAGAAGAAAGAAGAGGGAGAAAGTTGAGGAGGGAGAGGGAGTGTAAATGGACAACGGCCAGGCACCGCCAGATGGGTTGGCTAGATGAATGCTCGTGAGCTGGCAGGTGTGCCCAAGGCTCCAGCGCAGGGCCTGGCAGGCGATTGCGACAACAAAAAGTGACACAGCGGGCGAACAAGTCGGCCGGCGCACAGCGCGCGCGTCGCCCCAAATGCGAGCGTCCTGAGCTTGCGTGTTGTGTTTGTTCCCGTTGTTGCTTGCACTCCCCTGGTTGGTAGGGCTCTCTGCCTGACGCGGTCATCTACTTCCAGGGTTGCCCCGACCGCTGGGGCGCACGAATCTGGGGTCGATGGCGTTTGGGGAGGGGGGAAGGGGGGGTGTGGGACGGCCTAGGACGCCGCTGGAATTGGCTTGTCTGTCTCGACTAGGACCCCCTAGCTGCTGAAGGAGTCATTCGTCGCCCGCCTTTCGAGTCACACCCCCTTCAGCCACTCCCAGCCGGTCAGCCAATCCAGTCACACGCACCCCCCTCTGCTGACCCTGGTCAGTTAGGCAAAAATAAGTCGGGCTCGCATGTGTGCCACTGATACTTCTGCCCAACCTACGGTACTTGGAAGGCATTCCAAAGCAGGTTTCGTCTTAGACCCCTTCGCTCATGTGATTGGCAGACACGCCAAACGATGGTCTGGTCCTCGTGTTGGATTGGACCGCAAGCGGCTGTTGTTCCTCACTTATCCTTTCTTTGTGTATGCGCCTGTGCATCAGGTACCCCTGAGACGCGGCTCTCCTATCCGTTCATCTTCTTCAGAGAACCGCTGTTTCCGATCGCCAAAGATCATTGTTCTCCCACTCGTGGAAGCTGAAGGAACCGTGGCCATTGGAGTGCTTCGATGGGCCTAACGGCAGTTGCATTTCGGTCGCATCTGGCGGCGGATGGGGAAATAGTCCCGGGGCTAGCGGTTTGTGAAGGGAAAAGCTTATCAGGGCTTTGAGCAGTCGATGGGAAGCCAATTGGTTCGAAAGATCAATACAATTGGAGCGAATGGTGTGGCGGGAAACTTCTCTGGTGTCTTTAAGTTTCATCTGGCAAACCCTCGGCGTCTTTTAGTTCCGATTGATGAGAAAGCCACCGGGAGAGAGATGCACAGTGAGGACGGTGCTCAAGGAGATAGGGAGGGGTGATGTCAAGTCCACTGAGGAGCTTCTCAGAGGGGCGCCTGGGTAGTAAGCTCTAGGTAGAGTGAGACCGTTGCGCTGAGCTGGAGCTTTGGCTCAACGTCTTTCCATTAAGTTAGGTCCAGCTGCCCCACTGCCTTGGTGTAACCATGAACATCAAAGTTGTGCCATGTTGTGCCCGGGCTGAGGGGCCGGGAGGTGCTATCTCGCATGCCTTTAGGCGGTGACGATATAATGCTGCTCGGAAGGAGAAGGTTTTCCAGTGGCAATGTCTCCACAACCCAATGTCGCTGGGTGCATGGCGTGGTTGAAGTCTGCACTTAAAAAGCGTCAGCTCGATTCCTCAACGGCGCGGTGACGGGGCGGAACTGGAGAGACCTTGTGTTTGCCACTTGGCAGCAGCTGGGAGAACCTCACCGACTCAATCTGCTCCAATTGGACCCCATTTGGGCAGCTATTTGGGCATCGAGGAGCCGCTGCAGAAGCTAGCATTGCAATGAAGCAGGCTGACAGCTCATCGCGTGGGGCAGCTTGGCCCATCATCTGTGGTTGAGAATCAACAGATGGACCATTACTGCATTCTGCATTGCCACATGGGATGGCGCGAAGCGTGAGGAAGCGGCGAAAGGGAGGGTGAATTGACCAATCACGCGAGCAACGCGGATTAGAGGAAGGCAGTCCGTTTCGTGCGAATCTGCTCCGAGCGGGTCGCTGGATGAGGGGCAGCAATCGTACGGAGTCTCCAACGAGGAGGTCTTGCTGTGTGACTCATCGATGGTTGGCTGTCGTGGCTGCCGTGGCTGCGTGGAATGGGAATTCTGAACAGCTGCGCAGTTTCGGGCAGGGAAAATTCTGGGCGAGAGGTTCTGTGCAGCACCGTTTCTGTGGGCTGTGGGGCACTGAAGTCGAAACAGTTCTGGCCTAATTAGGCCTAGCGAATTAACTTTATCGATAGGTAACGCCTTGAATGTCCTCATGTACACTTGGCATCAGCGAAGTACCGCAGAGGCCCAGAAAGGGAACCTGTCTGCAGAAACATTGGGAGGGGTGTGGGTTTAGAAAACACACTTGATTGCTCACAAATCCAGCCTGACGGATTTCCGATATCTTCTGCTCTCCCGCGCAATGAAGACGCCGAGAGAGTCAACTCTTGCTTCGATTGACTTCGTCGTCGCCACGGCCCGACGCCTCTCGGCCAGGGCTTATGTGACCGGACTTTACGCTGTATCTTGCCCGAAGAAAACTAAACTGCCCCAGCAGTGAGCGCAAACTGAATTGAGCCGACTCCGCATCGGACTTTGGCACGGATTTTGGAATGTTGGAGAGCTCCATGTCAGCTTTCTTAGCAACTCAATTCGCCTTGAGCCTGCACTTTCCCGAAAGATCCGGGCAGATTGGCAAGACATTGAAAGTGCACGAAGGGGTGCAAGAAGGGTTGTGTCCCCCCACGTCGATAGTTGGTCTTTGACAGCGCTAGAAGAAATGCGCGTCCAAGTCAGGCTTTCGAATGCACAAGACTGGTACTGATGAGCTTCCGTCTCTGTTGCTACGTCGAGTCCCTGCACGAAGCGAGACGGGAGGGAGGACAGAGGAGTTCAATTGGGACTGGACGCAGCGGCCAGACTGGTCGGCTTGCTCGGTGTTACGTGGTTTGTCGCCATCCTGGACCCATCGGAGCTGCTGCCTCAAGCCGCGCAATGGGCAATTGACTCAATTGGAGAACAGTCAATTGGTGAATCACAGAGCTTGAAGCTGATGCAATTCATTTTGCTGCCTAGCTTTGCACGCCCATCACACAGCGGCAAGCCTTTTGTCCTTGACTTGCCTACACTACAATGCAGCACAAATTCTGCAACAATTTCGACAAGTTTATGTCGCGCCGTGAGGAAAAGCATTGATTGACAAACGGCTCCGCTCGCCGGGTTCGGTTCGGCCATGGCAGGGGGTCCTCCAGCCGCAGGCCGCTTCTAGATGGGCGATCCGGCCGCAACTCCCACTCCCGACTGCGACCATCCGGCGCCATGGTTTGTGTTTGGGCCTGCAACACAATCTCAAACTAGTATTTTGGGCGTCAAGCTCGCTATGAGCCAATATGTTGATAATTTGACGCAACAACACATTTGATGTGAACCTTCGATGCCATTCAGGGACCAGCGACTGTGTTAGTGATGCGGGACCCCGCTCGTCAATGGCAAGTGTCCCTCACCCCCCGTATCACACTTTCCGTCGGTGGCGGCGTGACTGCCGTCTGTTGGCAATCCACCTGACCCCTCTCCAGAGAGGGTCCGAGATGCCACAGAGGGGGTCAAGCAACGCGGGGGTGAGCTGGAGCAGCAGAGTTCCAAGAAATCTAATCCATCTGTAAGTTTGACCATGCAACCATGCTCGAGAACTCAGGTGGGTTGGCTTTCACATGTTGGTGTCACTTGAACAACCAGCCCACCCTCATATACGAAATAAACGGAATGGTTCAGTGATTTGCTATGCGATTCTTGCCCTTCTGAAGCGGCAAAGGCACAAGGTTGGATGTTGCATACCAAGGCTCCACCACTATCTTATCACCCCTCATTTCAGAAGGTGAGGGTGCAGCCTTGACGCTTCTCACAACCCCTCATCGCTTGACAGTTGGGCACCCTTGCGCCTTCCCTATTCAGAGCAAAGCAAGAAAGCGGTTTTCGGAGGCGAAAGTCTACGTTGCGCTAGGCTGTTGATACATTCCTTTATTTAAGAGATTATTCAATTGAGTAATCGCTTCGAAGACGACACCGCGCTCGCTTTACTGCTCCTATGCCGGGCACGAGGCAAGCGATGTCCTAACCCCGCTCACGACGCAGTGCCACGCCGCGAGGATCAAAGAATGGATTGGGGCGATTGGCCAATTGATGGATTTCTGTCCGCAAGACCCCAGGACCTTCGACAGCTGTTCGACACTCATTGATCAATTGCCCTCTGCAGAGTTCCGTCCACTTGTCGCCCTGTGGCTCACAGCCAACCATGGCCGCGCCGGAAACGGGAGCATGCCCGCCATGGTCCATGGACGAGCGCTTGAACACAGAGCAGGGCGAGACGCCGGCCGCGTCGTGAACTTGATGGAGGGAGGCGTCAAATCACATCTCTTGTGTCTGCATGGGTCCGTTTCCTACGAGCCTGAACTACACATAAC
>Ga0247760_1001665_pt1 | contig 19599 bp, 16 predicted proteins | sample UWRJL171409R4_FD_179936 | JGI IMG/M metagenome (GOLD analysis project Ga0247760, IMG submission 179936) | Plant litter microbial communities from Arlington Agricultural Research Station in Wisconsin, United States - UWRJ-L171-409R-4 | ecosystem: Environmental > Terrestrial > Plant litter >... | reverse complement strand
CTTTGAAGTGGAATTCTCGTCGTCGTCTTCGTCGCCTTCGTCGTCCGATTCGGGGGGCGGGCCAACCGTGACAACATGAAAATCTTTCGGGACGGGCTGTCTCTGGTTCTGGGTTTGACGCTGTCTCTCTGGTGTTGGTGTGTGCCTCGGGGTGGGTAGTACCAGATTCAGCAGCGGCCTCTCACGCTCGGCAGATGGATCTCTGGAATTGAAGACGGGCCGGAGTGCGGGTCCACCGGGGAAAAGGGTAACGGTCTGCTGGTACCGATACAAATCTCGGGGGAGAATAACATTGTCGATACGCACATCGGCGTCCGGGCCGTCGTATTTGCTCTTTTAGGGGCACGCTTCATCTCGGGCGGCGTAACGATACGCACAACGGGCTCTTCAATCTCCTTGTTCCACTTGCCAACTACAGAAGGCTCGGGTGATGCGCCCCAGATTGCTTGCCTCTCCGAGATGGCCTTGTATTCCAGTCGCTTCTCGCGGAAGACGCGGTTGGCTTCATCCTGAATAGGGTCGCGTACACCACCCGGGTCAGCTGGCTCGCGAATGTCCTGCCGCTTCGTGTTCGCGTCTTTGAAAATATCGCGGCGACTTTTACGCTCAGCGATATCGTCATTATCAAGCTTCTTCTGGGGCGGTTCACGGACAACTTGGGCCGGGTGCTGCCAGCTCGGCTCCCTGAAACCGCTGCGACCACGGGAGTCAGTAGCTTCGGGAAGGCTGGGCTCGCGCTCGGCAGGCAATGTTATGGGTGGTGGTATGACAGTAGCTTCGTTGCTTAGAATTGATATCGGGGCGATTCGGGTGGCAGATTGCGTGGTCCTCGGATTCATGTGTAGGCCATGCTGCAACTCAGACAGGCCTGTCATGACCGAGACTTGTGTCGTCAGTCCCCGTTCCTCGTCGAATGAACTGGCCCTGGATGGCTGGCTTGACGATGGGGCTGAAGACCTGATACGCGTGTCAGTGTCGATGTCTTATTGGTATCAAGCCTGACTTGACGTGGTGGTGGCAGGTGTGTGTGTGTGACGACCTACTCGCTCTCATTGGTTGGGACCGCCGCAGCGGTAGCTGAATCAGCGGCGCGGACCCAGGGATGGGTCAAGGCTGTAGCCGAGACCATTCGGTCGGCCGGTTGTGGCATCAACAGTGCTTGGATAAAGGCTTGCCCGGCCGGACTGATATCGAGGTTGTCGAGTTGGGTTTTGGGAAGAGAGCAGCTTCGCCATCACAAAAGCGAACCAGCTGCCGGGACGTAGGGAAAGCTGCAGCCCCGGTTAACATGCGAAATACCATGGCACCCAGAGACCACATGTCTGAAAGGGGGTAGCTAGGGATGCGTGCGAGGGTGCTCTGGGGTGGCGGTGGTAGCGGCAAGGCACCCTGGAGCTCTGGCGCCATGTAGTCCCTGGTCCCCAATACCGTAGTGTTGGCTGCATTGGCATCGCTGCCGAAGTGTTTGCTGATGCCAAAGTCGGCGAGCTTGACCCACCAGGTCTGAGGGCCCCCGGGCGTCGGGAACTGCTGGATCAATACGTTCTTTGGGTGGTTGAGGTCCAAGTCAGAAATGATCCTGACATGGCCCGAGCATTCTTGGGGTTCAAGTTGTCCCTCTCACCTGTGGTTTCACATCGCGGTGGGCAAAGCCCTCCCTATGCATGGCTGTGAGGCCGTGCAAAACCTGCCCCGTGATCTCCCTCGAGTCGCTTTCCGAGACGACCGACTCTCGGGTGATGAAGCTGTGCAGATCCCCGCCGGGGATGTACTCCATGGCAATGTAGAGCGCATCGTCTCTTGTATACCATCCCAAGAACTTGACAAAATACCGCGAGTACTGACATGGCCGGGCCGAGTTCAGACTTGGGACCATATGTATTTGGTGCATGTGTGAATCAGTTTGACAGGGTCACGAACCTTGGCATGAGAAAACTTGATCATGGTTGCCAGTTCCTGGTCGTAACGCTGTCTCCCACCACTACCAAGTTGAAGTGGTATCATCTTCACGGCGCGCTGAGTGATGGCGGGGCGGTTGCTGTGGGTGCCGTTGGTGCTGCTGGTGCAAGTGTGCAGAAAAACACACCCCTGGCCCCCACTGCCAATGGGCCTCTTGCTGCTCTTCCATGTTTCCCGGCGGCGCTGTGACCCTGGAGGCGCATCAGGGTCATCGTAGACGTGAACAATCCGTCGTTTGGGGAACTCAGTCTCCAGTCTGTAGTCCCGGACATAGGCGGGCAAACTGTCCATGATGCCCAAAGTAGGTAGGTACGAATAGGTAAATTCGGTTGAGTGTCAATGAACGTTTTTTCTTTAGGCGCCAACGTCTGATGTGCACAAAACCAAGAAAACACGTGGGTTGATGCCTGACTGCAGATAACCCCAATCCTAGGACCAATAGCATATGACCAGCCTCTCTCGCTTGGTCATCTCCTATACGACAATCCCATTCAAAATACCCAGGACTTTTTCAATATACCGCACGCCCACTGGCAGGCCATCTTCGTCCTAGAATTCCTGCTCATCTTCAAAGTCCCGGGTTGTCGTCATCCAAGCAGGTCAGACAAGTTTCTACCACCTTACTGTACCTGGTGCCCATCCTGGCTGTAAGGCTACGGCTGCGGCTGAGAACGGTGAGGTGCTCCTTGAGTGCCACAGGTGCATTGAGCAGTGTTGCCAGGTCCTCTTGTCCAGCAGCTAGGGCAGCAGTGGGCTGAGCAGTACTATTAGGGCCATATTTGATAAAGGATTCCCACAAACCCAACTCCAGGAGACAGACACCTAGGCTATAAATATCTTGTTGCATGACAAAGCTGTCCATGTTAGTTCCCTGGCGCAGCGGATGGCGATAGAGATTGAGATCCCAGCGTTTGGCGTCAGGAATCGGGTATGTCTTGCCGTCCGCATTTCGGATGACTTGAAAGTCCACGAGAAAAGCGGTGCGTGGGAGACGTATTGCTGTGTCTACGCCCTCCTCAGCCAAGCTGACCACCGTCTCCGGGCTGATATTCTTGTGCACGAAGCCGTACAAATGAACAAAGTACACGGCCTTGGCAAGCTGCTTTGCCATCTCCAGGCGGTCGGACAAAGAGTCGTGCGAGGCGCCGGAGAGTAGCAGCTCGCGGAGGCTTCGGGGAGCCCAGTAGCCCTCCGGCATGCGGAACAGAAAAGCGAGGTTCGGGGACTTGGCGTACCGTACCACGCCCTTGCAGCTCAGGATGCCCGATGTCAGGGGATCCGACTGCCGGAGGCGACGGGCGAATTCGCGCGCATCCTTGGACTGTATCGCCCCATCCGTGACGATTTCAAGCATGAGCTGCTTGGACTGGGTAGCGCTCACCACCGTGCTCGACAAGAGCCTGGCGGAGCAAAAAGGGATGGGGGCTTGGGCAAAATTGCCTAGCTCTTCCTCCCGGATGAAGACGCTTTGGGATCCGACATCCGACTCCTTGAACGCGCGCCGAAAATGCCGTCCCTCCCAGCCGGCCTGCGCCGCGCCAGCAGGACCTGCCTTGATAATGCGATTCAGAGCTGCATCAACAGCCGGGGGGGCCAGCTTGATCGTGTAGAACCAGATTGGGTCATGGAGCTTTTGCCAGGATTCCAACTCCCGAATCGTCTCATCGAGGTCGTCTTTCAGCAGCACAAGCATTAGCTTCATCTTGATGCCCGTCCCAGGTCGTTTCTTGGTGAATCGGGCCATCTTCTGCAGAGCAATGTCCAGCTTGTTCTTGAGGAGTTCTTGAGGATAGAGAGAACGCGCTGCTGCAAATCCTTGTCATTGTCGCGCATGCTTGTTTCCAGTGTTTTGGTCACCTCTAGTTGACTGAGCACCCGCGACCAGCATACTTGGACTCGCACGCCCATCTCGTAGAGCTTGGCGTCGGCACCGCGATACGTGCCGTAGGCTTGAACCACAGCCCCCCCTAGCCTTGGGTTGCCTGGCTTAGTAAAAAAAAGACCCGCCTCGAACGGCGATTTGAAGGCGGGCGTGACTTACTTTATACACGCATCGATCGTCCCGGCAAGGCCGAGAATTCCGAGTGCGACTTCAGCCATGGCGTTGACGCTAGCATACTGGTTCAGGTCGGAGTGACTGACAGTCAGGTGTGCGAGCCTGTCGGCACCTAAAAAAGAAGAGCATTGGTTGGAGTTGTCGGGAGCCAATCGGATGCCTTGTCGATCCGTGCTTCATTGCTTTCCAATGAGCAGCATCACCCGTTTTCACTTGCGCCGTTCCAGGAGGCCTAGATTCTGGTTATCCGGGTGCCGACGGCCGGTGGGTTGTGTCTGATCCAGCGTGGCATTTCCTGGGCTCCATGGTTTTCAGATTCGGCATACTTTACACCTTGGACGAAGGCACTCTGGGAAAACTCGGGATCCCGTCCGCTCTCCAAATGAGGGCAAAACTAGTAGTTGGGTCAATGACGACCACATGGTTGTGTATCAATACCTCCTACCCTGATAGAGTATCACGTTGCTTCCACCTGTGCAATCTTCTCATCCATCCTCCTCGCCATTTCCGCTTCCACATCCATCGGGTCCCCCAGGTCATGCCCCTGTCCAAGTCCATGGCCGTTGCCCGTGTGGAGGCCTCTCCGCTGCATCTCAGCCTCGATATCTTTCCTCGTCACCATACCCCGCCGCATGCTTGGCACGTCCTCGCGCATCTTCTTCACCCAGCCGTCGACGCTGCGCATGCCCACTACCAAGAAACCTAGCTCTTCCCGGTCCACGTCAAACACCTCCCACCACTCGCACTCGGGCATCTTGGCGCCAATGTCCCGCGCCGCATTGTATATCGCCGCCACGGCCAACGCGTTGGGCTGGCTGGTGAGGTACAGCATCTGCGGCGACAGGAGCGCAGAGTTGAGATACTCGACGACGTGCCTGGCTATCTTCTCCTTGCGCATGCCCAAGAATTCCATGGCTTGTAAATACGTGACGGCTAGCGGGTGGGGCAGCGAGACATGAGTGTTGAAGCTCAGGGCGTAGAGAATACGTGCCTCGAGGGCAAGGATGCGCTCGCGGAAGGCTTGGTAGGCGGTGTCGGAGCGGCTGTAGGAGGATGGGTCGTTGGCAGGAGGGGGCAGGGTGGGGGATCGGAAAAAGTGGCTGCTGGGGGAGAGGAGGTACTCGTAGACGTTGGAGATATCGCGGGGCGAGCGCGGGGAGGGGCCGACTTTGGCGATGAGGTAGATGGCTGCTGCTGAGACGTCCTGCGCCAGATGATTTAGGTTAGGGGGTTAACTGAGGGGGAAATGCAATGCCTACACTGAACTCGTGGGCCATGAATGGCTCTACTAGCCAGTATCTTGCGAGGATGACATTGGCCTGGGCGGTCGAGGACTGGGGCAGTTGGAGGAGGATCCCAGCGGCTTGGGTGAGGCATTGTGCTGAGAAGAAGATGACGTCTTGCAGCTCTGTTGGGAGAGAGCTGAATGACCTCCGTTGGTATAGCTGCTCTGGCGTGGCCAGGGGATTAGTCATGTGCGACATTGGGGCTTTGGTTGGGGTGTGGTCGAGATGGCTGAAAAGAAGACGCAGCGTCCATATCAAAGGAGTTGCGGGCTGATAGGCCCTGTATCTGTAGTCTGGGGTTGGCGCGTGCGCCTGTCACGTACAACATACGCTTGTAACGTTAGCGTAGAAAACACGGCACGCAAGTATCCGTACGCACACTCATAACTACACTCCACCCCCTGAAGGATTGTTAGCTCGTGTCTTCAGAAAGGGACCGAGGAGACATACTGTGCAAACCCCAAACCCCAGCATTTTGCAACGAAAAATTGGATATTACTAACAGGGCAATACCTTAAGCCTACTTACAACAAAATCTCTGTAGAATTCTCTACTTTGTGATGAGAAAACGATGAAGTTTAAGCGCTACAAGGCTTGGCAGTAGAGGTTGAATAATCTTTCAGGGGTTGAACTGTCCACTAACACAAAGCAGCCCCTACAAAGTATTAGAGTCTTTCAAACTTTGGTGTTTTGCCATCTTAAATGCACGTCGGCACAAGATACTAAATTTTTCAATACATGCATTGTTTTTTATCTTTCCTGTTTTGTTTTGAAAACGTGCTTTGAAAAAGTCACGGCTCAGGTTTCGATGGGTACAAGACCCCTCGGCAACTTGTTTGTGAACCTTCCGGGGCTCGGCCGGATTGTGCCGGATTGTGCCGGATGCGTCCCCGGGATAAACCCGGGGGCTTCAACGTTTGCCGCACTGGCTGTTCTGAAAATCTCAACCTATGGACGCCTCCGAGCGCTGTTTCACAGAATTAAAACCGGTGCAAAGCATTGCTGTGCGCGCTTTGATTCCAGCTAGATTACCACGTGACCGAAACCCCTCTTCACCCTGGCGGAGGTACTGACTTGGACTGAACGAGATAATCTGGTGTTAGTCCGACTCTTTCAATAGTTGGGACCACTGATATCACTGATCCGTAGAACCTTGCGCAATGAGTAGGTAATGAGAAATGCGGAATGCGGAATGCGGCGAAGAGTAGAAGTTCGGTTTGGCGGCTGAAAAAGCGGGTTTCCGAACCTTGATAGTCGAGCCTTCCGGGCGCCTGGGGACCTGGTGCGATCGAGCTAAGATCAACACGACAGCGCCGAGCCTCCCCAGGAATGGACAAACAAGCGTCCAATTTCAATTCTCGGGTGTCGCAGGATGCAAAAAACGGTCGAAAACATATGGTTTGCAAGTTCGCCAGGCGGGTACCTACGGATTTCACTGGTTCGGAAGGTGCGTTTGAATGGACTAGGGGTTCCACTAATACCCTTGCTAAGCCCGAGAACTTTCTTCTTCTATCATCAACGCCTCCACACGTGATGCCGCGAGGCGCTGGACGCGTTTAGCGCGTTGTGCAAAGCAGTTCTCAAACTCCTATCCCCATCTCACCCAGCCCTTATTCCCACATTCGTTTACTAACCGAAAAGCTGCTCCGCACGGTGGGTAGCTAGGCCCCTCGCCCGCCATTCTGCAGGTCATTTTTTGACAGGGGGTCCATTTCCCTGCCCAAATCCCGTCTGCATATCAGCCATTGGTAGCTTCACCCTCATCTACCCGCTGTCCGTCCATCTAACCGACCTCAGGCTCCCCTGGCCGTCCGAAAGGGACGCTCAACTCAGTCACAATGGTTACAGTCAAGCAGGAGGTCGAAGACCTCGACAGGAAGATCAAGCAGCAGAATCGGCAGCTCTCTTCAGTCGAAGAGCAAAGCAACCATCACGCGATCCCCATGGATTCCTCCCCGGTGCTCGTCAAGAGCGAGCAGCGCGAGGACGGACAGGAGCTTGCCCCGATGGGCACTGATGACGCCAAGAATGACGGCTCTGGGAGCTACCTTGAGCGCCTTCTCTCCGCCGCCTCGCCCGAGATCCTCGAGAAGGGCGTGGCCGCTGGCCTGGAAGCTCTGGAGAGCATTAAACCACCCCTCGACGCCATGGAGTCTAACAGAACTACCCAGGCCGCCCAGTGGTTGGCAGCCATCCAGAGCCTCAAGGTTCGCGCGAAACCGACGCGTACTATTGTTGGCGTCGTTGGTAACACGGGCGCTGGAAAGTCGTCCGTCATCTCAGCCGTTCTCGACGAGGAGCGACTCTTACCGACAAACTGTATGCGAGCTTGTACTGCTTCGCCCACCGAGATCTCATGGAACTCCTCGGATGATCCAAGCGAGCTGTATCGCGCCGAGGTTGAGTTTATCACAGCTCAGGACTGGACCAAGGAATTGCAAGCCTTGTATGTCGACCTCATCGACGGAAGCGGTGAGGTCTGCCGTGACGCGACCAACCCTGACTGTGATGCCGGCGTGGCCTATGCCAAGATCAAAGCCGTCTATCCTAAAAAGACTAGGGAGATGATTGCAAAAGCCGATCCTACCAAGCTCGCCTTCGAGCCCGCGGTCGCCGCTGTGCTCGGCGCAACCAAGAAGCTCAAGGCCACCACAGCGGCAAGCCTCTACCGTCAGCTGCAGCAATACGTCGACAGTAAAGAGAAGAATACTGAAAAGAATGTCGAATACTGGCCTCTGATAAAAGTGGTCCGCATCTACACCAAGGCCTCTTCCCTGTCAACTGGCGCCTGTTTGGTCGATCTGCCAGGCGTTCAAGATTCCAACGCAGCCCGTGCTGCCGTCGCAGAGAGCTACATGAAAACCTGCACTGGCCTTTGGATCGTGGCTCCCATTACTCGCGCCGTCGATGACAAGACGGCCAAATCGCTGCTCGGCGACTCGTTTCGGCGCCAGCTCAAATATGACGGCACATACTCGGCCGTCACCTTCATTTGCTCCAAAACGGATGACATCTCCGTAACTGAGGCGGCCGAAAGTCTGGATATGGAGGAGCAGGTTTCCGAGAACTTTTCCCAGATCCGAGAGAACAAGAAGACGATTTCCGATCTCAAGGAGGAGATTGCTGTCTTGAAGCAGGAGAAGGAGGCACTGGACCAGGGCATCGATGACAACGAGCAGACTTGGGATAACTGGAGTGCCCTTAGCGAGAAGTGTTCTGCCGGCGAGACGGTTTATGCGCCCAAAGAGACTGGCAAGAAACGCAAACGCGAGTTAAAGAAGTCCAAGCCGCGGAAGAACCGCAAGTCGCCCGACTCGGATGATGATTCCGACTTTACTGTATCCGACGAGTCTGACACCGACAAGGAGAATGACCAGCCCAAGGACGAGGGCCGGCAGCCATTGACCGAAGAGGAGATCGAGAATAAGTTGAGCACGCTGAAACAGGAGAAAAAGCTGCTCCGGGATAAGAAGCGAGAGATTGAGGGGCAGCTTTCTCAGCTTCGCAAAGATGTCAGACGGTTACAAGATGAGACCTCAACACTGACAGACATGGTTAAGAACTGGTGCATAAAGGGAAGGAACGAGTACTCGCGCAAGGCTATCAAGCATGATTTCGCCATGGGTATCAAAGAGTAGGTCTTTTCTGACGCCCTCTCAACAGATTGATGTTGCTAACTGTCCCCAAGGCTTGATCATGAGGCCGCGGCCGAGGACGAAGCCAATTACGACCCCGAAATTGAGTTACGAGACTATGATGCCGTCGCAGAATCTCTGCCCGTCTTTTGCGTCAGCAGCCGCGCCTTCCAAGGACTCAGTGGCCGATTGCAAAGAGACAATGTAAATGTCAGCGGCTTTCAAGATATCAACGATACCGAAATCCCCCAGCTCCAGGCCCACGCCAAGAAGCTCACCGAGCAGGGCCGGATTACTAACAGCCGCCGCTTCCTCACCGATCTCTTGCAGCTGATCAACTCCCTCGTCATGTGGGCCGGTAACGACGGCTCGCGCATGGGCTACACGGAGAGCGAGAAACGAGCTGAGGAGACGCACATCCGCAGTGCGCTGCGCATTCTGGAAAAGGAATTCCAAGATGCCGTCGCCCAGTGTGTCAAGGATACGATCAGCGAGTTCACCGAGCACATCTACGACAACTTTGACCAATCTATCCCCGCGGCCATCCAAGCAGCCGTACCCACGGCTACCGCTTGGGGTGCGCCTCGCACAGAAGGCGGGCTTTACTGGGCGACCTATAAAGCAACCTGTCGACGAAACGGTGTTTACAGCGGCGCGTCTGGTCCTAGGGACTTCAACGCCGAGCTGTTTGAGCCCATTTCGGTCCGCTTGGCCAATGGATGGGAAAAGGCGTTTCAGCGTCGGCTGCCTAGGAACCTCGACGACTTTGTTCAGAGGGTTAATCAAGCACTGTCCAGTTTTCACAAGAACGTCACAACCCGGACTTCGGAGCGCCTCCCAAACTTTGGTGCCGTTGGCATGCTCGACAACCAGCACCGCGCTCTCGCTGCTCAGGTGACCGAGATCCCACAGGTCTTGAGAGAGGAAGCGCAGAGGGTGCAGCGGGAGGCCAACCGCGACTTTACTCCGCAGATCCAGCAGATGATGCTGCACGCGTACGATGTTTGCACCGAAGAGCGTGGTCCGGGCTCGTACGCCCGTATGAAGAATGCAATGATCTCGCACGTTGCAGACGTGCGCAACACCATGTTTTACAGCGCCACTAAGACTGTGCGCCAAGAGATCGATCAGTTGCTCGACCAAATGCAGTCTACCATGCAAATCCAGATGAAGGAACTCCATGCTCGCATCCAGCGCGACTATCTTGCTGTGTTAGTTGGCTCCGATATTAGCTCCCAGGGAGCCACCCCTCGAGCTGAACGCATGCTCCGCGCCGAAATGGTGCCCCTGCTGGAGAAGGCCGACGTATACTTTGCCGGCCTGGAGAAGCCCACCGACCTGGCTGCTCTTTCGTCATCTTCAGAAGCCGTTCCCGCTTCTTCCGGCTAAACAGAAGCCACTCACGATGATAGGGATATAGGCGTTAGTGAAAGGCGAGGTGAGCATTTGCGACGGCGTTTTTTTTTGGGAGGGATGAGGACCGATCCTTAGATATATAAGGGTCGCCAAAAAAAAAAAGGTTTCATCATCAACCTACCTAATACCATACCCAGTTTTTAGGTTTCAGTTTTTCCCTTCTTTTTTTATTTCCTTCTCTGTGCATATTTTCGCGATGACTTTTTTTTTCCTCCCCCATATATTCTCTTCTTTCGCTACCCCAGGCTTGATTTACCTTTGCTGTTTACGTTTCTGGGGACTCGTCTGGATCCTACACGTACTCAACTGCTACCTTAGGTAGTAAAGCGTTTTGTTTGCTCTTAGGGGCCCCTTCATCTAGATCTTAATTCCCGGTAGCTAGCTAGCTAGCTAGGTAACAAGGTTGAGAATGAGCGCACATCGTAGATTTATGTTTGGACGTTTTATCGCCGTGATTCACTCAGTCCAAATTCGTTCATAAAGTCTTCGGGTCGTGAAGTATGAATGACATTGAGGCAAAATATGTAGGTAGATACTTTGATGAGAACGACATGTATCATCCAAGAAATTCCCAGGTACCTTCTGAAATACCCCATTATCAACAACAAGACCCAGCCAAGCAATCGAAATAGCGTGGATAACATACATGCTTAGGTCACTGGTATCTTTCTTTTTACTTCCCCTTCTTCTTCTTGTTGTTGTTGTTCTTCCTTCCTTGACCTCCGGCGGCTGGTATCGCGTCTAAAAAAAAAAACCTTTAGGGACATTTCGGTTTCGTAAAAAAATCGTGAGGCCGAAATCATGATAGGTAACCACATTGCATTGACATGAATGGAAATGAAATGACTAGAGCCAACCCAATACGAAAGAGAGATACAAATAATGGAGAAAAAGAAAGAAAGAAAGAAAGAAACCTCATGTGTAAAATATGTCGGTAGATGCTGGCTGAAGAGTGCCAATCTGGAGACTGAGGTATTGAGGTACCTAGGTACGTGGAAGAAGAAATGTGCAGGATTATCCTCTCTTTTATCATCAGAGTCGCATAGGTAAGGTATATAGAGGAAATGTGAGACATGCAATGGTCATGTCTGTCTTGTCCAGCTTGAGTTCGGTTGAGGATAGCCCACATTCACGCCACTGACCGCCTGTGCCGGCCATATCTCAGGCCGACTGGCAAGAGGCAGCTAGCTGTCATAGTGATCTTGTAGTCGTTGAGTGGCGTGGATAATGCGCGCCCTGTCTTCATTCGGGACTGGTCAAGACAAGCGGGAAGATGGGGAGATGAGGATCCCTCGCTTCAAAAGAGAGATCCAGAGAGTCGAAAATATACGCGCGAAAAGGACTGAAGTCAGATGTGGCGACTGATCCAGCGAAACCGTTGTCCAGGGAAACGAGGCGCTCCTCATTGTTTCGTTGGTACTGATGGAGGAAGCGATGGAAGATGGCCACTTGTGGTAGCCCGCTCAATTTGCTGGCGGCTCGTCGGGCTCCCTCCATGACGGAAACACCAGATCTAAGCCAATATTTCGCCTCCGAAGTAACCATGCATGCCACAGTGACGAGAAGCTCCTCGGACGGAATAGCCAGTTCATCCGGAGCATTCTTGGTCCAACTGAGCTCGGGCATGGCTCCCATCTTCCAATATGAAGCTTCGGCGACCAACCAGTGCTTCCAAAGCATGGCAATGACTTGGTAGACTTGATATTTCTCGCCCATACCCTGAAGCTGTTCCGGTATCATGGTGGGGAAGTTGTTGTTGTTGTTGTTGTTGGTATTGCTCTCCAAGGCTTCGAGACAGAAGCGGAGACAAGAGAGCAGACAGGTTATCTTCTCGGTCGAACCACTGCCAGGCGAGAAACGACCGTCTATCTGCTGGCTGATGAAATTCTTAAGTTGGTTGTCTATATCGACTTTTTTGTCCAACTCGCGTAACGTATCACAACGGTAATTCCACATTTTTAGCGCATGCCAGAAATAGAGGAAAAGGGGAAGATCCATCTTGTGCCCCCGGGTTGTGAGCAATCTCATGGGAGCATTGCGTGGGTTTTCCTGGTTACTGAAGATGAAGATGACTTTCTGCTCGAGCTGGCCAGTGGCGTTACTCCTGTCTGAACCGTAATCGAAGGTGCGAGCTGACATGAGATCAACCAGAACCGTTAGCCAAGTGTCCTGGTTCTGTATTTCGTTCTGGAGTTGGTAGTTGAGAAGGCGCTCCAACTCTCGCCGCGCCTGTGCGGCCTGGTTGGGCGTCTGCACAGCACGGTGGCAGGCGATCAGGTCGTGAAGCAAGTTTTCCTCATTGCAGCATCTCATGGAAATGGCGAAGGAGCTCGGATCCCCACAGGCATAGAGCATGCTGGCAAGGCGGCGTTGTTTATGGATGGGCTCCATAAAGACCGGCCTGTGTTCCATTCTGTAAGGCTGGTTCGGGACTGGAAGGCGTTCGGCCGGTCTTATCGGTCCTGCATCATAATGCGTGTACGTCGGAATCAGGTCTATGACATTCTCGTCTGCCGGTACTTGAGGCTTTGGAGGCTCTTCTTGAGAGCTGCCGGCTTGACCTTTCTTGGGCTTTTGCTTCTTGGAGCCTTTAGGCTTGGTGTTGTATTTCTCGATGCCCCATTTCCCGAGCTGGTGAACATATTGCCTGGTGCTGCAATAGAGAATCAGCCCTTGGACAGGAACCCCATAATCCCCGAGAATACTTACGTTGCACTGAAGTTATGGGGTGCTTTCTGCATTTGCTCCTTCACCTGAGTCAACGGCCAGTTGTTTGTCATGTACATATCGACGATGGCGGGCTTGTGCGTCTCCCATTCCGCCTCGGGGATCCGTGGTGCATGATTGGACTGCGTGCCCCCTGATGGAGTTGCAACAGTCCTCCATTTTAGCCCCCTATCTGTCATATTGATGAAATGAAAGAGACACCGACGGACTTGGACAGCATTGGGATCGTGAGGGAGCACTCAGACCCCTCTGGCTATATACAACACGGTTGATGAAGGACATGTTTCAACAGATGGAATTTAAAGGCGGATTTATTCCCCAGGCCCGGTGTGTGGTTCGCGGCCTATATGCCTCGAAGAGAGCCGGCAAGGCAACCGAGCTAATCCGGTATATGGAAATGTGGGCGCGGCGTCGGTTCGGATTTTTGATCTTGGAGGGGGCCGAGGGACAACCAATCAGAGGCCCATATTAACACGCCAACGTCGGTGCGGCTGACCTGGCATGGACAACTCAGTGTCCCGCCACGGGGGCTTGGGAATTGGAAAAGCACCCAGGTGGGTTAAAATTTGGAAAAGATCGTGACGGAAATATTCCGGACGAGGGTTGCCTCGTCTCAAGGGAGTCAGGGAGGACTGGGCGAAAAGTAAACAAAATCCAAGGTTTTTTGCTCGCTATTATAACTTAGCTACCTGCTGTTTGAGTCTGCTCTTCAAAATGAACTTTGAAAAGAATCCTATCCACTCACCGATATGGCTCAACCTGATGAGCTTTCTCAGATCGGGTCCTGGATCAACGAAGAGGACCTCGCGAAACTCCGGCCTGGGACAGTCAACATCTCGAGCCCGCAGAAAACACTGTCAATACCGTCCCAAACGGAGGAAAATGCAGCGACAGCGCCAGCAAGCGAGGCAGAACCTGCCAAAGCCAAGCCAGCCCCAGCAGTCAACAGAAGGAACCCCAGTCCACGAACAACGGGGCGGAGAGGAAACAAGTGCAGCAAGCGGACTTCGGGCAGCCAAATCACGTCGCTGTCCGGGCCTGCGAGCGAATTTTCGGTAAGAAGTGGTTGCAGTTCTGGATATGCATCGACTGCGCATCCAAACCGGTAAGCTTGATGTGCGTGGAGCAGCGATCCAATCCGACTGGCTGACAAAAATGCAGAAGAGTCTGCCGTGGGCCATTGCGAACTATACAAACGACGATAACCAAATGGTGTTGATTCGAAACGGCTTGGAAGGTACGTGTGGTGGAAGGTATCGGCTCGACTTTTTTGACTGTGATGTATACTGAAAAAGAGTAAGGCTGATACCTTCTATTATGCGAAAGACCTACTACTCTGTACAAGTTTAGCAACGCTTGAATATACGTTTACCTTATCGAGAATGGCTATTGTGGTTGAATGATCATGTCATGTGCCGCACTGTGCGGGATCGACTATCTAGTGCGTGGGAGAGGCCTGAGACGCTGGTATTGGATGCTGCTGCTCAGCTGACCATCATCTGTCAAATTCGACGACTTGGGTCAGAAGAGGAAATGGGAAAACGAGAAGGTACCATCGAGATGACCCCACCCGCGCCGTTAAGGGACCAACGCAGTTGCCTTGCAGTGCCCCCGCTCTTGACAACTGGCAGTTGTCTGGGCATCATTATGGCAGGGTCTTTGTGCATTTTAGAAGGCCTTTGAAGGTCTAGATGTTCATGATCCATCAATCAGGAGACTTCAATACCGAACAAGACTAATTAGAGAGCTGCAGGTGTGGAGGGGCACAGCGTTACGCACGCAGAAACAGTATACGTCATAGCTAGACCGACAGCATCCTGAACCGCCCAATCACAGACCCAACCGCCCCCGTCGCATACACTACATGCCCCACCTAATGCTTGAGCTTTGAACCGCTTGTTTTGTTGTTTGGAAAAGTTGAAAGTCACGAAGGTTTTACAATGCCCTGGATTGAAGTGGAACTGATGAAATTGAGAGGAGCTGGAAGGCTCTCGTGCAAAGCCCATGTCCATTAGCTGACCGCCTAGCCATGCCTTGATTTGAACCACAGCGTACTGATGGTGACGGCGAGGCAGTGTCTGTCAGGTTGCCGGTGACCCCATTTCGGTCCTGAATGTCCTGTGCCGACAAGTAGTTAATGCGGAGAAACCAACGGAACGGCTTGCAAGAGGAAAGATCGACCAGCCGAACCCCGGGCGGCCCTCCACTAGCACAGTCCTCCTGCACACTTGTGCGGTGGTCACCTTTCTTGGAGGCAGTCGTGCAAGTTTTCACCTTGTCTTGCATCGTGCTTCCCCGCAGACACCTCTCCTGGCATTTTGCATTGTCGCACCAGCTTGGCTCCGTCATTCCCTGCTTTGTTACAAAACAGGCATTCGCCCACTTTCTTCCGTCCCTCCTAGAGAACCAAACATCTCTGCTTCCGCAACTCTTCCACCGTGGGACTCGGAATTGCAGCAACCAACCTCAACTCTTTTACAACTCTTCGACGAATTGACGGCTGGATCACCATGGATCGCCTCAGCAATGGTGAGCAGCGTCACCCTGCATCTTCCAATGCCACTAACTCTTGCAGTCAACCCCTTCGCGAGGCGCGACTCGCACTCAGCGGGAGCCGTCATCACGTACAAAGTCTTGACGGTGCTTTCCTGGCTTCTATCGCTTGTCACGACGGTATACTACTCAGGCCACTGGAATAGTCACGTCCACGACCATCTCCACCCGACTATTTGGGCTATCAACTACACTCACTACTCTGGCTTCACCCAAAACTCCATCATCACGTCTCTGTACTGGTAAGTATAGCTTCCGCCTCTGCACTAAGGGACGAGCGAGGGCTGATGTTTACATGCTACAGGCTCGTCATCTTCATCCTGCAACTCGGATACATCGGTCACCTCTTCTCCTCCAAAGTTGAGACGGTCAATGCGGCATGCTCGGTGGGGAGCCACTTCATTGTCAATAACCTACTTCACTTCGCCTGGGTGGTGCTGTTCGTCAGCTCGCACTTTATCCTGTCCGAGATTGTGTTGATCGTCAACTTCATCAACCTCACGACGCTCTACTTCCGCCACAACACGTACCCCCGATTCATCCATCTCCCTGCCGTCTCGGGACCATTGGCGTGGACCTTTGTGGCGATATACTGGAACGGGGCTATCATGGTCCCTTACCAGGGCAGTCTGGTTGCTCGCATTTTTGCCAATGTGTTCATTTGGTCGATTCTTGGCTACGGTCTATTCTATATCTTCGCCTTCAAGGTAGGCTTGCGCAAGCCACTTTTGCTTCGAGAAGCCAAGGCTAATGTATTCCAGGATTACACCATGGGCTTTTGTCTCAGCGTCTTGTCGGCCTCCCTTGGAGTTGCTCAGTTTTACCGACAGATTGTGGCATTCCAATGGATCTTTGCGTTCACTATTATGGCGGTTCTATTTGTGTTTACGATTTTGGTCGCTGTTCCTGCATGGACAGGCAAGGAAGTCCCGTGGGGCAGACGCCAGACAACGGCTGATACTGAGCGCGCGCCCCTTCTTGCTGATCCGTAAATGAATCGTGGGCAAGCAAGTTGTCAACGATGGTGGTAAATACTTGAAACATGGTAATGTGACGAGCAAACGGTCTTCTAACAGCACAGCGCTCTAACTAAAGGCATGAAATATGGTCGATTCGCATGCGGAGACATTTCTAATTATTCGGATGACTGGTGCAGACTCACTGGATGTATGCGTAGTAAAGATGAAGCTAGCGATCAGTTGAGGTCTCAAAAACTCATTCAACCCCCGAAAGTTGTGCCCATGGGCCCCAATGAGTGTTGGTATTTTTACCATACACTAGGTCTCTGATGTCTCTTGCCAATCGTCAGTCACCAGTGTGTCGACTTCCGATGACGTCGCCATCCTCAACCCCGCTGACTTGGCGCAATGCGGCCCGATAAAGTAGGAGGCTCTAGACTTCAGCGTCTAATTCCTGAACAAATGTTAGCGGGGTACTTCACAGTTTGGCAGCTGTGACGGCACCCAGGGGCGAACCCACAAGGACTATTCCTCAATTGGCAAGAACTGGATGGGGAAATCCAAGGGCTCGAGGGGAAAATTGAAGGCCGCGGATTTTAAACCCAGGATCTGTTTATACATGTTCGCTCTATTAATAGTCTTTCAAGGACTGGATGAGGCTTATCGCCCAATCCCTGTCCACTGGGGCAAAGTTCAATTCGCGTCCGTGACTGCATGTGAAGAGCCAATGTCCAACAAACCAACTACCAACAAAACAATAAACAGAAACCTATCCTATCAATGACCCGCCCTATCCTCCCCTTCCCCTCTCCCTTCCCGTTGAACATCGGCACCGACATCTGTCACATCCCCCGCATCCTCGATATCCTCACCAGCCCGCGCGGGGGAAGATTCATTCGTCGCGTCCTCGCCCCAGAGGAACTGGCTCGTCCGAAGAAAAATATTGCTGCGGTTTTGAACTCGTTCGACAACGGCGCTGGAACGCGTGCGTTCAACAGCGGTGGACTACGTCACCAAAACACCTGGCGACATGCTGCGACTTTTATGGCTGGGAGGTAGGTTTTTCCTCTCTCGTCCTGCCCAGGTCATCAGGCCAGGCCAGGTCAGGTTAGAAGGATAGTGTAGGTAGGGGGGCGAAAACGGGCGGACTAGCTAACAGGTGGTGTGTACCATAGATTCGCGGCGAAAGAGGCGGCTATCAAAGCACATCCGTTCCGACGTTTAACGTTTCATGATGTGGTGATACGAACGAGGAGTGACATGGTAGCTGAAGCCGGTAAGGTTGAGAGAGACAATGAGAGCGAGAGTGGCCCACCCATTGCAGTGATCAAGGGAGAAGGCGGAATTGCGGACCAAACGGCGTTGGTTAGTATTAGCCATGATGGGAAGTATGCGGTAGCGGTTTGCTTAGGATTTGAGCCAGCAAAGCTTTGACCCAGCAGTTTATAAGAGATGTGAGTAAGTTGGTCAGGGTTTGCCTTTTGGTTTGCTTGGGTGCCCAAGGTCTGGTCGACTTTTTAGATGGTGGGCTTTGTAGGTGAGATAACTACACGGGTTGAGTTACCAATACCTAGCAAGAGCGCTGGGTGGAGGCTTCTTGTTGAGGCCGAAGTCATAAAAAGAGAGGAAGAAAGAACAGAACCATAAGACGAAGGATCCCACAGGTCTCCAGCGACGGGCTTTCTAGAATGAAAAGTTACGGCGATTTAGAAAAGTGCATCGGAAAAAAAAGGGCTACGAAGAACATGAACTGGGGGAATTAACTGAGGACGTTCGTAGTTGTTTCCCGTTGTCTTTGGTTTTCCCTCTATAAGCTAGCTTAATTGCATAGATATTCAACTAACCGGTCGAGTGGCGCAATGGTAGCGTGTGGTCCTCCTATCCTGGAAGACAGACTGAGGTTGTGGGTTCGAGTCCCATCTCGATCGTTAGCTTTTCGCATTTTTTTTTTGGCTGCCCCCTTTCCCATCCCTGTAGTGTACCCCTTGCCCCTCGGTGTGTCCCATCAACGCATTGTGTGTATTGCTATGTTCCCTGGTCTCTTGCTCCCCCCCCTCCCTCCTTCCCAGGTCAGCTGTCGTTCTCTCAACCTCTGTTAATTTATATTCTAAAAAGCCTTGGACTGCTTTATTTTTTGCTCCAAGATTTTGCTCTTTTTCCCCCCTTAAGTGTATACTCTGAACCTTATTGAACTATGTATATGTCGAGAACGTATCACGAAAACATCTGATCCTCGGGCACAGTGGACACACACACACACACACAATGGGCATCAAGTCTTTGTATGATCGTACACCCGCTAGACTAGATGAAGTTGTGATTGAAGGAGAGAAATGACTGGAAGAGATTTAAGTCAGACAAGACTGCGCACAAGTCAAACTTGTACACACTTGTGCGCACTCAGGATAAATGAGATCGGAGATGACATGATCTTCATGTTGCCTCATCCATCATCATCATCATCTCGGCCATTCTTTGTTGCGTGCTGTTGTCCCCCGGATCTGGTATCAATTGCTTGCGGGGCACATGGGGATCAATGACTACCTAGGAAGCAAACGTTCGAGATGCGATGGTCATCATGACATTGATGGTATGGGGGGAGGTAAGGTAAGGTAAGGTACCTAACAGTCCGTGAGGTGAAGCAAGCTTATCGTGATTTCAGCAGTTGGCAACCCCGCTCGCAGCGGCAGTGAACGGGCGGGGTAACTACCTAGGGACAGTAGGTACACAGCTACCTACCCGGGTTACTCGTACTGATCAAACTGGTGGATGGAACAGTAAAGACGGATGGGATGAAATGTGTGTGTCTAGTCTGGGCGGGGATGCACATAGGGTACCTATCTACCTACCTAGGTAGGTAGTACTGATGTTTTGCGGCGGTGGTGCATTGTTGCGGTGGGTTTTCCTGAACTTTTGTTATCAGAGGTAGGCAGGTTGGAGCACCAAAGATTGGGGCAAGTTTGTTGTTGTGCCTTGACTCATTCTCCTCCCCCTTGGTCTTGAGATCA